>Ga0210408_10003133_pt1 | contig 15474 bp, 14 predicted proteins | sample IncBWH4MmetaG_FD_155471 | JGI IMG/M metagenome (GOLD analysis project Ga0210408, IMG submission 155471) | Forest soil microbial communities from Barre Woods Harvard Forest LTER site, Petersham, Massachusetts, United States - Inc-BW-H-4-M | ecosystem: Environmental > Terrestrial > Soil >...
GTGGCGCTGAGCACCTTGTCCAGGCCGCTGCCGGCGGCGGTCAAGATCGCCTGGACGTTGGCCAGGCACTGCCGGGTCTGCTCCTGAATGGTCGTTCCCGCGACCTTGCCGCTAACTGGGTCGAACGGCCCCTGGCCGGACACGAACACCAGCCCGCCGCCGCGTACCGCCTGGCTGTAGGCCGGTGAGGCCGGCGCGTCGCCGGTACGGACGATCTCCTTGGCCATGGTCAGCTCCTTCTCGTCGTCGCGGGTGCTCCCGCACATAGCTGAGCGCCGGGGCCTCAGCTATGCGAAATGTCGCATGGCACCACGGTCAAACCTGACCAGGACGCTGGTTCCCCCCGGGCCGGACAGCGATTGCATCTGATCGGCTACCTGCTGTACAACCCACAAACCGTGGCCGTGCTCGCGGGGCAGCGAATTCACCGAGGCCCGGTCCGAGGAGCCGCTCGGCTTGATGACCGCGGTGCCATCGTGGTCATCTCCCTGCCTGGAGGACATCGGCGAATCACCGTCGTCAACCTGGCAATACAAGGTACCGGCCAGGTTCCAAACCCGCAGCCGTCCCGCTCCGCCGCCATGGCTGACGGCGTTCGCCGCCAGCTCGTGCACAGCCAGAACCACGTCCTCGGCCTGGCCTTCAGGAAACCCCGCGTGACTGACGCAGGCTCGCATCTGTGCCCGCACCGTATGCAGCGTGCCCGAATCAAACCCCAGATCAAGAACCGGTGGTGCGTCGTCGGTGGGGCATGAGGGGCTGTCCGTGGTAACCGCCTCTCCGGCTCGGTAGCACCAGTCTTCCCGAGACCGGCTCGCACGCAGCCCGCGGCTCGGGTTCGCGTCGTCGACCCGCCCAGACTGCGTAGCTGACAACCGCTCCCTACCGGACGCGCCGGGCGGTAAACCATTCCAGCTCCGCCATGCCCATCGCGGCTGACTCGCATTGCGCCCGTCATGCTGGATGATAAAGGCCATATTACTTATGCCTGGTCTGGTGCCGACAGGAATCGTCCGGCGCAGTGGACCACGCTCATCAGCTCCGCGCATATCGTCCTTTGCCGGTACCGCTGGATCAGAAGCCACTAGCTGCTTTCTGTGCCGCGCGACGTCGCCGCGAGCGCATCTTCCAGGTTGGCGAAGTGAGGAATCACGCTGTCCAGGCCGGTTATCGCGAAGATTCGCAGGACGGCCACGCCGGTGATGACCAGTCGTACTTCGCCGCGGCCGGCTTCGGCCCGCTTGTGCGCCGCCACCAGCGCGTGAATGCCGGCTGTGTCACAGAACTGTGTCCGGGTCATGTCGACCACCAGCTTCCCGGGCCCGTGCGCGGCCGCTTCGAGCAGCGCCGCTCGCAACCCGTCGGCATTGGTGATATCGATCTCTTCGGGCGTCACCACCACCGGTATGCCGCTGACCACCTCGACCGAGAACCTGGCGTCAGGCATCCGCGTCCTTCTCCTTCTCGGCGTGGCGCCGGATCATGAGCATGGCGATATCGTCGCGGGCCGGCTCGCTACCGACTAGGGCCCCCATCACCGCGGCACAGGCCACTTCCGGCGGCTGGGCCGTCATCGCCCGGCAGAGCCGGTCCAGCCCTTCATCGATCACCTCGCCGGGACGCTCGACCAGGCCATCGGTAAAGAAGCACAACAGGGTGCCCCGCGGAATCGCCACGGTGGTCACCGGGCGTTGCGCCCGGGGGACCACGCCGATCAACGCGCCCGTCTGGACGTCGGCCAGCTCCGCCGGCTGTCCCGGGCGCGCGATGACCGGCGGAAAATGCCCGGCCAGGGCCACGTGCATCTGGTCCAGCCCTGGCTCTATGACGGCATAAAGCACGGTGGCCAGGGCGTCAGGCTCGAAGTGCTGCATCTTGCGGTCGAGTCTGCCCAGAACCTCCGCCGGATCCGCGGTTTCCAGCGCGTAGGCGCGCAGCGCACTGCGCATCCGTCCCATGATCACCGCGGCGTTCAGGCCGGATCCGGCCACGTCGCCGACGGTCACGCAGACGTGTCCGGCCGGCAGGATGAACACGTCGTACCAGTCGCCGCCCACCGCGCCGCTGCCCGGGATGTACCGGGCGGCCATCTCCATCCCCGCCACGGCCGGGAGTGCCGAGGGAACCAGGCTGCGCTGCAGCGCAGCCACTGCCACCCGGTCCGACTGAGCCGTCATCGACTGCACGGCCGCCGCGGCCCGGGCCGCGGCGAGCTGCAATAGTTCCACATCACCGCGAGTGAACCGGCGAGGCGTCAGCGACCCGACGTGCAGCACGCCGGTCACCCGGCCGCCCGCCACCATCGGCACGCCCATCATCGACTGAATCCCCTTGGCCCACAGGATCGGGTTCAGCACAGTGGTGTGATCCACCCGGTCCAGCACGACCGGCTTGTGCTCGGCGGCGATCCGCCCGGCGAACCCGCGGCCTACCGGGATCCGCACGCCCTGGCTGACCTCCTCCTCCAGACCCGCGGCCGCCGTCGCGATCAGCTGCCCGGACGCGAAGTCCAGCAACAGCACCGCGGCCGTGTCGGCCTGCAGCACCTCCCGGGTACGATCCAGCAGCTCAGCCAGCAGATCACGATCGTCAAGGCGGGACAGCGCAGCATCGGTGATCGACTGGAAATCCCGGAGCCTGGCCTCAACCGGCACTGGGTCTGCCACTGTCACCTCGATGACTCCCACGTACGAAGAGGCTGCTCTATGCCCCGCTCCCTGATTACGTCAGCTCCTTTTGACCGTACTAACTGACCGGGCGACGGCGCGACAACCGAAGGGTCTCGTTCCTGCATCTGCGTAGGCCGCGAACCGGCTTCCCCGAGCCCGCTTCTACCTGGACTTCTCCTCGGCGTCCGACTGGACGTGACCGGATAGTTTGTTCGCTTTCTGGATCTTGCTGGCGGGCCTGCTACCCAGGTGTGCCTCGTTTACACCGGCCAGGCAGCGCAGTCCGGCCCGGAGGCGGGAGATCCTCCGGGATAGCGTTGGAAACATGGCGATCATGACACGAACCCTCGGGGGTACCGGCGCGGACGTGACCATCCTCAGTTTCGGCGCCATGGAACTGAGAGGCCGGCCGCGCGGTCCCGAGATCGCGGACGAAGACGCGGGCCGCCTGCTGAACGCGGTCGTCGACAGCGGCATTAACCTGATCGACACCTCGCCCGACTACGGCCGCAGCGAGGAGTTGATCGGCAGCTACATCGGCCACCGCAGGGATGAGTTCTTCCTCGCCTCCAAGTGCGGGTGCCTGCTCGAGATCCCGGCTGGCGCGTCTCCGCCCTACCCGCATGACTACAGCCCCGAGAATGTCCGCGCCGACGTCGAGCAGTCGCTGCGGCGGCTGCGCACTGACCACCTCGACCTGGTCCAGGTGCACATGTCACCGAGCCAGGCGACGCTCGAGGCGAACCACACCGTTGAGACGCTCAGGGGCCTCCAGGCCGAAGGAAAGATCCGCTTCATCGGCATGTCGGGCATCCTGCCGAATCTGCCCGACCATCTCGCCATGGGCGTCTTCGACGTCTTCCAGATCCCGTACTCGGCGGTCCAGCGCGATCACGAGGAACTCATCACCGAGGCCGCCGACGCGGGCGCGGGCACGTTCATCCGAGGCGGCGCGGCGCGCGGCGCCGCGTCGGAAGACAAGAACTGGCGGGCCGGGCCGCTTAGCCAGGATCCCGGCATCGGCCAGCGGAACTGGGAGACCTCCGGCATCGCCGGCCTTCTGAGCGAGGCGGGCATGACCAACATGGAGTTCGTCCTGCGCTTCACGCTCAGCCACCCTGGCCTGTCGACCACGATCGTCGGCACGTCCAATCCGGTCCACCTGGCCAGCAACATCGCCATCGCGGAGAAGGGGCCGCTCCCTGCCGACCTCTACGAAGAGGCCAAGAAGCGCCTCCCGCTCCCATAAGCCAACCGGTACATCTCCGTGCTCGCGATCCGCGCGGGCGAGGTCGTGCACTGGCGGGACTACCTGGACCCGATCGCGGTCTTCGACGCGCTCGGCTGGCCGACGCTCGGCTGGTCGGCGCGCGGCTAGGGATGCTTGTGCAGTCGGCGGCCCAGGCCGACCATGCCGGAACCGGTAGGCGAGCCTGATTGCGGCAGCATCACCTGACGGTGCGGGCCCTTGCCGACCTGCACCGGCTTGGGCGACACCGACTGGACGCTGTCCACGCTGCAGATCGCGGCCGCGTCGCTGACCGGCCCCAGGACCTGGGCGCTGGTCGGGATCACGCCTTCGGGAACGCGGCGATGCGGCCTGGACCGCAGTACCCGGCCGAGGTTCTCGGCGTTCGCGTCCCGCGCGGTGAGCGGCTTGAGCCCGAAGGTGGACTCGATCAGCTTGAGCGTCGAGCTGTGCTCGAACGGCCCGTGCCTGACGACCTGCCGTTCGGCCAGGTTGGATACCACGATGGCCGGCACCCGGAAGCCGAGCTGCGTGTAGTCAGGGATCAGGCGGCCGTCGGTCGGCGTGCTGCCGTCACCGCTGTGGTTGACGTTGGCCGGGTTGGTGTCGTCGATGACATGCGGCGGCGGCACGTGGTCGTAGAAGCCGCCCCACTCGTCGAACGTGATCATGAGCACCGTGTTGTCCAGGTATCCCGCCGCCGCCAGCGCGTGGTAGGTGTCGGCGATGAACCGCTCGCCGAGCCGGATGTCGGCCAGCGGGTGGTCATCGGCCGACGTGCCGTTCCCCTCGGTGTCGAAGGCCGGGTCGACGAAACTGACGTTCGGCAGCAGCCCCTGCTGGACCGTGTCCAGGAACGGCAGCGTGGTGATCGGGACGCCGAGCCCCTGCCCGTCGCCCGCGGCGAACGGGTGCCAGAACGGGAAGTACTTCGTGCCCCACAGCGCGAGGAACGGCAGGTCCCGGAAGAAGTAGCCGCCGGTCGGGATGTTCTTGGTGTTCGGGATCGGCGATAGCTGGTCCCAGATGCTCGGCAGCGCCGAGACGGTCGCGTTGTTATGGTCCCGGTCGGTCCGCGCCGCGTGCTGGTAGAACCGGTTCGGGAACGTTTCCCCGGCGAACGAGCAGAAGTACCGGTCGAGGACCGTGTAGTGCTCGGCCAGCGCTCCGATGACCGGCAGGTCAGGCACCTGCTTGCGGCTGCCGTCGGGATTCCGGTTGGTGTAGTACCCGACCGGGAACGTGTTGGCGGCGGCCAGGGTGACACCGGGGTTATCGGCGGGAGCGGTCGGCCGCTGCAGGAACCCGTCCATCTGGCCAAAGTTGTGCTGGACCAGCCAGCCTTCCCAGCTGTGGTCGGGATCGCTGTAGCCGCAGCCCTGGAAGTCCGGGGCCAGCGGGTAGTTGGGGTAGACGTTGCCGTCAGCCGACAGGTACTCCAGGTCGTGGCGGCCGTCGGCCCCGGGCAGCCAGCTCAGGAAGTGATCGAACGACCGGTTCTCCATCATCAGGATGACCACGTGCTGCACGCCGTGGCGCCCGTGCGGGGTGACGGTGGCTGCGGCCGCGGCCGCGGCCCGGTCGAGCAGGTCGGTGCCGGTGACCGCGACGGCCGTAGCGCCGCCCATCAGCTTCATGAACGTCCGGCGGGTCAGCATGTGTCGGCCTCCGTCATGCGCACGGCTTGCTCCTCGGGACATGGGACAGCTCGGCAACGATTGTTCAGCACAATGCCGGGCTATGTCAGCGAGCAAAATAGCAACGAGATGAACAAGACACGGCAATTTACCACTCGGCGGCCGTTATCCGCCCGGGCAATCGGCGTCCGCGTCCCGGATCCGCGCCACCTCACGCTCTGACCCGGATGGGTAACCTGCCGTCGTATTGCTGGTCATCGCCTCACGTTCGGCGCGCCTGGAGCGTCTGCCGGGTGAGGAAGGGAGCTGCGCCCGCATGAGCATGGGGATGAAGCAGCCGTTCGAGAAGGTCGTGGAGCAGCACGGCGGGACCGTGCTGCGCGTGTGCCGGGTGCTCCTCGGCGTCCACGATGCGCAGGACGCGTGGTCGGAGACCTTCCTGGCGGCGATGCGGGCCTACCCGGACCTGCCTGATGACGCCAATACCGAGGCCTGGCTGGTCACGATCGCGCATCGCAAGGCGATCGACGTGCTCCGGGCCCGTAAGCGGCAGCCCGCGCCGGTCGGTGACGTACCCGATGGGCCGAACGGGCTGGGCATACCGGGTGCCGAAGACGGTGACCTGTGGCAGGCGGTCAAAGCGCTGCCGGACAAACAGCGCCAGGCGGTGGCGTATCACTATGTCGCCGGGCTGGCGTACGCCGAGATCGCAGGAATCCTCGGCGGCACCACCGATGCGGCACGCCGGGCCGCGGCCGATGGCATCAAGAACCTGCGGAAGAACTACCCGGGCGCGACCACGGAAGGAGCGCCAGCGTGAACATCTCACCTGACTATTTCGCGTCCCCCGCCGATCCTGGCACGCTGTCGAGGCTCAGGCACAGGCTCGGGCTCGCCGCTGAGGCGGAAGGCCTGCTCGACGTCGCTTACACGACGATCGACTCTCCACTCGGCACGCTCTTGCTCGCGGCGACGCCGAAGGGCCTGGTACGCGTGGCCTATGACGTCGAGGACCACGATCGCGTGCTCGGTACCTTGGCGCAGCGGATTAGCCCGCGCGTGCTGCGGGCGCCGCAGCGGCTGGACGCGGCGGCGCGAGAACTCGACGAGTATTTCAGCAGGCAGCGCCGGGTGTTCGACCTCCCGCTGGACATGTCCTTGTCCAAGGGGTTCCGGCAGCTGGTGCAGCGGCACCTGCCCGAGATCGGCTATGGGCAGACCCGTACGTACCGGCAGGTCGCGGAGCTCGTCGGGAGCCCGCAAGCGGTCCGGGCCGTCGGCACCGCTTGCGCCACGAACCCGCTGCCGGTCATCGTGCCCTGCCACCGGGTGCTGCGGGCCGACGGGACACCCGGCGGCTACGTCGGAGGCCCCGGCGCCAAGCAGGCGCTCCTCAGCCTGGAGGCAGCGGCGGGGTCACCCGGACCATTCCGTGGCTGATCTGCCAGGTGCCGCCGTCCACGGTGGCGCCGCTCAGGCCAGGCAGGTTGTGCGCGCCGACGAGGCCGGTCACGTGCCTGGTGCCGATGGCAGCGAAGGCGATGGTGCGCTCGGGCCGCCAGGTCGTGGACCATAGCAGGCGCCGGGTCATCTGGGCCCACCCGGTCGCCGGCCCGGCCATGACCCACAGGTCCGGATCTGCGGCGGCGAACCGCGTGGCCTGGCGTAGCCAGGACGCTGCTGACTCAGGCCAGGTGACGGTGCAGCTGACGCTTCCGCCCGCGGCCTGGAAGCGGCGGGCGAAACCGGCCGCCGCCCTCGTGGCAGCGAGGGACCTCCCGCTCCCGATAGCGATGGCCCGGGCACTGCGGCTGAGGGCGAGTTCCGTCATGCGGCTTAGTTCCGCGTCGGTCGCTTCGGTCTCGGCTGTGGGCCCGGCCACGCCGGGTGGCAGCAGCGGCGATGCGGTCATCTCTTCTCCAGGTGGAAGCGGCGATGCGCCGTGGCGGAGCTGGGCTCCGCCACGGCGCAGGCTGAGTTGCCGGCCTGTTCAGGCCGGGGTGATGAGTCCGAGCTGGCTCAGTGCGGTAACGCCGTCGTCGAGGCCGATCTCCTCGGTGATGAGGCCGTTCTCGACCTTCAGGACCGTGGTGCCGGTGAACCGCATCGCCTTGCCGGTGTTAGCCGGCAGCGAGCCGACCGGCATGTCGTCGAACGCGTCCCCGGTGTGGGTGCCGCCGCCCTCCCACTGGCCGACCACGTAGTCGCCCTCGGCGATCAGGTCGGCGGTACCCCAGAAGTTCAGGTCCGGGAACGCGGCGCGGAACTGCCCGGCGAACGCGCGGACCGCGTCCCGGCCGCGCAGCGGCGCGTGCAGCGAGTACTCGAACCGGATGTCCGGGGCGGCGAGTTCGTCGATGACGGCCGGGTTGAAGTCCTTGCCCCAGAATTCGGTGAACCACCGGCCCACAACAGCCTTGTTCTCCTCGATCGACATGGGTTGTTCCCTTTCTCGTCGTATGTTGTCAGCTGCTAGCTGTTAGAGACCCCGCCGCGGCGGGGTGTCCCCCCCGCAGAGCCCGCGCATGCTCGATCTCGAGCAGGGTGCGCTTCCGGTCCAGGCCGCCCGCGTAGCCGGTGAGCTTGCCTGTGCTGCCGATCACGCGGTGGCAGGGAATCACGATGCACAGCGGGTTGCGGCCCACCGCCGCGCCGACATCCCGCGGATCCGTCCCGGCCCCCAGGCCGCGAGCGAGATCGCCGTAGGTGGTGGTCTGTCCGTAGGGCACGCCGGCGACCAGTTTCCAGACCTGGCGGTCGAATTCGGTGCCCTTGACCCTCAAGGGCAGCTCGAACACCCTCCGGTCCCCGCCGAGGTACTCGTCGAGCTGACGCGCGACGTCCTCCCATCCCTCATCGGCGCGAGGACCGAACGCCGTCCGGTCGGGTCTGGGCCAGTGCCGCGGAAAGTACAGTCCGGTCAGGGCCCCTTCCTCCCGGACTACCGTCACCTTTCCCAGGCGCGTCGCGAGCACGGTGTGTTCGGCACCCTGAGTTCCGTCCGCTATTGCCGTCACTGTCTGCTTCCTTCCGTTGCCGGACCTCCACTCAGCAGACGTGCCGGCCAGGCCAAACGTGAGACGTCAGACGCAACCGACCGGAGGAAACCGGCTGCCCGCGACCTCACGTTCGAGATGTCGCGGGCGTCTGCAGGATCTGGAAGGGAGCAGACAGCCATGCCGATCGTTCCTTATTACCTCGGGCGTCCGGCCCACGTCTGGATCGCCATGTCACGGCGCAGCCCACGACCCCGCCAGCGGGCGAACGCGGACGAGGTGACCTCGGGCGGGATACCGTCGCAGCGGGCGGTCAGGCCGACCGCGGCGCCCGGAGGACAGGCTGACCGCCGTCACAATGGCGATCATTCGGGCCACGCCGCGTGATCTAGCTCGTGGCCGGTATGATCACACCACCCGGCTGGGGAAGTCGATCAAGTCCCCCCGAGAGGAACTTCCGCTAGCGTGCATAAGGCGCGGTTCCGTTAGAGGGGAGCGGGATGGGTCGAGGCGCGCAATCGGCGGAAGGCCCTGGCGCCGCCGGGGAGAGCGGGGACGGGCTGCGGTCGTCCGCGCGGCTGGAAGCGCTGCGTCAGATGCAGCTGTCGGCGTCCGCGGATCCTGGGATGGAGCGGTTCGCGCGGCTGGTGGCCGAAACGCTGGGGGTGCCCGTAGCGCTGGTGTCGCTGGTGGAGGCGGACCGGCAGGTCTTTTCCGGCCAGGTCGGCCTGGCTGAGCCGTGGGCGTCCAGCGGCCAGGCCGCGCTGGTGCACTCGCTGTGCCAGCGCGTGGCGGCCACCGGCCGTCCTCTGGTACTGGGCGATGGGCGTCAGGACGAGCAAGCGCGCGATAGCGAGGCCACCGGCGAACCGGGGATGATCGCTTACGCCGGCATGCCGCTGACCGACACCGACGGCCACGTGCTGGGTGCCCTCTGCGCGGTCGACACCAAGCCCCGCGCCTGGTCGCCCCGGGAGCTAGCCAGGCTGGCGGACCTGACTGTGGCATGCTGCGCGGAGCTGAGGCTGCGGATCACGTCGCGGTACGCCTCGCATGCCGTGGACGCGGCTGAGCGATCGCAAGCCGCCACCCGGGAGTATGCGGCTCAGGCCCGTCTCGCGCTGGACCGCTCGGAGCTGATGCTCCGCGCTGCGGAAGATCTGGCCGACACCGCGGGTCTGGCCGATGTGCGCCGGCGAGTAAGAAATCTGGTCACCGGCAACCTCAAACCCTCTTACGTGGGGCTGGCCTTGCTGGACGGCAAGCAGCTGCGCTGGGTGCCTGATTCTGACGTCATCGAATCCGCGGACCTCGGCGGTCAGGTCTTTGCGCCGGAGGACGCCGACCCCAGTGCCCGTGCCGCCCGCCAGGGCGGGATAGTCATCGTCACCGGGCGCGCGGCCCAGCGAGCCGGACAAGAATGGCAGATCGGCACCGGCCCCGGCGCGGCCGAGCTGGAGACGGCTGTGTACGTCCCGCTGCTGGGAACGACCCGTATGCTCGGCACCCTGGTCTTGGGCTGGGACACCCCGCACCAGGTTGACGTGACCGAACAGGCGGTGCTGACCGCGATCGCCGGGTACACGGCCCGGGCCATCGGGCGAGCGCTGTACCTGGACCAGCGGGTCACCGTGGCCACCCAGTTGCAGCAGGCCATGCTCACTGATCTGCCTGCCGTCTCCGGCCTTCAGCTAGGCGCCTTTTACCGTCCCGCTGCCGATGGTGAGCTGGTCGGCGGCGACTGGTACGACGCCTATCCGCTTGGGCCTGCGGCCCGCGAGCCGCAGCTACCCAGCGGGACGGGACCGGAATCGGTGCTTCCGCTGGTGCTAACGATCGGGGACGTCACCGGCCACGATATGCAGGCGGCCACGATCATGGGACAGATCCGCAGCATGCTTCGCCAGGCCGACTTTGACCACCCCGATCGCGGGCCGGCTGCGGCCGTGACGGCGGTAGAGAACGCCTGCACTGCGCTGGGCCTGGATGCCACCGGGACCCTGGTGCACGTCCACCTGAGCCCAGCGGGCGGCGGCGCATGGCGCCTGTCCTGGTCCAACGCCGGGCATCCGCCGCCGCTGCTGCTGGAGCGCCCCGGCGGCCGGCCCGAACGCCTCGCCGCACATGATCCGCTGCTGTGGCCCGGCCTGACCGGCAGCCCGCGCACCAGCCAGCAGCGTCTCCTGCCCGCCGGAGCGACGCTGTTGCTCTACACCGACGGGCTGGTTGAACGCCGTGGCAGTGACATCGACGATGCGATCGACCGTACCGCCGCCGTTCTGGCCGCTGCCCCCGCCGACCGCCCCGTCTCCGCCCTGCTCGAGCAGTTGGCCGCCGAGATCGCCGACCCCGATGCCGCCGATGACATGGTCCTGCTGGTGGCGCGAATCCCTGCCGGCCGGACCTGACCTGGTCCGGGGGCATCGTGGTCGTGGCCTTGCCGTGGTACCGTCAAGTAGTCGCTCCGGACCTCGGTGGCTGATGGCGCTTGCTGACTGCAACGCCGCCGAGGCGCTCGGAGCTTGTGATGCTTGGTTGGGGTAATACCGGTACGGTTCGTGGTTCTGCTCCTGTCGGCCCGGCCCGCAGCCAGGAGACCTACCAGCGTTATGCCGTCGTGCTGTACCGGCAGGCGCTGCTGAATGTCGATGACCCGGCGTCGGCCGGGCAGTTCGATTGTGACGCTCTCGTCAATGAATGCGCGCTGGCCGCAATACAGGGGCGCGGCAAAGACAATGCCCGATTTGGCCTGGGGTATATCCGGTTGCGGGCGGCACTGCGCACCCTGACAACCTCACCGTCCGCCGCCGCCGAGAACAGCGATCAACCATGAGGGCCTGTGCCGTCGGCCTTGCGGGCTGTCCGGTGGAGGTACCGTAAAGCAGGTGCGGCCGTGGCAGGTAGGCCCGGCCGCGGACGCGTTGCTCCAGACCCTGGCGACTTAAAACCCGAGCGGTGTGCTCGGGAATAAGCCCAGGAGGACAGAGCGACGAAAAGAACCGCACCGGGCTTTGTTGCCCTGGCGCCCGGCCGCGCCTCCGCGGCAGACGAGCGGCCCGCTGCCGTCGATCCTTCGACGGCTAGCTTTCATCTACTGGCGCGGCAGGTACGGGCGATCGGCCTGCTCGACCGCAGGCCGGGCTACTACCGGGTGAAGATCACCTTGACGATCTTCGCCTTCTTCGCGGCATGGGTCCTGTTCGTCATCGTCGGCAACTCGTGGGCGACCCTCGCCGTCGCCCCGTTGGTGGGGATGATGTTCACCCAGCTGGGCTTCATCGGCCATGATGCGGGGCACAACCAGGTTTTCGGCACGCGCCGGCACAATCGCTTGCTCGGCCTCGTCGTGGGGAACGCGCTCATCGGGCTGAGCTTCGGCTGGTGGGTTCCCAAGCACAATGCTCACCATGCGCATCCCAACGAGATGGGCAGGGACCCCGACATCGGCGAAGGAGCCGTCCTGGCCTCGTCTGACGTACCGGAAAACGGGCGCGGCCCGCTCGCATCGTGGCTGGCACGCTGGCAGGCGCCGCTCTTCTTCCCGCTCATGCTGCTGCGAAGCGTCGGCATGCACGTACTCGGGATCCAGCGGCTTCTGCGGCGACGAGACCATGCCTCGGCGGTGGAAGCCTCTCTCATCGTGCTGCATGCCGCGCTGTACCTGACGGCGGTGCTGTGGGTGCTCTCGCCGCTCAAGGCGCTCGCCTTCGTGGTCGTACAGCACGCGGTCTTCTCGCTGTACCTGGGCATCAGCTTCGCGCCGAACCACAAGGGGATGCCGATCATCGAATCCGCAACCACGGCCGGCTTCGCCCGCCGCCAGGTGGTCACCGCCCGAAATATCAGCGGCGGCCGGTTTACTACCTTCATGCTCGGCGGCCTTAACTACCAGATCGAGCACCACCTGTTCCCGTCGATGCCCCGGCCCAATCTGCGACGGGTCCAGGGCCTCGTCAGGGACTTCTGCGCGGCGACCGATCTCGGTTACCGCGAGGAAAGCTTCGTCGAGTCATTCCGCCAGATCGTCCATCACCTGAGCGACGCTGGCGCAGCCACCAGCCGTCCTGGCTGATGGCCGGGTATCTCTGGCGGTATCAGAGCTTGGTCAGCCTGGTGTACGGCGTCGTGATCCGCACCCGGCGCGTACCGAAGTTCACCACCAGGGCGGAGTCGACATCGATGCCGATGACCTGGCCGAGGCCGTACGTATCGTGGGTAACCTGATCCTGCAGGGCGTACTGCTCAGCAGGCGGCGGGGCGGACGGCGGGCCGAAGGGACTGGTGGGCAGATAGCGCCGGGACGCGGCGCGGGGAGGCTTCATCCCTTCCAGTATGCCGCCACCTGCCACCGGTTGCGCCGGGCCGGGCCGTAGTCAGGGGCCCAGGTTGTAGGCGATCGTCGCCCAGTTGCCCGGGTCGTCCTGCCGCTGGAACGAGATGCCGTTGCAGTTGCTCGGCAGGTTGACGGTGACCTTCTGGGTGGCCGGACCGATGGTCACGGTCGTGATATTGGCGAACTCGTGGGTGTCGCCGGAGAACGGGGCCACCCGCAGCCGGTTCGGGGTCTTGCCTTCGCCGCCGGGGTCGCAGAAGAAAGAGATCCATTTAAACTGGCCTCTCGCGAAGGAAACGGCACCGAACTTCCTGTCGTTCTGGATCTGCATGTCTTCTTCCTCCGGGAGAAGCAGGCTCTTGCGAGCCGGGGGATGCCAGCCAAGATCCGACAGGCTGGCGAGAGTGCCGTGGTAGATGGACGTATCGCAGAAACCGCAGCCGCTCCAGTTCGTCCTGTTGGCGCCGACCTTGCCGTCGGTGCTCTGCCATAGGGTGTGCGGCAGCAGCCCGGCCTCGGACGACTGGTACGCCGCTATCCAGGTCCGGCGGGCCGAATTGAAGATCGGCGCGAGCCCGGCGCTGACGGCGAAATTCTGGCCGCTGTACAGCCAGGAGCGCTGGCTGAGCGGCAAGGCCGTGAGGCGGTACGCGTCGTCGATGATGCCGAACCACTGATTGGCCCGGCCCGACTGGTCACCAGATCCCTCTTCCAGATCGAGTATGGGAATCTCGCCCTCGTTAAGGTCCGGGCCGATCCAGTTGACGAATGCATGGGCCTGCGAGGGCACATCCTGACCCGCTCGCAGGTATTGATACAAGCCGCAGAACCCGAACGTGAGCGATTTGATCGTCACGCGGTTCGACACGAGCATTCCGTCCAGGTGGGCATTCCCGTACCCGACCCGGATGATCGCCGCCCCGCCGTTCTGGGACTTGATCCCCGCCCAGTTGGGAGCGTTGCCGCTCGCCGGGGACTGGAACTCGCTGACATCCGGCAGCGTGACAGTCATGCCCCTCGCCTCCTTCTCATCCGCCAGGGGCGTACTGCTCATCCAGCCAGCTCACGCCGCCCGAAATGAGGCCGCGCCAGCTCTTCCCCCCTGCCCGCGGGCCAGGGAAGTCTAGTGCCGCTGCGAGTACGACAGGAGCTTTTTCGCCCACCTGCGGCCGCCGGCCATCGCAGCGGGCGCCAGCAAGTATGGCGCCGGTCACATTAATCCTTTCGGACCGGGTAGTAGCGCGGACCTGTCAGTGGGCCTGGCGGCCGATCGTCTACCGCCAGCCCGAACCGGACTGGATGGCCGGACCGGATGTGCTGCGCACGCGGAGGTGATTAGGCCTTGCTCAGGCTTCATGTCAACCCGTTCGACTACACGATCCTGGGAATCTATTTCGCCCTCGTCGTGACCATCGGGGTGATGGCCCGCCGGGCCGTCGCCACCAGCGAGGACTTCCTGCTGTCCGGCCGGTCGCTGCCGGCCTGGGTGACCGGCCTGGCCTTCATCTCCGCCAACCTGGGCGCCATCGAGATCCTGGGCATGGCCGCGAACGGCGCCCAGTACGGCCTGCCGACCGTGCACTTCTACTGGATCGGCGCGGTCCCGGCGATGGTGTTCCTCGGCGTCGTGATGATGCCGTTCTACTACGGGTCCCGGGTACGCAGCGTGCCGGAGTTCCTGCTCCGGCGCTTCAACCCGGCCACGCACCTGTTCAACGCCCTGACGTTCGCACTGGCCGCGGTGCTGATCGCCGGCGTGAACCTGTACGCGCTGGCGCTGGTCATCAACGCGCTGATCGGCTGGCCGATCTGGCTGTCGATCGCCGTCTCGGCGCTGTTCGTGCTGGCCTACATCACGCTCGGCGGATTGTCCGGCGCGATCTACAACGAGGTGCTGCAGTTCTTCGTGATCATCGCCGGGCTGGTCCCGCTGGTGATCATCGGCCTGAAAGCCGTCGGCGGGTGGAGCGGTTTGCAGGCCAAGATCGGTCACACCAAGCTGGGCGCCAGCGCCTTCTCGACCTGGGGCGGCGTCGGGATCGGGCACTGGACCAACCCGCTGGGTGACTGGATCGGCATCGTGTTCGGGCTCGGCTTCGTGCTGTCGTTCGGCTACTGGACCACGAACTTCGCCGAGGTCCAGCGCGCCCTGTCGGCCAAGGACCTGTCCGCGGCCCAGCGGACGCCGCTGATCGGGGCGTACCCGAAGATCTTCATTCCCGCCCTGACCATCATCCCCGGCCTGATCGCGCTGGCCATCATCCCCAACCTGGGCACGCCTAAGGGCGCCTCCTACAACGACGCCATCCCGCTGCTGATGGGCAGGTTCCTGCCCAACGGCGCGCTCGGCATCGCGCTGGCCGGGCTGCTGGCCGCGTTCATGGCCGGCATGGCGGCCAACGTCAGCTCGTTCAACACCGTCTTCACCTACGACATCTGGCAGACCTACATCAGGCGAGGGCGCCCGGACCGGTATTACCTGAATGTCGGCCGGGTGGTGACCGTGGTCGGCATCCTGATCGGGATCGGCACGGCGTTCATCGCCTCCGGCTACAGCAACATCATGAACTACATCCAGTTGCTGTTCTCG
>Ga0210408_10003135_pt1 | contig 15471 bp, 16 predicted proteins | sample IncBWH4MmetaG_FD_155471 | JGI IMG/M metagenome (GOLD analysis project Ga0210408, IMG submission 155471) | Forest soil microbial communities from Barre Woods Harvard Forest LTER site, Petersham, Massachusetts, United States - Inc-BW-H-4-M | ecosystem: Environmental > Terrestrial > Soil >...
AGCATGGGCTGTTCACGGTGGGCGGGGTGAAAACCCACGGCTCGCCGCACTGCACACTCCGGTCAGCGGCGCAGGTTACGGTCATCGGGCACTGGTTGGTGGTGGTGGTGACCTTGAAGGCCATACTTAGCGGAATCCCCGCTGGGTCATACATCGGGTTCCAGGCGGCCGGCGCGGGCGCGTTGCCCCATACCGCCGTGTCGTTGTAATAGAGCGACGAATTGTGCCAGCCAAAGACCAGGCCCGCTCCCGCGGTGGTTCGGGCATTGACCGAGAGCCAGTAGTTGGTTGGCGCCGAGGCCGTTCCCTGCTGGACGAAGGCGTTGGTGGGATTGAAACAGAGGTAATAAATCGTGAAGTCCCCGCCCAGGATGGCCGGCAGGCTCGCGTCGTAGAAGGGCTCGTTGACGTTCGTGTAGAGGCATTGGCCATACTCGCCCTGGCCAAACGGCTGCGTCCATAGCAGCACACCCGGATGGCTTGGCACATAGTTGGCCGCATTGGTGACGGCCGGCACGTCGCTCCAAATGCCCAGCGTGAAAACGACATTGGCATCGACCTTGTCTCCGAGCCACGAACCCCAAATGCGGATGTCCTTTACCGGGCCGGTGGTGGTGCAGGGGAAATCGTCTGCCAGCACCAGGTTCTGGCTGGCATTCACATCCATGCCGTGGAGCACGTCAGGCGGTTGCAACCATTTGACGCCGTTGGTTTCCGGGCAGCATGGCGGCGGCGGCGGATTGGGGGAAGTGACAATCTTGAAAGCCAGGTCGAGCGGCTGATTATTCGGAGCGCGCGTAGGCACCCAGTTCGCGGTAGCGGGGGGCGGACCTCCCGGCCATTGCGTATGAACACTGATGTCATATTGCTGGAGGGTTGAGCTCTTCCAGCCAAAGAAACTGGCGGTTCCCTGCGATGGCTGCGCATAAACGGCCAGCCAATACATCATCGGCTTGGCGCCTGTGCCTTGCTGAATCGGGGGATTGGTCGGGTAGAAACAGTAGTAATATGCCTTCGACTCGCCGCCTATGAGTGCCGGGGGGCCGGGGTCAATCATCTGTCCGGCATCGCCGGAAAAAAAGTTCTGCAGGTATTGGCCGGGGCCGAACCACTGCTGCCATATCAAATTGGTGCCGGGATGGCTCGGAATGATTGCCGGGCCGTTGGTAATCGCCGGCACGTCATCATATAGACCAAGCCAGAAGGTAGTGTTCGGGTCGTATGCATCGTTGAGCCACGAACCCCAAAGGTGAATATCGGTGATCGGGCCGGTATTGGTGCAAATGAAATCGTCGGCCAATACCCAGGGGCCACTGTCCCAAACGTCGAAACCGCCATCCAGAAGCGGCGGCTGGTCGAACTTGACCGTGGCCTCCGGACATTGGGTCTGCGCGCGTGCCGGCGTGACGCCGAGAAGCACTGAGCCCAACACCAGGGCCAGCAAACCCAGCAGTCCCCGGCGGAACAATCCCGGGAAGCAAATCGACGGATTAACTTCCAAGGCGCCCGCGACGAAGGACACCAGGATCTTCTGCTGGACCGGCTGATGCCGCTGTTGGCCGAGCCGAAGCTCGGGCCGGGGGGAAGCCGGAAGGTTCGCGCCCGCCGCCGGCATGAACCGGGCGCGGGAGCGGACCAAGCGCTCGCTGAGCTGAACGGTGCTGATATTACGATTGGATCGAGTCTTCATTTTATCTGCCTTTCTAATGTTGTTTTTCAAAAGTGTTGCTAGTGTTCGACTGGATACGTTCGGGAACGGGCATCTTGCAGGAAAACTGAACCGCACTTGGGCGCCTCGTTCGAATGCAAGGTGCGGTGGGGTGGGAAGAGGAGAAGGGAGTGACCGGTGGCCAGTAATCAGTAATCAGTAGGGCAGTAATCAGTAATCAGTGGCCAGTGGTCGGGGCGGAAGTCCAAAGTCCAAAGTCCAAAGTCCAAAGTCGAGGGCAGAAGTCGAGCCGTTCGTACACAAGGGCAGTAATCAGTGGTCGGTAACCAGTAACCAGTAATCAGTAAGCGGGAATAATCCAGTGGCTGATTACTGATGGTAAGAGAACCGCCTCAATTCAGGGCCCAACTCGCAACCTTCAACTTTCAACCTGCCACCTGCAACCCTCACGGCGCTCGCAAGCGGTAGAAGTCTGTGCTGCCGGAGGCGTTTCGGGTCACGGTGAGTTGTGTAGCACTGTTGGTCAGCGCGGGAACTTGAGGAACGACCAGCCAGGCGGTCGGATGAAGGCTAAGGCTGTGTTCGAGGGTATAGGCCTTCGCCTTGGCGTCCCAGAGCAGGATCACTTTGGTTCCTGCGGGCAGGATGGTCAGCAGTGGTGGCGACGTCAGGTCGGTGGTCTGAACCTCGAAGGCGCCGATATCGCTGTAATCGCCGGGGGGACTGCCGCCGCCCAGGAGGTTTACGGGCCGCGTCAAGGCGCGTTGGTCGATTGAAAAACCGCCGCTGGAGCCGGTATCGATGGCCGGACTCCCCGGCAACAGCTCCATCGTGCGCGTGCACCCGCAAAAATCATCCAGCCGGGCCAGCAACGGATTGAGCGGACTGCTCGAATTCCCGCGCAAATCGTCGTCGGACAAGCCGTTGTGCCGCCAGCCGCTGCTTCCGTCGTCCCGGCCGATCAGATTGTACCCGCTGCTGCTGAAGCCGGGCACCGAGTTGTACACGTCCGGACCGGACCCGCCGCCGATAGTATTCTCGGCCACAATGCTGTTCTGCATGGACAACGTGCCTTCATCATCTTCGATGCCGCCGCCGCCCGAAGCGGCGCTATTGCCGGCGATCGTGCAGTTGTTGACGGCCAGGCTGCTAAAGGCGGTGCTTTCCAACAGCAGACCGCCACCGGTCGAGGAGGCGGTGTTGGAAGCGACCGTACACGAGTTGAGTGTGGCCTCACCGTAATTATCGATGGCCCCGCCGCTGGTCGCCTGGTTGCCGGACAGCGTGCAATTGTTCAGCACCAGTGTGGCTAAGCCATTCACAGTAATGGCCCCGCCGCCACCGAGGGCGCTATTGGCAACGAAGTTGCAGTTGCTGGCGGTAAACGTGCCAAAGGAGCCGACCAGAATTGCGCCTCCACCGCCGCCGGCGCAATTGGAGATCGTCAAGTCTGTCAGCGTAAGCGAATTCGTCACCGGCAGGAAGGCGCGGCCGCCGTTGCCATCGATGATCACATTACAGTGGCCGACAATGGTCAGGTTGGTGCCGATAGACAGTGGTCCAGTGGTGAGCCGGATGACGCCGAAGAGGTTGGTTGGGATATCGATGCGGGCGTTGGGCGCGGAGGTGGAGATGATATCCCGGAGGCTGTAGGTGCCGTTGTCCAACAGATTGGTGACGGCGCTGTTGGTGACACTATTGCCGGGCGGAACGACCAGAGCCTCGATGACGCCATTCTCGATCCCGCCGCCGTTGGACGCCACCGGCTGAAAGTAGTACTTTGCGCCCGGTGCCAAGCCACTGACAGCGCTGCGCAGATAAAAAGGTGTGGCGCCGCTGCCCACATCGACCGCCGGCGTCGTGTTGCCGAAATTGCTGTTGGTCCCCCACTGAAACCAGGCCGTGGTCGGCAGGCTGTCTGGGTTGATTCGCGCGTTGAATATCGTCCCCCCACCGACGGCCCCTGAGGCGGCGAGCGTGCTGACATCCGGCACAAACGGAGCAGTCGAATGCACCCAGGTAACGCTCGCGTTAAGAAGGCCGGCATTGGCGGCGCCGCCGGTGGCATCTTGCGTCAAGTTCCCGTTCCCTTCATTAAACCGCCAATAAGCGACCAGCCCGGGCTCATTCCCGGTTAGTGAATGGTTCATGTCCGCTTGAATCTGGCTTGCGGTGAGGGCAATATTCCATATTCGGAACTCGTCCAGCAGACCGCCGTAGGGAAGCCCGGCCGGAACGCCGCTCAGATTCAAGTCCAGGTTGGTGTGGACTAACGGGGTCATCCCGGTTTTGAAGGCTTCGCGCACACCGTTGCGATAAATGGCCATGTAACCGCCGCTCAGGCTGGCGACCATCGCGAAATGCTGCCAGGAGTTGATGATCGCGCCCTGCGGCTGGTAGCTCAACCGGCCTCCGGCGGTGATGTCGCCGAAATCCCAATACACCATACCATCGCTGAACGGAACGAAGGCGCTAAAAGTGCTGCCTGGCGCGGGAAAGCCTGGCGCCGCCGGGCTTTGGCGAAAAGTGGCCTGAGAGCGGACATCCGACACGTTCTGCCAAAATTCTACTGTGATTTCGGTGCTGGGCGCGTTCTGAAGAAAGCCTGGTATTTTGACATAACCGCTGTTGCCATCGAACTTCAACGCGTAGCCCGGTCCGGTTTGGGCCGCCGGTACCGGGGCGGCCAGCAGGAAAAAGAGAAGAGCCATCGCTCCGGAAGCGCGGCCCGCCTGGCCTGCAGGGTTATGTGCTTTTGCCATCGCTGGCAGGAATGCCTTCGTTCCCAACCGGGCCAGGTGTTTCATAATTCCAGCTTTCCAATCGGCCCCTGGGATCACTCGGAAAAACCGGGACCTCCTGGGCGCTCTGGTGGTATGGTTCATTCAAACATAGCCGCCCCGCTGCGTCAATAAGCTTCTTGATGAACCCTATTAGAAGGGCGCTCGACACCGCCTCCGCGTGTTTGCCGGCGATGTCGAGGCGCCCCAGCCTTACACGTTCTTAATCGCATTTCTTTCACCAGGGAGAAACGTTTGGGAGAACAGTACTTGCAAAAAATCGTTCTGCCCATTTGCCGGTTGCCAAAAACCACCTCCCGGCCCAGTTTGTCCCATGCGCCGTTCGAAGAAATCGCCGGCTGGCCGTGTCGCGCTTTTATTGGCGCTGCTGTTTACTTTTTCTCCCGGCGGCTCCCCTCTTGTTGCGGCGGAACTGGCGGCACCGTCAACGGCTGCCACCAACCGATACGAATTTCGGCGGGAACATGACCCGGATGGCATCGGGAAGTTTTTCCTGGGCAGGGAAATAGCCCACGTGATGGGCCACCAGGCCGCCGACTGGCTGGAACGCCCCGAGCGCGCCACCGAGGAGAACACCGGCAGACTGCTCGAAGAGCTGAAGCTTAAGCCAGGCGAGGTCGTGGCGGACATCGGCGCCGGCACCGGCTACTACAGCCGGCGCCTGGCTCGGAAGGTCGGAACTGCCGGCAGGGTTCTTGCCGTGGATATCCAGCCCGAGATGCTGGTCCTGCTGACCAATCGCACGACGGCGGAGGGTATCACCAACATTGTGCCGGTGCTGGGCACGGTCACCGACCCCAAACTCCCCGGGCGGTCGGTCGATCTGGTGCTCCTGGTCGATGTCTATCACGAGTTCGATTTTCCCTTCGAGATGATGGAAGCGACTTGCCGGTCTCTGAAACCCGGCGGGCGCATTGTATTTGTAGAATTTCGCGCCGAGGACCCGAAGGTGCCGATCAAGCCGGTCCATAAAATGAGCGAGGCGCAGGTAAAAAAAGAAATGGCGGTGCAACCCCTCGAATGGGTCCAGACCATCGAGGTGCTGCCCCGCCAGCATATCATCGTCTTCAAAAAACCCTAGGATTTGACAATCCGTGCCATCTGAATTACGTGAAAAAGGACACAAAACACACCGAATCACTATGAAAACAAACTGTCTGTTACCCTTGCTGGTGTTGGGTTTGTTTACGGCTTCGGCTCCCTGCGTCGCGGCCGACTCAAAAATGCCAAAGGCCGGGGATAAAGCCCCGCTCATCGAAGGCAAAGACCAGGACGGCAAAACCTGGAAGCTGGCCAGCGTGGTCGGCAAGAAAGTCGTGCTTCTCTATTTCTATCCCAAAGACGACACGCCGGGCTGCACCAAAGAGGCCTGCGGGTTCCGCGACCGGATTGACGATCTCAAAAAAGACAAGGTCGAGGTCATTGGCGTTAGCTTCGATTCCCCGGAGAGCCACCAGAAATTCATTTCCAAGTACAATCTGAATTTCCCCCTCCTGGCCGATACCGACGGCAAAATTGCGGATGCCTACGGGGTGCGGATGGCGGGCCGGCCGATGGCGCGCCGCGTTAGTTTTCTCATTGGCACGGATGGCAAGATTGTTCATGTCACGGATACCATGAACGCCGAGACCCACCTGACCGAGATGCAGGAAGCCGTCGAGAAACTCAAACAGGGGTGACGCATGAGATTGACAGCGCGGTGCCGGCGGTTAGTATTTGAACCGGCGCGGGTGTAGCTCAATGGTAGAGCTCCAGCCTTCCAAGCTGGCCACGTGGGTTCGATTCCCATCACCCGCTCCAAATCCCAATAAAACACCGCAAAAATAGGGCTATTCTCGCTGTTCTGGCCTTCTGGAAAATACCATTATGCTAACGCGTCTAAAGTTGTTTAAGGTTGCTGAGCCGATTAGGGAACCGCCAAGCGGTTCGTGCCAACACCGAGCGCCTGGTTGGATGCGGCAAACTGGCCGTTCACGAACTGGCCAACACTCCCGTCCCCGAAGCCAATGTTCCCCTTTTCAAGGTGGATTTCTTTGGTCCAGCCGAGAGTGACATTTGAAGTCAGCGTTAAAAGACGGGTGCCGGGCGTTACACTGTTGGTCAGATTCCTGTCCCCGCACAAGAGACTGGCGTTGTTTCCATCAACTGAATCGAGGCCAACGAAATAGCTGAGGTTCTTGTCGCCGAAATCGGTGGTGAAGGTCGTTGAAGAAGTCCTGTTCTTATCTTCGGGACAGAGCAGAATTTTGGGGGTGCTCAATTCGTTGGACATGAGCTGGAAGTGAGGGAAGACCCTTCCACTGGCAACAAGTTCCATTGTCCCTCCGTTTGTCAAAGACACTTGCATCGGAAACCGATCATGGTTGTCCAAGGCCCACGTGCGAAAGGCAATGCCGATTTGCTTGAGGTTGCTGATACAATTAATTCTCGACGGGCTCGCTTTTGACCTCGCCAACGCGGGCAAGAAAACGGCTGCCAGAAGCGCTAGGAGTGCAACGACGATAAAAAGTTCGGTTACCGTAAAAGCCTGCGGAGGTTTGTTTCGAGACAATTCCATAACCGATGTTGTTGGGTCGTTCGCAGCAGTGTTGGTTTACGACGCTGGCCAACCAACCTCCCGCAGTTTATCCACCGCAGCCCAGCTGCAAGCCTCCTGCACCAGGTGCGGCGGCGAGGAGATGGCTAGGGCTGGAGCCGCCTGCTCGGACTGTCAGCACGTCCGGCCCTCTCGACGCCATCGGCATCGGTGGCGCAATTGAACAGACAAAACCCGTGGCGGGTGGCCCCCCAACATCCTCAGGAAATTCCGAGGGTTCAACTGACGCATTCATGTGTCTTTTTTTGACTTGACAGGCAAATAAACCCCTTCTTAGGTGGTATGCGCCACTGAGAGGTGGGTCAATAAATAAAACAACAACAGAACTGCTATGAAAAAACTAATAGGCTGCGTTTGTGCAATTGCGGTGACCGGGTTATTCATCGGATGCGTGCCGATAATCTATACAAAATCTGTGGCCACGCATATGGATGCTACTGGCAGGGTGACCGAAACCGTTATTACTGAATCTGTCTCGGAGCGACACAGCGAACCAACAAGAATTGAGTCCACCCCCTCCGGCATGAAGCTCAAACACATACAAGAATAATGGTTGGCGGTTGAATTTGCCTTGGCCGTTCAACGCGAATGCCAAAGTTTGATTTCAGTCAGTTTGGAGCCGCGCTTGCCCCCGACCGCAGCGCGTCCGCCCCTGGCGCTGGCTTCCCTGTTGAGGTCACGTGGGCACGAGCGTGAACGGCGCGTCCCACTTTCGAGGTTAATCTGGCAAGCGGGCCGCAACGGGCCAGCGGGTTAATGCGAAATGTTCCCCCACCGGCTGCTGTTGGTGGTGGCCCCGCCGATGGGGCCGACGTCATTGAAAATGGTGTTGATGGAATAATTATTGGCACAACCCGCTTGTCGGGAACGCAGCTCCAGAGAGTAATCCGGTCCTGGTCGTCACCGGATTCTATCGCGTGGGCTTGCAATAATCATTTGTTTTGCGTCCCCACACCAGGAATCTGCTTCCCGTATTTGAGATAAAACTTGTTTTCAAACAACCCGTTCGGGTCAAAGCTGCGCTTGGCCTCAAAAAACGCCTTAGCTTGGGGATAGGCTTCGGCGAATTGTTCCGGCGTGGCGTGTAGGCGATACGGCAGATAGTATCTGCCTCCATGCTGGAGCGCGGCGGCGATGATTTCCTGGGCTGTCTTCGCCATCCTGGTCTCCCCATCAGCGTCGCGGTTCTGGTTAAAGAGCATCACCAAAGCATACATGTCCTTATCGGCATACCGTAACGTCGAGTCGGTATCTCGGCCTCACCGTGACATTCATCAAGTCGGCCTGGTTCCTCGGGACGATTCTTCGCAACTCCCCAAGAAATGGCTCAAACTGGCCGGACGTGACAAAGCATTCCATGAGAATGTCGGTGCTGTCCCTGCGGCGATTCTGAAAGAGCGCGACCGGTTCGTAAAGCAGAGCATTCCGCTCGAAGGCACTGCCGGAGATCACGGCATCCAAGTGGGCTTCTGCCTCCCATCGCAATTGCTTGCCATAATCACTCCCTGCGGTGCCACGGAAAACCAGGCGTTTGAGTTCGGCCTGCTTCGGGTCGGTAAGACATGTGACCAAGGTGCCCTTCGACGGCACACGATGGAAAAGATTGATGATCCCTTCCGTCAGAAACTTCTCCTGGGTCAGGCGAAGCCGTCCATAGACCAGGGCAATATCGGATGCCTGCTCGGTTTTTCGGATAAGGGTGGCAACGTATTGGTCACACGGAACCACCACGCGCTCAAGAGTGTAGTTTTCATTCGGCACGACCCTCAGGTCCGCGTCGAGGATGATCCCGAACAAGCCGTAGCCGCCCAGGGCGAGTGAGAACAGGTCGGCGTTTTCGGTGCGGCTGCATTTTACAATTCTTCCGTTTCGCTAACATCAGCCGGAACGACTCGACCGTGGAACAGATCGGGGGACGATTGAACTGCCAGCCGTGGCAGTTGACGCTGAGCGAGCCGCCGATGGAAAAGTCATCATTGGATTGCATCACCTCCACCGAATAGCCCTCCGCGTTCAAAAAGCCGATGACCTCGCTCCAGCGCGCTCCCGCTTGTGCGTGGAGAATCTTCTTTGCTTTGTCCAGCTCCAGGTGATGGAATGGCAGCATGTCAATCACAATGCCGTTGGGGCAAATCGTGTGGCCCCCCATGCTGTGCCGCGCCCCCGCAATGGAAAGCTTCAGGTGCAGAGTGCGAGCGCGTTCGAGAAGCATCGCCAACTGCTGCTCGGCAGACGCCTGGTCTTCAGGCACCTTCCAGATTTCGGTCACCGCAGTTTCATTCAGGCGGCTTGCGTCGTTGATCGTGCCGGATGGAGAAGAGGCATTTTCGTCCACATCGCGCCGAGCGGTTCTGATGAGGTGAAAGACCGGATGCGCAACAAGAATTGCCAGCACCGCAAAGGCGAGCGCCAAGAAACACAAGACCATCCTTAAAGGCTTCATCTTCATATTCCTCGATCACGCGCGCTTAACTGAGTCCCGGAATCGTTCATGGACAACCAATCGCATCTCGCGGCCTTCAAGGTCGTATGATTGTAACTCGGGCTTGATCTTTCGCTTCCGGCAAGCATCACAAATCGGTAGTTTGAGGCTCAGGGAAATGTCCTTCTTGGCAGCGTCAAACGCCGAGAAGATTCTGCCGAAAGGCACCGCAAGACTAAAGAGCGATCTCCCGACAGATGTCGCTGCATCCACATTCGATACCTCTACCTTGACCAGATGGCGGGCAGGCTCTGCGCAGTTGAAGCAAATGTTTGGAAAGGACTCGCCGCCCCGGACCACAAGTAGTCGCATCTGTGTGCCGGGCGCGGCCACGTCGGTCACATTCTTGCCGCATGAGGGGCATTCCCCGGAGGCCGAAGGGGCAACCCATCTGTAGCAATGTGGACACTCCGTGATGCTCATGTGACCCACCGCCGAACAGGCTGATAAGGGGCGCGCATGATCAATAAACCAGGTTGGCCCCGAAGTCGGGAATTCTCCCGGCCTTAACCTCCTGACTCCAATCATTCAGCTTCCCGTTGTCCATGTTCCAGAACTTGCGACACAGCTCGAAATACTCCAAGACGGCCTCGTGCTCTCCCTTCTCAAGAAGGTCTTTGGCCAAACTCATGTTTGGGCCGAAGCTGTCCATCTGTGGCGAACCAGGGCTATTGCCCGACGCGATCAAGTGCCGCTTGGCCTTGTCAATGTGGCCCTCCCGGACGGCAATGCGACCGAGCACCAGGTTTGCATCCTGGACAGCGTTTCCGTAATTCCAATTGCCTTGGAAGTCCGGCAGCATCCTCATCAACTCTTGGGCGTATTTTCCGGCGTCCTCCACTTTGCCTGCAACAAAGCTCTCTTTGGCGGCATCGTTTAGAGCGTAGAACTTTTCCTCTTGAGTTCTGGCGGCGGCCAACTTTTTGGTTGCATCGTCAAGGCGCGGCTGCGGGGTCACGGCCATGCCGCCGCTGCTGTGGCTCCCGCTACTGGTCATGAAGACCACGACAAACAAAACAAAGAGCACGAAGTAAGCGGCCATGTAACAACGCAAGAAGCTCGCAAATCGGGCAAATCCCCGGTCGCCGAGCGCACTATAATCGCGCCGCCACAAAAAGCGGAGCACCGCCAGGCCATTGGTGATGCTGTTGTTCAGGAATAGTGTCGGACGCCCAAGTGCCTCCCATGTCTGCAAATGACGTGAACGCAGCCGCGAAAGAAAAATGTGGTGTAAAACAAGGCCCGCCGCACAGCTTGTAAACACCAAAACAAGTAGGATCGGAAGTAACGCGTTCATGACCGACTAACCTTTGGCAGTGTATCCGCCGTGACACGATTAGACCATTCGTGTCTCATCTTCAAACCTCAACGTCCTGATCATCCGCTCGCAGTCGGGCAACTCCGTCTGTTGCGCGCCCCGAGCACACGTGTATGTAACCTTGGCGAAGTTCCGGCCATCCGAAGCATACCAAACGCGGATGAACTCGTCGCCGGGCGTGAAGCTGGCGGCGGCAATGCGAAGCTCCCCATCCTCCACGACTATGTCCGCCGCCTCACCAAGCTCACGTGAACTCGCAAAGTCCCGGAGCATGGAAAGCAAGAGCTGTGATGGCGGATCGGGAATCCGACCGCTCTTATAAAGGGCAACCGAAAACTGAAATGCTCCGACGCCATCCAGTTTCGCCTGCGTCCAAGGCGGGTTTGCCGCTTCAATCTCGTCGGTGATGTCGCACCAACCATCGCTGCGTCGAATTGTGAATGGCAGGAGCATGACCGAAAGTGTTCGTGTGGTCTAACATAAAGCAGTGTATCCTCCGCCTCCCGGGTTGCAAGCCTCCCAATCAGGTGCGGCGGCGAAGGGGTGGCCAGGTGGAGCCGCACTGCCTACGACCGCAGCGCGTCCGCCCTGGAGCTGGCCTCCCTGTTGAGGCCACTTGGGCAGGAGTGTGAACGGCGCGTCCCAGTTTGCGAGGTTAATCTGGCAAGCGGACCGCAACGAGAAAGAGGCCGATTGCCGTTATGATTGAAACAACCGCGATTGCTTTGGCCAAGGGTTTTCCATGGAGCCATTCTTCAGCCTCCTCAGCGAGCACTCCGAGCTTGCCGTAGTATATTTCCACATCCCTCACGTGTTTGCGAGAATCGAGCGGCGGCAGAGGGGCGGCAGGATTGGCGGTTTGCATAGCCTCATTTTCTCGGTCAATCCGATCCTGGGCACGCCAAACCAAAACAGCACGGCCGAGGCCAGCAAGCAGAATAACGATGCCAAGCCAATTGAGCATGGATCGTAAGTCGGCAACGGACGTTGAGTGCGACTGTTTCACCGAGGTTAATCTAACCCGAACCACCTGATGCGGACCCGCATGTCAGGTGGTGTGGGAGCCGGGAAGGCGTCCTCGCGGCGACCCGATTAGGCATTTGGGGAATCCTTCATGACGCGTGCCAGAATCAATGCGCTCAGCAGTAGGTAAAGACCTGGCGCAATCCAGAAAATCACTGGCGCTCGCTTCACCAAGATCGGAATGAATGGTGCAGCAAAGCTGATGACCGTGAGCGCACCGAAGGCGGCCACAGCCCGCCACGGCTTCGCAGCGCGAAATGCTCGTGATGCCTGCCAATAAAGTGCGCCGCCGAGCAACTGAGCTTCCGCAATCCAGAGATCGAGCAACACTCGATTCACGTCGGGAATCCCTTTGCGAACATAAAAGCTGACGACGCCGACCGAATGGCCAACACCACCGAGGCACAAAACAATCCCGAGCACGCGCAACATTCGTCCGAAGTGCGACTGCGTGCGACGGCGGTCGGCCTCTTCGGACTTACGAGCCGCTTCTACATCGATGTTGGCCTGCATAAACGGAATCTTCGCGGAGTCTTCTGCCCAACAATTACTCAACGAACCACCCGTCTGTATATTGAACAACGCAAAGCCAGCGCGCAAACTTTTCATATCTGAAGGTTGCGCGCTGCGGCACCATTCCGTCAACATCGAGAGAACCCACACCCAGTGAGTCCGCCGCTCCTGCCTCGCCCGGTCGAGCGAGCGCGGGGTGGTCAGCGCCAAGCCGCCAGAGGCGGAGGGCAGTCCAATCTCAGAGGCAAGCTCTGGCTGGTCAGGGTTCCGGAGTTCCCCGGAATTGATGACAGTGAAAGTCGCCGATGTGTTGTTAAATACTGCGGCCTTGGGGAAGTCTGAGGGGCAGCTTCTAAGCGCCGACGAGAGGGCAACTGCACCGACCTGCCCCTCTGCGGGTTATTGGCCAACAGGTTTCTGAAGATGTTGGTCTTCCCACGGGCCGAAGTTGCCGTCAGGGGCACGATGGACTTCGGAATGGCCATCGGCGAAACCATAGGCTTTATTCCATGAGCCGTCTGGCGACTGCCGCGCTTCCTTTTCGCGGATTACGATGATGCTCCGCGGGTTGGTGAGGTCGTTAAGCGCTCCCTGGTAAACGATTTCAAACTGGTCCGGTGCCAGATTGGTTTGATTCCTGGCCTGGTCGGGCAAGAACGATACCGCTTGGTCAAAGTTGGTGGGGAACTGTCCCTGGTTTTGATCGGCATATAGACTAAACGCCATTATCCAAGCCTTTGGGTAATTCAATCTCGCCATGGTCATATGTCTTTCCTGGTCTTCACGATCAGCTTGGGGTTGCGCCTGGGGCGTTTGCGTGTTTCTCTCGCGCACCCTTGCCAGGTCGGCCAATTGTCCTTTTAATCCACCAACTTCCCCGCGCAGCCGCAACAACTCCAGGAGCTGGTCCTGAGCCATCGGCTGATCAGTTTTGGATTGTGTTTGGGAGAGCTGTTCCTTCTCGGCTGCTAACTGGCCGACCTTCTGTTCAAGCGAGCTGTTTTCCTCCCGCAGCCTGACCAGAGACCGATGCTGAATCATCAAGGAAGTTGCCGCTCCAGCCACCAGAATGCCGATGATGCCGATCTGAAGTTTTGTCATACTCGCAATTTTGAGGAGGGTTAAAGTGGCTCCGCTGGCTGCCGCACTGGCCAGGGCCGTTCCAGCAACACTTGCGCCCAGGCCCGCTGGCGCTGCCGTGACTGCCTCAGCGCCCAACGCTGTTCCGAGCGCTGCCGCTGACAAACTGACGCCCCGATTTTTGAGCAACAAATGTAGTTTCTCCAAACCGCGAGTCACGCGCTTCCGTGCGGCATCCTCAGTGCTGTTGAGCATCTCACCCACTGAACGAAAATCGAGCTGCTCGAAATAGCGCAACAGAATGGCGGTGCGATCTGCAGCCCCCAGTTGGTCTATCGCTTCGTCGAGGATGGGAGTGACCTGGGCCAGGTTGGCCTCGGTGTGGTCTTGGAGCCCATTCATTTCGACCGCCTGCCTTTCACGTAACTGACGGCGGCGTTCGCCGCGCATGATGGTCGCAGCCACAAAAACAGTGTGGTGATGGAGCCACCCGCCGAGCAGCACGTCCCTGGGAAGGGTTCGAGCCTTCCTGGCCAAATCAATAAACACGGTTTGGGTGACATCCTGCGCCAGGTGCGTATCACCGCCGACCAATCGAACCGCTGCCGAATAGACCAGGTCGATGTAGCGCGTAAGCAGCTCACGAAAAGCCGGTTCCGAACCAGTTGTTGCGTAGTCGGCGAGCAGGCTCTGGCTCTCCGTCATCTTCATTTCACCACTAAAAAGCCTCCAATGGCTGAGACCGGACAGAAATCTTCATGGGTTTCTCCCGGCCCTTTAAAGCGGACTGGGCGTGGAACGGCGCGTCTGAACTTCCGCCTCGCATCGAACGGAGACGCGGGGCGGCAATTCAACGTTGCAATTGGATTGCATCATGTATGACCCCCGATGAGGAATCTGAAGTTAGTAGCCAGAACCCCGCCCAAGAAAATGAATAAAGGCGACATCAGTAAGCTGGAAACCGCCGCGATGGGGATTGGGTGTCGTGAAGACGGTCGCAACGCTCGCCAGCTCGCTGCGAAAAAGCTAACGAAGACCAGGGCCAACGAACCGATGTAGATATACTTGAGGAACCAAAACAAGCTTATTTTGACCTCGACGATGACGAGCAAAACCCAAAGAAGCAGGAAGACGACTGACCAAACCATTATATGTGCTAAGAAACGCTTCATCGCCGCGATTGGCTATGCCAGTTCGTCCGCAACGGGCCGGGAGCGCCCGTGTGTTCAATCCCAATGAATACAATCATTTCCAAAACTGCCACCACCGCTTCCTTGGCGGATTCCTCCACTGCTCGTAACGCCTGGTGATCACCGCCGCAACCCTTTCATAATTCTCCCAAGTATCCGCCACGTGCCAAAAGCTCGGCAACCCCGCAGCCAGCACTTTTTTGTAATCAGCAAAATAGTCTCCACGCTTTCCAGCAGCGTCCCGGTAATAATGCTCCGCGAAAGCATTGCCCTCCACGTTCAAATCCTTTTCCCCAAACTGTTCTTTACAGGCAGCCTCGAAAAACTGCCTTCCGGTTATCTGCCGCCCGCGCATCTTGGCGACAAGCTCTCCTGAGTGTTGCTCATGAAACTCGTTCAGCAAGCCGTGAAGCGCGGCCCAAGCCAGGAACATGCCGATATGCGTCCCGGCGTGCCCTTTCGGAAGCGGCTCGTCCTCGATGCTGTAGTCATAATCTGCGCGGTCGTAAGACATGGGTGTGCCAATCTGGCAGTTTATGATAGCACCTCAGCAGCGCGGGGACAAAGGGCGTCAAACAGAACAGCAAGGCCAACCAATGTAGTGCCCACCTTTCAAGGAAATGGTGCAACCGTCCTTATTCGCACTTCGTCAATGAAACCGGAAAATGCTTGCGTGCCCGCATCATCGTTAGCCCGGATATTTCATAGTTAAATTGAACAAAGAAGCGGCGAGAGCGTCATAAGGCTTGAATCACCGAGCCAAAATGAAAACGCCACTCACCGCTTCTTCTGTGACAGA
>Ga0210408_10003136_pt1 | contig 15470 bp, 14 predicted proteins | sample IncBWH4MmetaG_FD_155471 | JGI IMG/M metagenome (GOLD analysis project Ga0210408, IMG submission 155471) | Forest soil microbial communities from Barre Woods Harvard Forest LTER site, Petersham, Massachusetts, United States - Inc-BW-H-4-M | ecosystem: Environmental > Terrestrial > Soil >...
GGGCGAACACACGATATGCTCAGAGGTCAATCGATCGAACAATGCGGGCATGTCCGTTTCGGGGCGCGAAACCGTGACGATTCCTGAGGCGTTAGGTCCATCAGCAGGTCCAAGAACGACAAATCCGATCCGCTGCAGGCCGTCAACCAACCGCGCTCTAATAGCCAGGATGCGTTCAGCGACATTCCTAATACCGATTCCAAGCAAAAGGTCTAGGCCAGCCTTCATACCGGATATGCCCATCAAGTTCATTGCGCCGGGTTCATAACGTTGCGCGGTAGGTTGAAACTCAATTTCTTCCCGGGCGACATACCCTGGCGCCTTGATATTCCAGGACCCCAGAAGCGTCGGCCGGCAAAGGTCAAAGCACTCTTTGCGCACGTAGACAATTCCGATGGCGAGCGGTCCAAGCATCCATTTGTGCGCGTCGGCGCTTAGAAAATCGACATAATCCACTGTTGTCGGGAAAGCGCCGAGAGTCTGGATCGCATCGACGGAGAACAGAATGCCCTTCTCCCGCAACAGTTTGCCGATCGCATCCAAGTCGATCCTGTATCCGGAGAGGAAGTTGCATGAGGCAAGGGCAGCTAACCGGGTCTTAGGGCCTAGGGCATCGGCTACAAGCTCAGGAGTTATCGCGCCGCTCTCCGCAGGTTTCAGCAAGCGAATTGTCACACCCCGTGATCGAAGGTTCAGCCACGGATAAACGTTGGCCGGATAGTCGTCCAAGTAGCAGATAACCTCGTCGCCCGGTTGCCAGTCGATCCCGTTCGCGAATAGGCTAAGGCCGAGAGACGTCGGACCAATCAGCGCGACTTCGTCCGGGCTGCTTCCAATGAGTCTTGCGGCTGAGGCTCTTGCTTCCTGGAGCGACTTTAGCACTCCACCGAAGTTCTGGAGATCGGCCGCGCTTTCTTCGGTGAACCTAATCACGGCATCGGCCACGACTCGCGGCAGCGCGGTTACCGCAGCGTGCGACATAAAAATCCTGTTCCGACAGATCGGAAATGCTTCCAATCGCTTTTCTTCATTATCGACAAGATCGTGTAGCTGATTCATAGAGAGTTGCACTGGCATGAATGCCGGGAACGGTGACGCCCGCCGTTACTTCTTTTTTTGTCCGCCTTCTTCGATCAGATTCCAAAAGCCGGCGTTCTCTTGCAGTTGCTCATCTTCCGCCATCGGGAGTTTCGAGCGAAAAAGGAAATCGCGGATCGTGTTCTTGTGAAGGACCCGGTGAACAAGCACGCCCTCCGCACTGCGCTCGAAATAGATCCTGTAATCATTGGTCCGATAGCGGTAGAGGCGTTTTCCCTCCCGCTCGATAACACCAAAAGCCTTGGAATCCAAACTATCAAGATCGTCCGGTAAAAACTGGAATTCAGCAAGCAACTCTAGTTGAAGTTCCTTTGGGATACGGGCCATCTCGGCCGCGCTGATTTCGTTGAAGACAATCTGGTACATAGAACTTGTTTTCCCATCCATTCAGAGTAACACAGGAGAATCCACGTTTACACAGCTTGTGGCGTTCCCGTGCGTTTGCAAATAAGCTGTTGAATCTGCATAATCTCCTATTTTCCAGTAAGGCATTTTCCGCGATTAGATCGAAAACACTTTTATGAGGACATTGGTTTTTTTACTGTGCGCGTTCGCTGGTTCGGCTTTTGGCCAGTTGGCTTGGGAAAATCCCGAACAAACGTTCAACTCCAAGCCGCAGGACGAATCGGTCGTGGCGAAGTACCGATTTACCAATACCGGTAAAGAATCCTTGAAAATAGAGAACGTCAAAACCTCTTGTGGCTGTACGACGACCGCATTGACGAAAACTGAGTACGCTCCGGGTGAGTCAGGCGAGATCGAAGCGAAATTCGTTTTCTCCGGCCGTACCGGCAGGCAGGAAAAAGCGATCACCGTGTCTACATCGGCTGCACCCCAACAACCGACGATTCTCAAGTTATTCGTGAACATCGAAGAACCGGTAAAAGTTCAACCGGAAATTGTCCTCTGGCGGGTTGGTGAGCAACGGGAACCGAAGACAATTCATATCGCGATTGCTGATGATTCTCCGGCAAAGATTGCAACGGTGATTTCGGACAACCCCTCGGTTAAGGTTCAGATAACGGAAGTGAAGCCGGGAAAAGAGTACGATGTGCAGGTCACTCCCGATAACGTTAACCAACCGGGCGCCGCGACCCTGATTATACGCACCGATTACCCCCGGGAAAATCCCGAGACGAAATACGCATACGCGCGCATTAGATGAGAGCGCTTAGCCAGGCGGCGTTGATTCTCCTGGCCGCGCTCATTCCAGCGGGTTTGACCGCGGCATTCCATCCGCAGCGCCCGCCATGGTCCGAAGAGACGCTATTACCGGGAGAGGCACGGATTCAAACGGTACTGGCCTGGGGTGGGGACGTACAATGGATCGATGCAAGATCGGCTAAGGATTATGAGGCAGAGCATGTTCCGGGAGCGATTCTACTGAACCTCGAAGATTGGGACCAGTTGTTTCCCCGATTTCTCGACCAATGGAATCCGGAGAAAAAGGCCGTGGTTTATTGCAGCTCCACGGCATGCGAATTAAGCCACGAAGTCGCGGAGCGCTTACAAAAGGACGGTATTTCGCCGGTATATGTATTGAAAGGGGGGTGGGAAGCGTGGAAGAGCCGAAAGTGATCAGTGCCTGGCGAAAGGCTGCATGGCCTGACATCAGGAAGCTGGGCCGCGTATTGGTGCGAATTGCATTAGGCGCTCTCTTCGTTTTCGCCGGAGCGACCAAGGCATATGATCCGGGCGCATTCGCAATCGAAATACAACGATACCAACTAGTTCCGTGGATTCTGTGCGCGCTGGTTTCCGTTTATCTGCCGTGGCTCGAGATGTTGGCGGGTGTGCTTTTATTCCTGAAGCGGTTTCAGCGCGGAGCGCTGCTGGTGATAACGCTCTTGTTGTTGGTTTTCACTTTCGCTCTGGCGAGTGCGATGTTCAGAGGTCTTAGCATCGATTGCGGCTGTTTCGGCAAGGCGTTTACTGCCACTGGGACGACTGTTCCATTGCTGCGGAATCTTGTGCTGCTCGTATTTACAGGCATTCTTTGGATGGAACATCGATGACTAACCCGCAAAAATTACACGCTTTAAGGATCGACGAGCTCATTGCGGGTTAGAAATCTCTTAAACAGACACTGCGCGTCTCTCTAAGAGCAGCTTTTTGAAAATAAATGAATCGACCAAACTGTTTGAAACTCTTCTCTGATAAAAGCAGAGGAATTTTCCGCGTAGCCGGAGAATTCCGCTGCCACAGCCTGCATCGCTCACAAATCTCTAAGGATTTGTGAGCGATGCAGGCTACCTCATTTCGTTGTTGGGCTGAGATTGACGTCGAGGCGATGCGATACAACATCCAGGCAATTCGTTCAATGATGGCCAAGGGTGTCCGGGTTATTGCGGTCGTGAAGGCAGACGCCTATGGTCATGGCCTTACCGAAATTGCGCGCCGGCTCGATCGTGATGTCGACCTGTTCGGGGTTGCGAATCTTGTCGAGGGCCAGGCGATTCGCTCGACGGGTGCTGAAGCTCCAATTTTGATCCTCGGACCGGCGCTGCCCGAAGAACGGCAAAAGATTGTGGAAGCGGGGTTCATACCCACAGTGTCAACCGTCGAGGAAGCGCTTGGGTACGCGGAGTGTGTGGGTGCCGGCGAGCGGGTGCCTATCCATTTCGTCGTTGATACGGGTATGGGACGGATAGGCTTGTGGGAGGAGGAGGCAGACCACGTTCTTCGTGCAATCCGCGAGATTCCTCAACTGCAGATGACGGCGTTATCCAGTCATCTTCCTGTTGCCGATGAAGACGAAAATTATACGGCCAGCCAGCTGCAGAGGTTTCGAGTGGCGGCAAGGCGTTTGCTGGCTCAAGACGAACCGGCAACGGTATTGAACAGCGCCGGGGTCATGCGTTTCGGGGGCCAGGCGAGACCTGGTGATTTGGTGCGCGTCGGATTGAGCGTCTACGGAGTATCGCCGCTCAGCGAGTTCCAAGAGCGATTCCGACCGGCGATGACTCTGAAAACCAGAATCACCCTGGTCCGGACGCTTGGATCCGGGCGGAGCATCAGCTACGGGAGAACATTCGTTACTCCGAGTCAGCTGACAGTGGCAACGCTCGGTGCAGGTTACGGCGACGGCATCGATCGACATTTGTCTGGTCACGAGACAGATGTCTTAATCCGGGGCCGGCGGTGCCGGTTGTTAGGCAGGGTAACCATGGACCAGATCGTGGTCGACGTGAGCCACCTGGAACGGGTCGCACCAGGCGAGGAGGTAATCCTCATAGGCCGCCAGGGCGACGAGGAGATCCTGGCCAGTGAACTGGCGACGAAGGCCGGCACAATCGCTTGGGAAATCTTCACCGGAATCACCAAGCGCGTCGTGCGGGTGTACAAATGAGAGGTGAGCGGCAAGGGCGAGGACGATGGTGAGAGGTGAGCCGAACTCGGAACTCCGAACTCCGAACGCCAAACGGAATTAGTTTCGTGCCAAGCCGAAGCGTGTTTTCTTGCCGTATGCCGTCAGAGCATCAACCCAATCGACTGATCCACGAGAAGTCTCCTTATCTCCTCCAACATGCGCACAACCCGGTCGACTGGTATCCTTGGGGCCCCGAGGCATTCCAGAAGGCGCAGACCCAAAAAAAGCCCATCTTCCTTTCGATAGGCTATTCCACGTGTCACTGGTGCCACGTCATGGAGCGCGAATCGTTCGAGAACTCAACTGTCGCAGATATTCTGAACCGGTATTACGTCAGCATCAAAGTCGATCGTGAGGAGCGGCCGGACGTGGATCGCGTTTATATGACTTTTGTCCAGAGCACCACTGGGTCAGGGGGCTGGCCGATGAGTGTTTTTCTTACGCCCGATCTAAAGCCGTTTCTCGGCGGAACCTATTATCCGCCGGATGACCGCTATGGCAGACCGGGATTCGCCAGCTTATTAACTCGTATGGCTAAAATCTGGGAGGACAGTCCCGGCAAGATCCTGGATCAAGGCTTGCAATTCACTCAGGCGATCGAAGCCCATCTCCGGGAGGCGCAGTCGATCGAATCGAGCCCGCTGAAGCTTGATTGGCTCGAGAATGGGTACCGTCAGTTGGCATCCGGTTACGATCCCGAAGAGGGCGGATTCACTTCTGCTCCGAAATTTCCGCGTCCAGCTGTGTTCAATTTCCTGCTTCGATATTGGCTGCGGAATAAAAAGACGACCTCGCTCGACATGGTTGAGTTCACCCTGCGCAAGATGGCTCGCGGCGGAATCTACGATCATCTGGGCGGCGGCTTCCATCGTTATTCGGTTGATGCTCGATGGCACGTGCCGCATTTCGAAAAAATGTTGTATGATCAGGCGCAGCTTACGGTGGCGTATACCGAGGTGTTTCAGGCGACTGCGGATTCTGAGTTCGCACGAGTCGTTCGGGAAACGCTGGATTACGTCCTGCGCGACCTGATCTCGCCCGAAGGTGGTTTTTACTCGGCAGAGGATGCCGACAGCCTGCCGGAACCGAGCGCGACCGAGAAACGAGAAGGCGCGTTCTACGTTTGGACGCAGCAAGAAATTGATCGCGTACTCACGCCGGACGAATCTTTGGTTTTCCGCAGGATGTACGGCGTCGAGCGGACCGGCAACGTTGCTGCGGCAAGCGATCCGCACCGTGAACTAATTGGGCGCAACGTGCTGTTCCTGCAGAACGACCTGGAGTTGATTGCGAAATTAACCGGTAAAAGCGAGGAAGAGATCTCTCAACTGGTCTCTGCGGCTCGACAAAAACTGAAATCAATCCGGGATGAACGTCCACGTCCGCATCTGGACGATAAAATAGTAACAGCATGGAATGGGCTCATGATTTCCGGTCTAGCCAAGGCGTACCAGGTACTGGGAGAATGTCGTTACCTGCTGGCAGCGCAGCGGGCGAGCGAATTTCTGCAACAGAATTTGTACCAACACAGATTGCTGCGGAGCTATCGCGGGACGGCCGGCACTACCTACGGTTTTGCCGAGGACTATGCTTTCCTGATCCAGGGACTGCTTGATTTGTACGAAGCCGATTTCGACGTCCGCTGGCTGGTATGGGCAGGAGAACTCCAAGTGCAAATGAATGCTCTATTCGCCGATCCGAGGGGCGGGTATTTCAGTACGGAAGAGGGTGCATCCGACATCTTATTTCGGATGAAAGACGATCACGATGGTGCCGAACCGTCAGCCAACTCGGTCGCGGCGATGAACCTAGCCAGGTTAGCCCGAATCTTTGATCGAAGAGAATTTCAACATTCGGCTGCTCGCATCGTCGGGGCGTTTCATCCGGCCCTGGATCGGATGCCGGCTGCTTTACCGCAAATGTTAGCTGCGCTGGATGCGTCTATCACCGAGCCGATGCAGATCGTCGTGGCCGGTCAAAGGGGACAGCCGGAAACGGAGGAACTCCTCAGCGTCATCCGGAGGCGTTATATTCCGAATAAAGTCGTGCTGCTTGCGGACGGGGGTGATGGCCAGCACTGGTTGACTCAGCATATTGAGGCCCTCCGGCCGATTGGGCCAGTTCAGGGAAAATCGGCCGCTTACGTGTGCCGCAATTTCACCTGCGATCTACCCATCACGGAGCCGGAACAGTTGGCGACGCTTTTGGAGAGCATTTGAAGGCCAGAATTCAAGAAGCCATAAATTCAGGAGTCAGGAGTCAGAAGTTACAGGAGTTCAGGAGGTCAAAGCCTTCGGTCCCCAAAATATACTGGCTGCGTGCCCTTGAACTGGCTGCGAAAGGTCGATAACTCTTTAACACGCGGTCCCAGCCCTTCTGAACTCCTGTAACTCCTGAACTCCTGACTTTATGGCGGCGGGGTGGAAGGTTCCGCGATTTCCGGAAACTCTCTAAGTTTGTCGGTCGGATTGCATTCTTTGGTCAGCACGCGAGCAAAACTCAAAACCAACAGCTCTGCTCGCATATCGGTGTAATTGTTTAAGGCGACCTTGAGGTAATTTAATACCCGCTTTCTCAGTAGCGCGTCGGTTTCCAGGCTGATTCGGAGCTCTGCCAGGAGATCGAGGTGCATCTGGATTAATTCCTGCACCACAGCTCCTTTTCCCTCTGCTTTGATTGTATTGGTGGTGTGGACCCGGTAATCCAACAAGTCCTGATGAATCAGACCCAGCGCGCCTCGGAATGCCACGGTTAAGGCGGCGAAATAATCATGTACGAATCGGTACGGGCGAAATGCCGCAATTGCGCCTGCGCGAAAGAAAAAGTTGCTGGTGGTTTTCGTGAAGTTGCCGTAGCCCATCGAGCCCGCCAAATCAGTGGTCTTCCTGAGATTCAACCAGATACGGTTAACGCGACGTTGCCTGCCGTCGAGTTGTCCAACCGGAACGCCGAATTCGTCGATCAACCGGATCCGGGTGCAAACTAGCTCGGTGTCAGGATGTTGTTCTAAAAAGGCGATACAGCGCGCAAACCTTTCAGGGTGATAACGATCATCGGAATTCAGCACACTGATGAAGTCGCAATCTTTGGATAGCTCCAGAGCCTGGTTCAGGGCGACGTGCGCGCCTTGGTTCTTCTGTTCGACGAGTTGAATCCTTGGATCGTCGAAAGAGCGAATGAGGTCGACGGAATTGTCTCGCGATCCGTCGTCGACGATTACTAGTTGCTCCGGCGGAAGCGTTTGCCGCAGGACCGATCGAATTGCTTCGGCGATATATTTCGCATGGTTGTACGACGGGATGATGCAAGCGATTTTCTGGCTCATTCGTCAATTGCTCTGCTGCTGCTATCAAACTCCAAGGTGATGTTCCAGACAATCGCCTTTTCATCGGTTATAGGTTCCTTCAAGGCTTTGGTAACCTGTCCCCGATCCGGCAAATATATGTTATCTCGGGGCCGGACACCGAGCACCAGTGGCCACGCTTTCTTTTATGGAAACTCCGGCTTTAGATACAGAAGTTCGAGTCATGTTTTTCGACACCGACGCCGGTGGTGTTGTGCACAACATCGCTTACCTGAGATTCATCGAGACGAATCGGTCGCTGCTGGCCGAGAAGATGGGTTACCCGCTCGGCGAAATGTTGGGCCGAGGTAATTGCCCGGTAGTGGTGCGGACAGAGATAGATTATCGGCGTCCAGCCAGGTTGTGGGATACGCTCTTTATACATGGCGAGCTCGAAACATTCGAACGAAGTCGGTTTTGGTGTGCATTCAGGATCACTCGGCCGAACGACGGCCAACTTTTGGTGACCTGTCGACAAATGCTGGTCGTGGTTCGTCTCCCAAAGTTAAAGGTTCAGCGTTTGCCAGCTCACTGGGAAACCGATTTTGGCCATCTCAGGGGAAATAGTGGCTAGTGGCTGGCGGCTAGTAGCTAGAGGAGACCAGCCATCAGCCTAGCCTCCAGCCACTATTTACGCCTTGAGGTACACAAAACGAAGGAACCGGTCGGAAAACTCCATCGCTCCTTGGAGCAGTTCCTTTCCGAAGGAGAGAAACGTAACGTCCCGGCTGGCCACGATGAGCATGAGGCTCAGTACCGAAAAATTGATGAGATAAATGATCATCATCGAAAAGAATGTCCCGTGCTCGATTAGATCGGTCTGGCCCTTCCACAACATCCAGATCGCGAAGGTGACATGGAAAGCCCATGTGAACCCGACCACCCCAAATAGCCAGCGCCGGTACGGTTCCACATCCACAAACATGCCGATGCCACCGTATAGCAATAGGACGAGAATACTGTAGATCGGGAAAAAGTAAGGCGCCAAAGCGATCCAGAAATTGGTCTTATCCGTGACAATATAACCTCCGGTCCTGCTGATCCGGAACTGGCTCACTCTGCCTCCCATGAGCCAGACCCATATGACGTGGGTGAGCTCATGCCCGAAAACGTACAATAACATGGGCCTGGGCAGGCCGAAGAACGTAACTACCCAAAGGAGTGTGCCCAACGAAAAGAACCAGAATTCTTCCGATGCCCAGAAGCGGTGTTGCAAAGCGGCCGTTGAGAAGGAGCTGAAGAACGCCCGAGTTAATATCCAGGCAGGGGGAACGAGAAACACCGCAACGAACTGCTTTAACCAGCGAACCGGAACGACCCACTCGGTTTTGACACCTTCGTCACGCGCGCCGGCACCGGTTTTCAATTTACTCCGACGCCGTTTTTTTACCGCAGATCCCACAGATTTCACAGATTATATGCGAGACGGCACACTATCTGAACACCAACGAGCTGTGAAAAGAAAATCTTCTGAATCGACGGAAAATGCGGATAACCCGGATCTTATGCGCGACCCATGTAGCCACCCGTACGCGTATCGACTCGGATTACCTCTCCCTCTTTGATGAACAAAGGGACTTGGATGGTTTTTCCGGTTTCGAGTTTCGCCGGTTTCTGCACGTTGTTCGAGCTATCGCCGCGGATTCCCTCGGCGGACTCAACGACTTTCAGCACCACAGATGAGGGTAATTCGACCTCGACTGCTTTTCCCTCCGCAAACAATACGTCAACCGCCAAATTTTCAGTCAGGTAATCCGCAGATTCGTTAATGAGCTCCGGCGGAAACGTTTCGGTTTCATAGCTCTCGGGATCCATGAACACATATCCGTCCTGGTCTTTGTAACTGTACTCCAGCTTTCGCCGATTCACGTCAATCAACTCGACGGTCTCGGTCGAACTGAAACGGACATTACTGGATTTGCCCGAGCGAATACTTCTGAGAGTCGCCTGAACAAAGGCTCGAAGGTTACCGGGGGTGCGATGTTGGACATCTAATACGATGGCTACATCCCCATGATAACGGATGGCCATCCCTTTCCTAAGGTCATTTGCTGCTGCCATATACGGAAGTGGTTAGTGGCTGGTGCTGGGAAAAAGCGCCTGGATTGTTGTTTCTAGCCACTAGCTACTAGCCACCAGCCGCTACTCATCACAGAAGCTTCAGTTTCGTCAAATCCTGAGAATCAACTATTCCTACTGGTTCATTTTTCTCATTCACGACAATCAGGTCATCGATTCGATGCTGGTCCAGGATGTTTAAAACTTCAACTGCAAGCTTCTGAGCCTGGATAGTAATTGGATGCCGGACCATATGCCGCTCGACAGGATCGGAGACCATGCCTGGGTTTTTCTCAAAGGCCCGAACAAAATCCCCGTGAGTAAAGATACCCGCTAGTTTTCCCGAGGGACCTACGACCACGGCGACGCCGGCCCGATGTTCATTCATGGAATGCAGTACCGCTAGAACATCAGTTTGCGGTGAGACTGTCGGCATGCGGGCTTCGCCGCGCATGATATCGCAAACTCGTTGCAGAAGCACGCGACCCAACCGGCCGCCTGGATGGAACTTGAGGAAGTCTTCTTCGTCAAAGCCTCGCACTTCGAGAAGCACCATTGCTAGAGCGTCGCCCAAGGCCAGCATAACGGTCGTGCTTGAAGTGGGCGCGAGGTTGAGCGGACACGCTTCCTTTTCAACCGAACAATTAAGAATGACTTCGCTGTGTTTGGACAACGTCGATCCGAGGTCGCCCGTCATGCAGATCAGTCGAACATCAAAGCGTTTCAATGCGGGGAGTATGTTCAATAGCTCTGCGGTCTCACCGCTGTAGCTGATGGCGATGACCGCATCGCCTGTGGCCACTATCCCGAGGTCGCCGTGCAACGCGTTGACCGGATTCAGGACAAACGCGGGTGATCCGGTGCTGGTGAGAGTCGCCGCGATTTTTTCGCCTATCTGGCCCGATTTACCCACGCCGATGATGATTATCTTTCGGCCCGATTCAATGACTTCAAGAATGAGTTGAATAGCCCGCTCAAACTGTTCGTCAAGACGGTCAGCCAGCCGCTGTAGTTCGCCGATCTCAATCTCTAATACACGACGCGCTTTCTGAAGGTAATCCATCGCAGAATGAAAACGGGACTCTACAGCCGGGAAGTCGGGATGCCAAGAGGTCAAGAATTCAAGAAGCCAGAATTCAGGAGTCGCAGGAGTTCAGGAGGCGCCGGGCCGCGCGGCAAAATAATTCCGCGCTTTTCGCATTCGATTCAAGCTGCGGATCCTGTTTTTTCCGGGGCCGCACGCCTTTACCGCGTGAACTCCTGACTACTTTGCTTCTTGACTTCTTGAATTCCTGCCTTTCTCAAGCAGCCCCGTCAATACCCTCAAGTTCTCCACATCTTCCTTAAGATCTTCGTTCTTTGGAGTCTCGAGAACCTTCGGGATCGCATTAAACTCTTTCGACCGCATGATCTCCAAAAACGGCGCCAACCCGATTTTACCTTTTCCAATGTGTTCATGACGGTCTACACGTGATCCCAGGCCCGTTTTAGAATCATTTAGGTGCCAGGCCGCGAGACGTTCGCGTCCAATGATCCGATCGAACTTCCGGATCGTGTCCCAAAAACCTTTTGCGGTAGAAATGTCGAAACCGGCCTCGAACAGATGAGCTGTATCCAGACAAGTCGCGAGCCGTTCCGGAAACTTCGAGCGTTCAATAATCTTCGCGAGATGCTCGAAGGTATGACCGAGACAACTCCCTTGGCCGGCAGTGATTTCGAGAGCAATCCTGCATTTACCACCAGGCAGCGCTGCGAACCCTGAGTCCAGGGACGAAACGATCCTGGTTAAACCGGCCTCCTCCCCATCACCCATGTGCGCTCCGGGATGCAGCACTAGAAACGGGAGCTCGAGCTGGTCCGCCCGGGCCAGCTCCTCGGTCAGAGCCCGGATCGATTTTTCCAAAAATTCCGGATTCTTCGCCGCAGGATTGATCAGGTAGCTCGCGTGCCCGAAGACCATCCTTGGACGATCCGGGTATCGGTGATAAGCGGTCAAATCGGCTTCGGCAAATGGCTTGGCAAACCACTGCATGTTATTCTTCACGAAGATCTGGATTGCAGTGCATCCGATCGACCGACCTCGTTCGAGTGCTTTAGACGGCCCGCCTGAAATCGACATGTGCGCTCCGAGCAAAGGCGATCGCTTGTTGGTTGCAGGCTTGGGGCGCGTTGCGGTGCCGGTCTTTCGGGGCATATCTATTTGGGTCTTCAGGATCTACCGCCGCGCCGGCGAAATCAATTGCCAGATCGGTTCTTGGATCGTACCGAATCCGCGAACGTGTAAGAGCCCGTCGTCGACATTCCCGGCGAAATCGACGAGTTCTCCAGGAAACAACAGGGAGCCGGTGAGCCGTACGGCGTGAGAACCGGAAACTAGTTGGAAAGAAATTAATCGGAGCGACTCGGGATCCAATCGGAAACTGAGCTTCAAGTCTACCGGCTCGCGAAACCCGAGAGGTGCAAGCCGCGTTAGCAAAGGCGCGAAAAGCTTTGACCCGCTGATCTTCGCTGCGAGCACGCTGACAGTCCCACTGACCGAGAGATGGGTGGAGTCAGTCCCGAGCACAGAAAAATCGCCTGACCCCTGACTGAAAGGGATTTCCCATCCGCCAAAATGATAGGTGAATCGATTCGGAGCATCGATCCGGATGTGAAGATCATTCGTCGATCCGTTTTTAAGCTGGATTGTTCCGCCAGCATGAATGCTGGGAGGTTCAGTAAAGTGAAATGGTTGCAGGAGTCGTCTCACGGAGGGGTCGATCCAAACTGCGACCACTTCCGGGTATAGATTCGCCTCGACATCCTCGATGGTCACTCGATCCTGACCAAAATCGCAGGTGAAACTGCCCGTCCCGATACCCTCATCCCTGATCACGCGGATTTGATCGCACCGAATGGCATTGTTCTGGAGAATGAAAAGCGCTGAAGCAGAGTTCAGGAGCGCGCCGCGAAATCTGGTTTTTCCTAACCAGACTTGTCCGGTGCCCGAGACCGCGGCGAATTCGGGGCTTGTGCCTGAGACCGTCGCCTGAATCACCGGCGGCGTCTGAAATTCCCAATCGGCCAATGCCCGTTGGACTCTTGGTGTGCAGAGCGGTAGGACCTCCGTCGGATTCAACGTGGAGTTAATGCGCAGGCGAAACTCCCCGGGAAGGCTCAACACATCCCCGGAAAGCGTTCCAGACCGATGTGTCACCTGCGCGTTGGATATCATCCAGGAGTCGCTCGATTTTGAGAACTCGGCCTTCATGCTTTGAAACTTCACACTCCGAAAGGAGAATTGATCAAAATTCAGCTTGCCGAGGAAACGCAAGTGTCCATCCGGCCGCGACACACCGCTCAATTCGACTTCCGGTGGATCATCGAATTGCAGCTCTTTCGTCCAGGGAAATCTGCGATCGTTGGCGAGCAACTCCGTCAGATTCAATCCGCTGCGGATCTGAAAATTTTTCTCACCCGTCCCGAGGTTCCAATTCCCGGTGGCGAATAGTTCCCCATGCGCATCGCGGATGAACAGTTTCTGGAGGTCGAACCTCTGGTTCTCGAGTGAGAAGTGGCAGTCCAGATTACGAAGTTGATAGTTCATTCGGGTCAGAGTCTCGGCGAACAAATGGCCTCCCTGCAGCCGAAGAGAAGAAGGGTTGGCGAGATCAACTTGAAATGTGAAGTCGAGTTGCGCCGGCTCCTCCGGGAAGCGGAGGTTTTCGATCTCCTTAATCAAAAGTCGGAGAAAGGTCTCTTGAGGCTTCTGCTCGGGAACGGCGGCGATCTCGGGAGTTGGAACGAGCGTGAAATCCGCCGGATTGACCAGTGTGCCCGACGCCTGTAGATGAACTCCGAAAACTACACCCGAAGCCTGGCGCACTTCTATGCGTCCCGGGAAAAAATAGATTCTGGATTGAATTCCCGTGACGCGTATCCGTCCCGCCTTAGGATACGATGGATCGACGGGTATCGAGATTTTTGCATCGTGTAAATCGACCGCGTTGAGTGCCGGTTCTTGCTGGAACAAATTAGCGTAATTGATGTCCAACGAGAGATCGCTTATTTGGGCCAGGACCCTCTGCCGGCTATCACGATCGTAGATCTCGAGATCTTTCGCCACCAGACCTCGGAACGGGTCCAACGTGAGTCGACGGACACGGATTTCCAGACCAAAGCTATGGAATTCCTTGGTTAGCAACGCCCGCCAGTGTCCGCCAAATCCTATATGGTAGAAGTAGTAGGCTGCCCAAGAGATGAGTAGAGTGATCAGGAGCAGGGTCAGCCACTTGAAAACTTGGATTGGGCGAATCGGCATCAGGCTGGACGGTAGGCGCAGGGTAGGTATCATTCATCGGAAATCTCTAATCAGCAATCGTTGGAATAGGAAATTTGCGATTGTTCTTCCAAAGCGGCACGGCTCGTGCTACGTAAATAGACCCGATGATTCAACCGAACTGTCGGGCAAGATTTACCGCGGAAGACTTCAATTTTGTTGTTCGTACACTCGCAACAAGCCCGGGCAATGAGGTCAGCTTGGTCCAGTTGCTAACCGATATCGAGACCAGGGACCAGATTTTGGACCACGACGAACTGGCTCGAGCTGTACTTGAAAAGCCAGGCCACCTGACCATTTCGCCACAGTTTTACTTCTACATCTTGGCTCGGCTCGTTTTAAAGCGCTCGGGAATAGACGACCGCACATTGACGGATTATGTCGCCGCACTGTTGGAGAAATTTTCCCAAGTTCGCCAACTGAGAGCGCCCGTTCAAAATCTGGAAACGCGCTATCTCTCTGACCTTTTGCTCGCGCTCAAGACTGCTTCGCCTTACGAGACATTTCTGATCAGGGCGCACGTTGGCAACTATGCCCTATTCATTAGCGGCATTTTCTACGAGAACATCGAGAGCCGCAGTCAACGGGGTGCCCCGAGTTGCCTATTCTATGAAGACATGGGCCGGGCGAATTTTCGTGCCGTGGCAACCCATGATGTCGCGCGCAGATACGAGCTGAGTGACCTTTTCAAGAAATTGGCGAATCATTTTCACGAGTGCCGTCTCGCCTTGAATCGATTGGCTGACGAGTTCGTCGATCTTGGAGATAACAGCTTCATGCCGACTTTCATATGAACAAGACACTCTTTAGTGAAGTCCAGCGCCTCTTTGAGCGGACCTACGCGTCGGTTGGAATCAATCTAGAGGAATGCCTAATCGATCGGTCACGTTGCTGGCAGTTAACAAGTTTAGCCGGAGCGTCCGCCCGCGAGCTGAGCGAACTCGCCCGGACATTTTTGCGAACGGCGGACGACCGGCTGTATGTGGGAATCTACTATTCCAACTGGTTGATCGAACAACTCGAAAAACATGACCCGCGCGGCGGATTATCGAACAGCAATATTCAATCGCTGATAATGTTTGTGGAAGAGATTAACCACGCGCTCCACGCCGCGCTGCAATTTAAGGCGGGCCTGCGCCGGATCGATAGCGAGGATTTTGCGCGTAACCTCGAACTGCAGGGTATGGTCGATACCTATCTGGTCCTGTTGCTTTTCGTAGCGTTCTTTCGCAAGACGCAACGGGTCTCGCGAATGGATCGACGGTGGCTCAGATTTCATTTGT
>Ga0210408_10003137_pt1 | contig 15467 bp, 10 predicted proteins | sample IncBWH4MmetaG_FD_155471 | JGI IMG/M metagenome (GOLD analysis project Ga0210408, IMG submission 155471) | Forest soil microbial communities from Barre Woods Harvard Forest LTER site, Petersham, Massachusetts, United States - Inc-BW-H-4-M | ecosystem: Environmental > Terrestrial > Soil >...
CGGCCGCGGCGACCTCGAAGAGACCGATCTCGCGATCGGTGCCGGCGATCCGGAAGCGGCCGCACGCGAATTCGACGTCGGCCTCCCCGGCCTCGAAGAGAAAACTCGCGATCCTGCGCCCCTTGGCGATGATGTCGTCGGTCGCCTCGCCGATGATCGTTGTCGCCAGCTTCATCGAACGGCCCGAGTGGGAGCCGCCGCCGGCCTGGACCCGGTCGGTATCGTGGGCGACGTAGACGATGCTGTCGAACGGCACACCGAGCCATTCGGTGACGAGCTGGGCGAAACTCGTCTCGTGCCCCTGCCCCGAGTTCATCGTGCCCATTACCAGCTCGACCTTGCCGTCGGGCAGCACCGTGATCTCGGTGCGCTCGCGCGGCACGCCCGAGGTGATCTCGACATAGTTGGCGACCCCGATGCCGCGCCATTTGCCGCGCTGCCGCGACTCGGCGCGGCGGCCGGGAAACCCGTCCCAATCGGCGAGGCCCAGCGCGGTGTTCATCGCCGCCTGGTAATCGCCACTGTCATAGGTGATGCCGAGCGGGTTGGCATAGGGCTGCATCGCGGGCGCGATCAGGTTGCGGCGGCGCAGCGCCACCGGGTCGATCCCCATCTCGTCCGCCGCCAGATCGATCAGCCGTTCGACGACGAAGATCGCCTCGGGGCGGCCGGCGCTGCGGTAAGGCGTGGTCGAAGCGGTATTGGTCAGCACAGCGCGGCCGCAGAAATAGCCCGCAGGGATGTTGTAGACGCTCGACATCAAGCCGAGCCCCTTCTGCAGCGGCCCGAAGGCGGCGGCGTGCCCGCCGAGATTGCTCAGATTGGAGCCGCGGACCGCGAGGAAATTGCCTGCCACGTCGAGCGCCAGCTCGGCCTCGGCCGTCAGATCGCGCCCCTGATAATCGCTGAGGAAGGATTCTGACCGCTCGCAGGTCCATCTGACCGGTCGGCCGACCCGGCGTGCCGCCCAGGCGAGAAGCGCGTATTCGGGATAGAAGAGATTGCGGGTGCCGAAATTGCCGCCCATATCCTTGCACAGAACGCGCACCCGCTCGGCCGGCACGCCGAGCACCTGGGCGAGGTCGAGCCGCACCTTCGCGACGCCGCGGCCGCTGCCGGTATAGAGCGTGTACTCTCCGCTCGCCGGGTTATATTCGGCAATGTTGGTGCGCGGCTCCATCGGCACGCCGGTGACTCGCTGGACCCAGGTGGAGAGCCGCACGACATGCGCGGCGCGGGCGAAAGCGGCGGCGGTGGCGGTCTCGTCACCGAGCTCGATGTCGACGCAGAGATTCCCCGGGGCATTCTCCCACAAGAGCGGGGCATCGGGGGCCAGCGCATCGACGGCGCGGGCCACTACCGGCATCAGCTCATAGCTGATGTCGAGCCGCTCGGCGGCGTCTTTGGCCGCCGCGATGGTGTCGGCCACGACCATCGCAACGGGCTCGCCGACAAATCGCACCTTGTCGGCCGGCAGCGGGTGATCGAGGGTGGTGATCGGCTCCAAGCCCCGCTTGCGCACGGCAACGTCCGGCGCCCCATTCAGCGTGGGATTGTGCGGGATCGGCCCAAGCCCGTCGGTGAGGTAATCGGCGCCGCTCAGCACCTCGAGCACGCCGGGTGCCGCGAGCGCCGCCTGCTTGTCGATCGCGATGATGCGGGCATGGGCATGCGGCGAGCGCACGATCACAGCGTGGACCATGCCCGGCAGCGCGACGTCGTCGCCAAAGCTGCCCTTTCCGGTCAGGAGGCGACGATCCTCCTTGCGCCGCACCGGCTGACCGATGCCGTTCGCCACCCTTCCCGACGCCACCATGCGTGCTCTTCCCTCGACCGACGCTGCAACATTATCGCGCACGGGCGGCACGGGTGCGAGGCTCGCAGCCAGCGAACGCCGCCAGCAATGACGCAGCTTCTCGCGGTCGTTTTTACTCCAATATCCCGACCTGCCCATTGACGGTGACGAGGGGCGTCGCGGCAGCGGCTGGGGAGCTGTCGGCGGCTTCCTCCTGGAGGACGAGGTTGTCCTTGATGCCGTCCAGGATATTGATGACGGTGTCGCGCGCTTGCGCCGGTAAACCCGCGAAAGCCTCCTCGCGGATTGCCTGGTTGATGATCTGAATACGTTCGATCACCGGACGCGCAGCGGGGGTGAGCCACAGGGTTCGGATGCGTCGATCGGTCTTGTGCGCCCGGCGCTCGACCAGGCCTTCCTCGTGAAGCTTGTCCAGCATGCGCACCAGCGCGATGGGCTCCATGTCGAGCCAGCTTGCGACTTCGCTTTGGCTCACGCCCTCGTTGCGGGCGATGTAGAGGATGACCGCGGCCTGGCGGCGGGTGATCGGCAACCCGGTCTGCCGCGCCCGCCGGTCGAAGCGCCGCTTGATCAGGCGGGAGACGTCGTGGACGAGGAACCCGAAGTTTCTATCCAACCCTGACTGCGCTTCCGGCGGCTCGATCATTTTTTCCGCGGCGGGATTCCGCGGCCCGACCGCGAGCCTAACCAGATCAGAGGCATCATTCGCCGCCATGACGGCCCTCCGCCAGAGCCGGTCTCGGAGTGTCTGAGAGGGCCTCCTGCACGCGCGACGGCCGGTAGGGACGGCCGAGCCAGCGGGCGAGGCGTTCGAGATAGAGGTAGATGACCGGCGTCGTGTACAACGTCAGCCACTGTGAGAGCAGCAGCCCGCCGACAATCGCGATGCCGAGCGGCCGGCGCAGCTCGGAGCCGGCACCCCCGCCGAGCGCGATCGGCATCGCGCCGAACAGTGCCGCGAAAGTTGTCATCATAATCGGCCGAAAGCGCAGCAGGCAGGCCTGATGGATGGCCTCGCGTGGGCTCTTGCCTTCCAGCCTTTCCGCCTGGAGCGCGAAGTCGATCATCATGATCGCGTTCTTCTTGACGATGCCAATCAGCAGGATGACGCCAATCAACGCGATCAGGCTCAGATCGTAATGTGCCGGGATGTTGGCGGATAGGTTCCAGAAATCCCCAAAGCTGATGCTCGGCGGTGAATAGTTCGGGCGCGGCCAAAAGATCAGCCCGAGCAGCGCACCGACACCGGCCGAAGGGAGCGCCGACAGAATCGTAATCGGATGAATATAGCTCTCATAGAGCATGCCGAGGACGATGTAGACGACGAGGATCGCTGCGGCGACGAGGATGGGGGTCGAGGACATCGACGCCTGGAAGGCCTGGGCAGTGCCCATGAACGAGCCGTCGACCGTGGGCGGCAGGCGAAGCTCTCGTTGCAATGCCTGGATCCGCTCGACCGCCTGACCCAGTGCAATACCGGGCGCCAGATTGAACGACAGGGTCACGGCAGGAAACTGTCCCTGATGGGGGAGCGACAGCGGCTCGACCGTAGAGGTGTAATGGGCGAACGTGCTCAACGGCACCTGCGCTCCGGTCGGCGACAGCACGTAGACCTTCGACAGAGCCGTCGGATCTTCCTGGAACTCCGGTTTGACTTCGAGGATGACCTTGTATTGGCTGGTCGCGGTATAGATGGTCGCGATTTGTCGCTGACCGAACGCGTCGTAAAGCGTTTCGTCGATCAGCGAGGCGGAAAGTCCGAGCCGCGAAGCGGCGTCGCGATCGATCTCGATGGCGATATGCGGTGCGGCGATCTGTTGGTCGGAGCTGACGTCCTGCAGCTCAGGCAATTTCCGCATCGCAGCCTCGACGATCGGCGCCCAATGATTGAGCTCGTCGCTATTGGTGTCAGTCAGCGTGTACTGGTACTGAGTTTTACCCAGACGGCCCCCGATGCTCACGTCCTGCCCGGACTGCATGAAAAACCCCGCCCCTTCGACTTGGGCGATTTTTGGGCGGAGCCGCTGAATAATTTGGTCGGAGGTTAGGTCGCGTTGGTCGTGGGGTTTCAGCTGGATGAACATCCGCCCGGTGTTCTCGCTGGGATTGAAGCTGGATGCCCCGGCGAAGCCGACTACCCCTTCGACCGCAGGATCCTGCCGGGCGATGTCGGCGATCTTTTGCACCATGCCGGCCGTCTTCGCAAATGAGGCATCCTGGCGCGTCTCCGCCTGGCCGAAGATGAAGCCGGTGTCCTGTTGTGGGAAAAAACCCTTGGGGATTTTCACATAAAGGACGCCGGTCACCACCATCAGGAGCAGCGTCGATAGCAAGACGGGCAGCTGATGCCGGAAGACAAATTGGAGGCCCCGGTCATAGACGTTTAGGGCCGCGACAAAGACGCGCTCGGCGCCGCGGTTGAAGCGACCGGGCTTCTGCTCGTCCGGCCGCTTCAGGAACAGCGAGCACATCACCGGGGTCAGGGTCAGCGAGATAAAGGCCGAAGCGACTACCGCGACCGTAACGGTGACGGCGAATTCGCGGAACAGCCGTCCAACGATCCCGCCCATGAAGAGCAACGGGATGAAAACCGCGATCAGCGAAAAGGTGATCGAAATGATCGTGAAGCCGATCTGGCCGGCGCCTTTGAGGGCGGCCTCGAACGGCCGGTCGCCCTGCTCGATGTAGCGCACGATATTCTCGATCATGACAATCGCGTCATCGACGACAAAGCCGACCGATATCGTCAATGCCATTAGCGAGATGTTGTCGAGACTATAGCCGACGACGTACATGATCCCGAACGTCGCGAGCAGCGACAACGGCACGGCCATGCTCGGGATCACCGTTGCCCACAAGGTCCGCAGGAACAGGAAGATGACGAGGACGACGAGACCGATCGTCAGCATCATCGTAAACTGGACGTCGTGGACCGCAGCGCGGATGACCAGCGAACGGTCGGAAATCAGGTCGACATGCACGGTGGGCGGGATCGACTCTAGAAGGCGCGGCAGCATCGTCTTTATCGTGTCGACCACCTGAATCGTATTGGCGCCGGCATCGCGCTGGATCGCCAGCAGCTCGGTGGGCTTGCCCTCGAACCACGCGCCGGTTCGCGCATTCTGGACTCCATCCACCGCATCGCCGATGTCCTTGATGCGAACCGGCGCACCATTGCGGTAGGTGACGATGACGTTGCCAAAGCTGCTGGCGTTGAACAGTTGATCGTTGGTATCGAGGGTGATGGCCTGGTTTAGGCCTTCAAGATTACCTTTCGGTCGGTTGACGGTCGCTGCCACCAAGGCGTTGCGCACATCCTCCAGACCGATGCCGCGCGTGGCCAGCGCGCCGGGATTGACCTGGATATGCGCGGCGTAGGGCTTCTGTCCGTAGATCTGAACTTGAGAGACGCCCTTCACTGTCGACAGCTTCTGCGCCAGGATCGTGAAGGCGTATTCGTCCATCTTGTAGATCGGCATCGCATCGGAATGGACGACATAGATCAGGACCGGGCGATCCGCCGGATTGGTCTTTCTGTAGGTCGGCGGGTTCGGTAAATCCTTGGGTAGAACCCCACCCGCGGCATTGATCGCGGTCAGCACGTCTTGCGCGGCGCCGTCGATGTTGCGCTCGAGATCGAACTGCATCGTGATCGCCGTTGAGCCGATCCCGCTCGTCGAGGTCATCTCCGCCAAGCCGGGGATGGCCGCGAATTGCTGCTCGAGCGGGGTCGCGACCGCAGATGCCATCGTTGCCGGGCTCGCCCCCGGATAATTGACGGTGACCACGATGGTCGGAAAATCGACCTTGGGCAGTGCCGCCACCGGTAGCAGGCCATAGGCGCCGATGCCAAACACCAGCACGCCCAACATCATCAGCGAGGTCGCGATCGGCCGGCGAATGAAGGGTTCCGAAATGCTCATCGACGATCGCTCTCGAACAAAGACTGTTTCGGCCGTTTTGGGATCGAGGCTCAGCCGGTTTGCGGCGCCGAGCGTTTTATTCGTGCGCCGTTGGTCAGGCGGTATTGCCCATCGACGACCACCTGCTCGCCGGGCGAGAGACCCTTCGCCACCACTGCAATGCCGTCCTGGATCGCGGCGACTTCGACGGCCCTACGCTCGACCGTGTCGTCGGGCTTGATCATATAGACGTAATTACCGTTCGGGCCGTTCTGGACCGTCTGGGCCGGTACGGTGGCGACGCCGCGCCGCGTCGACAGGATTACCCGCACGTTGACAAACTCGCCCGGCCACAGGCGCTCGTCGTCGTTATCGAAACGCGCCTTCAAGCGGACCGTCCCGGTCGCCTGGTCGATCGCGTTGTCGAACATGGTCAGCTTGCCCTCAGCCAACTGCTTCTTGCCATCGCCGCTGTAAGCGCGCACCGCGAGCGGTGCCTCTTTATGGTGCTTCCGGATCTTTTCGAGCGCCTCCTGCGGCAAGGTGAAACTGACAAAAATGGGTTTCACCTCGGAGATCGTAACGAGCACGGCGTTGTCCGTCGCACGCACGAGATTGCCCTTATCGACAAGCCGGGCCCCAAGCCGCCCGTCGATCGGCGAGCGGATGTCGGTATAGGCGAGGTTGAGCTTGGCGGTTTGGATCTGGGCTTCGTCGGCCTTGATCGAGGCCTGTAGCTGCGCGACCAGCGCCTTTTGCTGGTCGTAGCTCTGCCGGGTCTGGTGCCCGGATGGAACGAGTTGCGCATATCTTTCTAGGTCGGCCTGGGCACCGACGAGCTGCGCTTCATCCTTTTGCTTCGTCGCTTCCGCCTGCGCTAGCGCCGCCTGGTAGGGTCGCGGATCGATCTGCAGGAGCGGCTCCCCTTCCTTGACCTCCTGACCCTCCTTGAAGTCGATCTTGAAGATCTCGCCGTCGGCCCGGCTTTTGATCGCAACCATGTTGTAGGCTTGCACCGTGCCGATGCCGTGCAGGAACACCGGTACGTCCTCGGTGACAACGGTTCCGGCGGTGACCGGCACCACCGGCCCCCCGGTCTGCGCTATCGCCGGCGCGACGGCGCCGAGGCTCAGGAGCCAGATCGCGGCCGGTGTGATGGCTGGGCCGATTGCACGCCTCAGCATCTCCAAAGCGTCTCCTTAATCGAGCAAAGAGGCGATGTTTATCATAGACCATCTCTACGAGTCATGCCGGTTTTTGGGGCGCGAATCGTCGCGCCCAGGCCGGGTTATCGCCTCGCGGGCACCTCGATCGGCGCGCAATTGTGCCGCCCCGACATCAGGCAATCCTCGAGCCGAGACTTCTCCCTGAGCTCGCGGACGATCACGACACCCGCGATGGCTAGCGCCAGAATGATGATCAGGCCAATCAGGGCCGACGACCTGCGCTGGTCGGCTCCGTCATCGCCATCTCCGGAGCGGTGGTTCATCGGCCTGCCCAAAATGAGACTAGGTTAACATTAGCCCCAGCCCGCAGGACCCGTCGAGCCCGGTTGCGGCCGTGCGGCGCTCTACGCTATTGACCGTCGTCGGCATCGCGAAAGGATCATCAGGCATGGCTCAGCCCGGGCCACTTTCCGGCATCACCATCATCGATCTTTCCCGCATCCTCGCGGGCCCCTACTGCACGTTGCTGCTCGCCGAGCTCGGCGCGCGCGTGATCAAGGTCGAGCCGCCGCAGCACGGCGACGATGCGCGCCAGTATGGCCCGTTCAAGAACGGCAAGTCGGCCTATTTTGTCTCGGTCAATCGGGGCAAGGAGTCGATCGCACTCGACCTCAAATCGCCGGCCGGCCGCGAGATCTTCGAGCGGCTGCTCGACAAGGCCGATGCGGTCGTCGAGAACTTTCGCCCGGGCACGATGGAGAAGCTCGGCTATGGCTGGGAGAGCCTGCACCAGCGCTATCCCCGCCTCGTCTATGCCGCTGCCTCGGGCTTCGGCCATACCGGTCCCTACTCCCATTATCCGGCCTACGACATGGTGGTGCAGGGCCTCGGCGGCATCATGAGCATCACCGGCCACCCTGGGATGCCGTTGACGCGGGTCGGCACCTCGGTCGGCGATCTCGCCGGCGGCCTCTACACCGCGGTGGCACTCAACGCGGCACTCCTGCATCGCGAGCGCACCGGCGAGGCGACAAAGGTCGATGTCGCCCTCTTCGACTGCCAGCTGGCGCTGCTCGAGAACGCGATCGTGCGCTACACCACGACGGGCGAGATCCCGGGGCCGATGGGTGCGCGCCATCCCTCGATCACCCCGTTCGAGGCCTTCTCGACGAAGGACGGCAACATCATCATCGCCGCCGGCAATGACGGGCTCTTCGTCAAGCTGGCGCATGCGCTCGAACGGGCGGACTTGGCCGAGAACCCGCTCTTCAAGACAAACGCGCTGCGCAACCAGCATCAGGAGGCCCTGCGGGCCGAGATCGAGAGCGTGCTGCGCGGCGAGGATACCGGCCACTGGATCGCCGTGCTCGAGGCAGCCGGGGTGCCTTGCGGTCCGGTCAACAACATCGCCCAGGCGCTCGCCCATCCGCAGACCGCGGCCCGCAACATGCTGGTCGCGGTCGACGACCCGGTCACCGGTGAGCTCGAACTCGCCGGCAACCCGATGAAATTGTCGGCCTTTGCCGATCCGCCGACGAGGTCCCGGGCCCCCGATCTCGACGCCGACCGCGACAAGATCTTGCGCGAACTCGGGCTCTAGTGCCGGTCCCCGCCGGCAAACGAAACGCCCCGTCCTCCCTGAGCTCAGGGAGGACATGTGATCGAGCCTGCAAAATCGCCCGCCTAATCGACAATAACACCAAGCATATCATATCGTTAGATGCAATGAGCAGCACCCACCGAGCAGGGAGGCGAACATGCCGGCTGAGGGAGGGAGCAGGGAGGCTTGCTGTCGGCATTTCGCACCGGTCCGCGTTGTGACGTCGCTCACCATATGTAGTTATCATAAACGCATTTTTTAGATTTGGCAATAGGGATTATCGACGTGATGATGGCGAGCGCCCTACGGTTGCGCGCCGGTTAATGTTGGCTCCCTCGCATTCCTTCCCCCGCAAGCCGAGGAGGCTCAGGGCCGGAGCGGTCGGCCTGCTGGCTCTGCTCATGGTCCTCGGCGGCGGGGTCGCCCTTTATCTGCGCTCGTCGCTGCCGCAGACCAGCGGCCGCCTCGTCATCCCCGGGCTGCACGCCGAGATCCGCATCGAGCGCGACGCCGACGGCGTGCCCCTGATCGCCGCTCGCGACGACGAGGACGCCGCCTTCGGCCTCGGCTTTGTCCATGCCCAGGATCGCCTCTTCCAGATGGAGCTGCAGCGCCGCTATGGTGCGGGACGGCTCGCCGAAATCTTCGGGCCGGAGGCGGCGGCAACCGACCGGCAAATGCGCGTCCTCGGCCTCTATCGCGCCGCCGAGGCCGAGATCCCGTTTCTGTCGGCGGCGGCGAGGGGCGGGCTCGAGGCCTACGCCGCCGGGGTCAACGCCTTCCTGGCTGCGCATCGCGGTGCGTTGCCGCCCGAGTTCTTGCTGCTGCGCTTTGCCCCCGAGCCGTGGCGGCCGTCCGACAGCCTCGTCTGGGGCAAGCTGATGGCCATACGGCTCGGCGGCAACTACCGCGGCGAGCTGCTGCGCGCCCGGATGGCCCGGACGATCTCGCCGGCAGAGCTCGCCATTCTCTACCCGGAATATCCGAAGGATGCGCCGACAACGCTATCGGAGATGCTACCGGTCTATCGCCGCCTGGCGCTCGATCGCCTTTACCAGGCATTGCCGCCGATCGTCGGGCCGAGCTACGCCTCGAACAGTTGGGTCGTCGACGGCAGACACAGCGCCAGCGGCAAGCCCCTTCTCGCCAACGATCCGCATCTCGATTTCGGTGCGCCGGGCTTCTGGTATCTCGCCCGGCTGAGAACCCCGCAGCACGAGATCGCCGGCGGGACCGCCGCGGGCAACCCGTTCATTCTCGTCGGCCACAATGAGCGCATCGCCTGGGGTCTGACGACGACGACGGCGGATGTCGAGGATCTCTTTGTCGAGCGCATCGATCCCGAAGACCCCGGCCGCTATCTGACCCCGGACGGCAGCGCGCCGTTCGTCTCGCGAAGTGAGACGATCTTGGTGCGCGGCGAGGCGCCTGTCGAACTCACGATCCGCAGCACCCGGCACGGCCCTGTGCTGTCCGACGTTCTGCCCGCGGGGGCGGCCGATCCGGGATATGTCCTGGCGCTGGCCGCGACCTTCACGATCCCGGAGGACCGCAGCGCCGAGGCACTGTGGCAGCTCAACCGCGCGACCGATTGGCCGAGCTTCCGCGAGGCGCTGCGGCACTTCGTCGGCCCGATGCAGAACATCGTCTATGCCGATGTCGACGGCACGATCGGCTTTATCGCCCCGGGGCTGGTGCCGATCCGACGCAATGGCGAGGGCTGGCTGCCGGCACCCGGCTGGACCGGCGAATACGATTGGGTCGGGTTCATCCCGTTTGAGGCTTTGCCGAGTGCCATCAACCCGCCATCGGGTCATTTCGTCAGCGCCAACAACCGGATCGTCCCCCCCGGCTACCCCTATTTCGTGAGCCGCGATTGGGATCTGCCGAACCGGGCGGAACGGATCGAGGCGCTGCTCGCCGCCACCCCGGTGCAGACCCCCGCCGCGAGTGCCGCGATCGAGGCCGATACGCTGTCCCTGATGGCGCAGCGCCTCGTGCCGCTGATGACGCGGATGACGCCCGCGGACGATGGCTCCCGCGAGGCGCTGCCGCGCCTCGGCCGCTGGGACTTTCGCATGGATCGCGACAAGGTCGAGCCGCTGCTGTTCGCCGCCTGGCTGCGCGAGTTCAGCCGCGCGGTTCTGACGGATCGGTTCGGCGAGGCCGTGTCGGGTTATTGGGATTTGAAACCGCGCGTGATGGAAGCCGTATTGACCGAACACGAGGATTGGTGTGACGACCCGAAGCAGCCCGAGCAAAAGGGCTGTGCCGTGCGGCTGGCGAATTCTCTGGCAGCCGCACTGGCGCAGCAGCGGCAAATTTACGGTCCCGATCTGGCGCAATGGCAATGGGGGCGGGCGCATGTCGCGGAGTTTGCCAGCCCGGTCTTCAGTCGGATCCCGGTACTGCGCGATTGGCTCGACATCTCGATCCCGACATCGGGCGCATACGACACGCTAAATCGTGGGCCGAGCACAATCCGCGACGATGCCCACCCCTATGAGCAGCGCTTCGGCGCCGGCTTGCGGATCATCACCGATCTCGCGGCCCCAAACGATGCGATAATGATGATCACCCCCGGACAATCCGGAAACCCGCTCTCCGGCCATTTCGCCGACCTCCTCCGCCGCTGGCGCGACTTCGACTGGCTGCTTCCCGGCCGATCCGCGGCGGTTGCAACGCTGATCCTGTCGCCCGAGCAATGAGCGACCTGCAGAGCGGGTAGTGTCTCAGTTTGCCAGCAGCCGGCGCGCGCCAGCATTTCCGCCGGGCCTCGTGGCCCCGCCGTGCTGATGGCTACTCCGTGCGAGCACCAGTCGGCGGTCAAGAGGCTTAGTGACGAGAAGGGTAACGCCAAAGGCTGCCTGGTGTAGGTTCGCCCGGACCCTCTTGCCCGCCGAGCAGCCGTGTGCACACCAGCGCCCGTACAGTGAATGTGCGAGGATCGGGCATCGACCGGTTGGCGCTGAGGCAAACTTCTTCGGACGGTAGGGACCGAAGGTCTCGAACATGCAGCCCGTCGTCGAAGACGGCGCGATCAAGGGCGAGCACAGATAGACGACAATCACCCATTGCGTCATGGTTCTTCCTCCCAGGCCGCGGCCCCATTCGGAACAGATCGGGAGTTCGCGCAACCAGCGTCCGCCGAGTTTGAGGTAATCACTCCAATAATGGTTGCCATTGGCGCCGGCCAACCAAAGCCAGCAGGCCGCCGAGCATTCAGCGTTGCGCGGGATGTAAACGCTCCTCAAGGGCGGGATCGTTGGCGACTGTCAGGACCTCTGTTATCCACTCACCGAGCTTGGCAATTAGCGATTTGGTTATGTTGATTACCTGGACTTTGTCGGGAGCACCATCATTGATCGCGAGGTGCAAATACGAGGTCCCGCCCACCGGCGTATGCATCTCGGCGGAGATCGTGTCCCTTGTCCACTCGGTAACCCTGTAGTCGTCGGACAACATGACGCCTATGACCTGAGGCCGCCCCATAAACGCGTTTGTCGTAGCCGTTGCCGTGCGGCAAGTGCGGGCCTCCTTCGAACACTCGATGCGGATTGAGGTGCAGGTGCTCTTGCCATCCATCACGAGCCCGCCGTCGATCGCGTAGAAACCGAGTTTTTGGACCATCTCCTTGCGGTCCTCCTTCGAACACTCGATGCGGATTGAGGTGCAGGTGCTCTTGCCATCCATCACGAGCCCGCCGTCGATCGCGTAGAAACCGAGTTTTTGGACCATCTCCTTGCGGTCCTTTATCACCGTGGTCCTGGTCGCCATCAGCACACCGCCGCAGCGGCCCTCAGCACTGGCCCTGGTACTACAAATCAACCCGATCAGCACCGCGAGCGACAATGCAACCGGACATCGTGTGCTATTTCGCATCAACACGGTCGTCTCCATGGGAAACGTTCGTCGATCATCGCGTAACGCGATGTAGCATAGCCGTCCGCGCCGCCGTGCTGATCAGCAGTCAGTGCGCGGCCTCTGACGGCTCCTACGTTCCTGCCCATAGGCCAATTACCTCGACGCCCGCTTGGATTAATGCGCCCAGAGCGGGCAGCCTGCCCAGTTTCAGCTGTAACCGGATTTCCGTCGATTTGAAATCGTCGGGTAACCGCGCTTCCCGAGACTGGAACATCAACAAGTCAGACCGGGCACCCGCCCGCGCGGCCGAGCAAGACCGTCCCCGGGCACTCGTGTTCGATGGGTGAGCAGTGATCGATCGGAGCGACTTAGATTCCAACTTGAGTTTTCGTTCCACGAGCCGTGGAATTGACGGAGGCCAGTGTGGAGCAGCAAGGTCCTGCCGCATGACGGCGAACAGCAGTCGCGTAGCTGCCGCCCAGCCGACCGATATTGAGCCGTTGATCAGCGTTATGGTCTTGGCGTTCGCCGCAGACCCGGTGGCGCGCTGGATGTATCGCGATCCGGAGCGATACCTCGCCTACTTTGGGCGGTTCATCCGGGCGTTTGCGGGCAAGGCCTTCTCGACCGGGACGGCATGGCGCATCGACGGCAATCTCGGGGGGGCGCTGTGGCTTCCGCCGGGTGTGAAGCCGGACGAGGATGCGATCGCCGCTATCCTGGACGAGAGCGTGCCGCCCGAGGTGATGGCAGATGTGAACGCCATGTTTGGCGAGATGGCGGCCTACCACCCACGCGATCCGCATTGGTACCTGCCGACGATCGGAATTGAGCCCCACCTGCGCGGCAAGGGGCTGGGATCGGCGCTGCTGGCGGAAGCGCTCAGCCGGTGCGACCAGGAGCACATGCCGGCCTACCTGGAATCCAGCAACTCCGCCAACTTAACGCTATACCAGCGGTTCGGTTTCGAGGCGCTGGGGGTCATACGTGCGGCCCATTCGCCGCCCATGATCCCGATGCTCCGGGGCGCGCGCCGACCCACTTTAATAAAGCGCCAAAGTTTCGCTCAGGGGGAGGAACGATGAGTACGTTGTTGCGACCCGGCACACCGGCGGATGCTGCTGCATGCGGCCCCATCTGCTTCGAGGCATTCAAGGCAATCGACGATGAGCACAATTTCCCCTGGGATTTTCCGTCAGCGGAGGTGGCCACGGGTCTCTTGACGATGATGCTGTCGAACCCGGGTTTCTACTCGGTGGTCGCAGAGACGGACGGAAGTGTCGTCGGCAGCAACTTTCTCGACGAACGCGGGCCGATCGCCGGCGTCGGACCGATCACGGTGCATCCGATGTCGCAGAACCAGGCAATCGGGCGCCAGCTGATGGGCGCCGTGCTTGACCGCGCGAGCGAGCGAGGTGCCGCCGGGGTCAGGCTGCTGCAATCCGCCTTTCACAATCGTTCATTGTGTCTTTACACAAAGCTCGGCTTCGAGACCCGCGAGACGATATCGAAAATGAACGGGGCGCCATTGGGCCTCGAATTTCCAGGCTACGACGTGCGTCCGGCCCGCACTGCCGACCTGGCGGCATGCGATGCGCTATGCCAGAGGGTTCACGGACACCACCGCAGCGGCGAACTCGGTGATGCGATCACGGCGGGAACGGCATGCGTCGTCGAGCACCTCGGCAAGATCACCGCCTACGCCACGGATGTCGCGTTCTTCGCCCATGCCGTCGCCGAGACCAACGAAGGTCTGAAGGCGCTGATCGGCGCGGCTCCGGGCTTCGGGAGTGGCGGATTTCTGCTGCCGACCCGCAATGGGGAGGTCTTCCGCTGGTGCCTGGCAAATGGCCTGCGCCTGGTGCACCAGATGACTTTGATGACGATTGGTCTCTACAACGAACCCTCCGGCGCCTATCTGCCGTCGGTTCTATATTGAGGGCCGGCACTGGCGCGTGCCACTGTCAATGTTTCTTACTGATAGAGAAGTCATAAATTCTCACCGATAGAAATGTCACACAGAGCGCTGGGGAGGGGTCGGGCTGGCCGGACAATAAGGCATTGACCTCGTGGTGGAACGGGCTGCGGCGGGCGAGGCGCCGTTAAGCCCGCAGCCGCCGGAGGCGGGGGCCCGCAGGGCCAGGCTTTACGGCGCCTTGTCCGTCGCGGATCATCGGAACCGGAGACAATGCCGTCGGGCGGTGCGGGTGTGCGAGATGGCGAGCGGATCCGGCTTCAGCCGACTTTGAACATGTGGCCGACCTGCCCCTGGCGGCGTGGTGCGGATTGGCTGCAGCCTCTGCGCGCTCGGCCGTGCGGATCACTCATCCGCGCGTGTTAGGACCGGAGGCGAGTATGCGCGGTAAGTAACGATGGCAGGGGAGAGGTCGCGGGCATGATTTTAAGTCACCGCCACTCCATCGAGGATCGGATGGTCACAATTCAAACTGATACATTACCGCAGAGCGCCGTTGATTGACAGCGCAGGGGAATGCCCTAGGATCGCCCCGGTCGGTTCGTAAAAAGGCGTAGCGCGATGGATCGCGTGCACACTTTTGCGGTTGTCCTGGAGCCCGAGGAAGAGGGTGGTTTTACAGTGCGCGTGCCCTCGCTTCCCGAGATCGTTGCCTTTGGTAAAGACAAGGACGAGGCTTTGGCGATGGCCGAGGACGCCATTCGCTTGGTTCTCGAAGATTGCTTGGCTCGCGGCGAACCGATACCGGGCAGCCAGCCCCCCGTGTTCGCGAGGTTACGGTCACGCTCGCCGCATGAGCGGGCGGCTGCCGTCGGTCAGGGCTAGTGTTAGTGAACGCAAACTACTGAGATCAGAAAGGGTTCGTCATTGCGAGCGTAGCGAAGCAATCTCGTCGACAATGCGCCGAGCCGGCTGGAGATTGCCGCGTCGCCCTGCGGGCTCCTCGCAATGACGCGCTTTGATTTAATCGCTCAGAATTCGGAGAAAGTACATTAACAAAGTCATTCTAGCCTTGGAGCGGGCCGGTTCCCGGTGTCGCGAACCTCCGGCAGTCATTGCCGGCTCGTCCATACGAGCGATCCCATCCGGAAGGTGACCATTCCGATAGTGAATAAGTAACTACGCTTTTTCGCAGACCGAGCTG
>Ga0210408_10003139_pt1 | contig 15466 bp, 11 predicted proteins | sample IncBWH4MmetaG_FD_155471 | JGI IMG/M metagenome (GOLD analysis project Ga0210408, IMG submission 155471) | Forest soil microbial communities from Barre Woods Harvard Forest LTER site, Petersham, Massachusetts, United States - Inc-BW-H-4-M | ecosystem: Environmental > Terrestrial > Soil >...
ATTTCCTTGGTACCGCTGACCCGCGCCGGACACAGTCCCCAGGTGTTGTGCACTGGCACGTCAAGCGCGTTCATCAGCGAGCGCAGGTAATGCGTAAAGCGCTGTTGGCGGGGCACCAGCTCATCACCGTGATGTAGGTATTCCATCTGGCGCTGCTTCAGGTCATCGGTGAAGCCGACGTCGTGGTGCGGCGCGAGCAGCAAGCAGGTGCCTTCGCGCTCAAGCCACTTGCGAATAGCTCCGACTTCTTCTGGTGAGGTCTCCTCCCCGGACTGTAGGTGGTCGAGTCCGAATACCATGAGTGTGTCAGTGTCGGCGAGTATCCGGTCGTCAATCGGAAGCCTGAAGCCCGCTTGGTCAACGCGTTGGAACACCGCGACGGGGTGGCCGGTGAGCTCGCCGGCGAGCCGCTGGAAGTCGAGCGTGGAGCGATGGAACAGCTCCAGCGTGCCGGCAATCCCCTGCGGGAATTGCGCCGCGCTCCATTCTGGTTTCTCGTAGGCCGGCCAAAGCACGGTCCGCACCTCGGTCATGGTCGAGAAACGGTTGTCGAGTTCAGCTGGACTGCGCTGCGCCTCAGACGCATAACTCCACGTCCAATAGATACTTAATCGGCGCTTGCCTGGTGTGTACTTGCGCGCGATGTGGTTCTGATTGTAGGTGCGGGCGGAGTGGAGTGGTGTGCTCATGGGGATGACCGCCTGTAAGTCAGCTTGGTCTGCCCAGGGCTGCGAGCCAGCGCAGCGCCTTGAGCCCGGGGAGGAAAAAGTACGCGCCGCCGCGAACGGTGGTGAAGGCCGGCAGGCCCGTGATCTTCCTGCGAATCGGTCGCTTTGGAATCTTGAATTCGAGCGTTCCGTCCTGAGTGCCGATGATCGGGTCCCGCTCATTACCGAGTTCGTGAAAGTTCCGATCGTTCACCCAGACGTTCTGCGCGAACTCGAACTGGCGGATGAGACTTGCGCAGATCACGAACGCCGCGATACCGCGCTCCTTGCCATCGTCGGGGGTGCCCTCCGGGAGATACGAACCATAGGTCGCCCCACGCCGGATCATGCGCCGGCGGTTCATGTTCGCCGCCGTATCGCGCGGGTTCATGCGGCGCATGTGGGAGCCCAGCGGCACGGCATAACCCAGCGGGTCCTCGTGCTTGTAGTTGAAATTGTTATTGCGCTGGGGGTCGACGCCGAGTGCGGCATCGTCCTTCTCGGGCGCGAGTGTCAGCGGCGCACCGCTGCGCCAGCGGCCCATCAGCTTCGCAGCGATGAGCTCCCGCTCCTCGTGCGTCTCGCCGTTCGCGCATAGGAAGTCACGGAACTTACCCACGTGCTCCTCGAGCCGCCGATAGGCCATGAAGCTGCCGTTGCGGGAGAGGATTTCCGGCTGCGGCAACGGCGGATCCACACCGCTCTCATCCGGGTAACCGAGAATGAACTCGCCTGCCTTGAGCGGGGCTCCCGAACCGGGCGTCGGTTGGTCACCGGAGCCCTCGATCACCGGCTGCGAGAGCCGGTCGCGGTAGCCGAAATGATCGTGCGCGTAATCGAAGGGCGGGGTCGCCTCGAGATCGAGCGTCGATAGCGCTTCGACGCCTTTACACTCGGCGATAAGGCTGCTGTGCTCGATGGCACTACGCTCTCGTTCCGTCGCATCGCGCGCGAACAAGATCGCAATGGCATGCAGAGCGGGACTTGCCGTCTTGTCGACCCAGTGCGATGGATCATTGGCTCCGATGTCGCCGAGCATCTCGGCCCGCGCCACCATGCCCTGGCGGAATTCCTCCGGTAACGTGACGAGCGCTGCCTCGTCCACTCCGAGCGCACGCAGGCCGCTCCAGGTGAAGGCCACGGTGACCCAGCGCTTCTCCTTTTCCACGGATTCGCGCATGGTCTTAGCGGAGTGGACCTTGTCCAGGATGGCGGCGAGCCATTTGCGCCCACCCACGGGGTCTCTGAACGAGAGGAACTCGTAGCGGCCGGTAAGCGCGGGGGCGCGGGTTAGCAGAATGTGCTGGATATCGTCGAACTCAAGCACGGCGAGGCAGCCCGCAGCTCATTGCATCTGATCAAGCATCTCCGAGAGCGACGCTTTCACGCGCAGCGCTTTCTTGATCTCATCGGCGGTCGCGTACGGATATTCGCCGTATTCGAGGAAACTCGGGCAGTGATGCTCGCGCACAAACTCAACGAAGGCGGGCGCATTCGTCTTCCAGTCCTTCGGGAATCCCTCGAGGTTTTCAAAAACCGTGGTGATACCAGTCGCGCTGAAAAGCGCTATCGCATCCTCGGTGTATTTGTCGAAGTCGGTGTCGAAGATGCCCTGGTACATGAAGTACGTATCGCCCTTGATCGGAAACAGTACCCAGCGCAGGTAGTGCAGCTTCAGTACGGCGAGGGCATCCGGTTGGCTGGCGATGGTCTTTTCGATCTTCCGCGCGTACTCGTAGAAGACCTCATCGCGCCCGGGAATGATCTTCGCGAGGATCGAAAAGCCGTAGCACGCAGGTGTCCTCGGGAAGATCGGCCCGTACCTTCCCTTCTCGACTTTGTCGGGGAAGAAACCCCCTTTCGGGATCGCCACTGCCGCCGGTTTGGTCCAGTCCTTCTGATCTGTCGCTCCCGACATAAAGCACCCCACGTTTGCCGACACGTTGGTTGGCCGTTCCTCGGCACAAAATCACAAGAGCCTGTTAAGAGCCCATCGCTGCACCACTGCCGGTACGGGAACTCGTGACCACACCTGCGTCCCGTCAGGCTACGGATAGGGTTCTACAGGGCAATGGGACCTTAGTCCGATGACGAATCTTGCGTTATCCCGGGAAATGAATGCATGCGCTCAGCCGTGTACCCTTCCGCGGCCAAATGCAAGGTCTTGAGAAGCTGTGTCGAATCTTGCGTTATCGAATGTTCCGCCGACTCGCGAACTTCCCACCGCTGCATCGGCCTGGCTAGCGCCAGTTTGAACCGCGCCCCGCTCCATCTTGGCGAGCGGCAGCGTGAAGCGGAGGACGGCGCCGCCCTCACGCCGGTTCGCGGCCCATATTCGCCCTCCGTGGCTCGCGACGATCGTTCGTGCAATGGAAAGTCCCATGCCCATCCCGGTATCTTTAGTGGTGAAGAACGGTTCAAATATCTGCTGCGCTTTGTCAGGTGGTATGCCGGGTCCGGAGTCCTCTATTGCGACCTCGGCTGAGGCACCGTCGACGAGGGTCGTGCCACCGGTAATCTTTCGCTCCCCGCTAGCGGCGTTCCTTATCGCCTCCATGCCGTTCATGACCAGATTCAGGATCACCTGTTGAAGCTGTACCCAGTCGCCGCTGACCACCAGCGGTTGCGGAGCGAGACTCGTACTCAGGGAGACATGGTAAGCAGCCGCCTGTGGTGCGACAAATTCAAACACTTCCCGCACCACCTCATTGAGATCGACTTCATGCGTCGCGCTGGGAGTCTTGCTGAGCAGACTGCGCAGGCGCTTGATCACCTCAGCCGCGCGTCGGCCGTCTCGCTCGATATCGGTCATGATGTCCGTGAGTTCAGGGAGATCGGGTGACGCCGTGTGGAGCATCGCCTGCGCAGCTTCAGAGTTGTGGAGAATCGCACTGAGCGGCTGATTCAGTTCGTGTGCAATTGATGCAGACAATTCGCCCACCGCCGCGCGACGGTTCATATGTGCAAGTTCTGCCATGCGCTGGTGCGCGTTCATCTCTGCAATGCGCCGGCGCCGGCGCTCGTGCAACAGAGTGACAATCGATGCGGCCTCCAGCAGGAGAACAATGGTAACGGCTACGATTTGCCAGCGGTATCGCTCCCAGGCGGACGGCTCACGGAAGAGAATCAAGCTTCCTGGCGGCAAGTCGGATTCTCTGATGTTCCACCGCTTAAGCTCCCGCCAGTCGAATTCTGGCTTACCAAGAGAGATCGGCGGCACTCTGATATCCGAGGCATGCTCGCCCGACAGCAGTCGGACGGCGACACTAACCGTCTCGCGGCCTTGCTCATCGCTGGAGATCAGCGGGCCGCCCACGATTCCCTTGCCGAGGTAGGCGTCCGAGTAGCTGAATATCGGGGCGTTTGCGACGGCGTGCAGTGCGGCAAGGGCCGTATCTTCGTCCTGCGGTATGCCTTCGACGTCGGGCGATAACAGGATATAAAGAATCGCGGAGCCTGGGGGAAGGGTTGCAACGCGCTTCAGTACGCCGGTGAACGGCAAGTCGTTCAGAAACGTCAGGGAGACGCGGTTTTTGAACGGCGCGAGCGAGTCAGCTATTTGCCCGACCCAGTACCTCTCGATTGGCGAGTTCCCGATCACCACCGCAACCGTGCTGGTTCGTGGCTGGACACGTAGAATGTTCCTCACCAAAAGTGGAAAGCTTACTGAGATCGCCACTGCAGTCTCATTGGGAGTAAGGCCTGCGCCCGACGCCCTGCGGTCCTCTACATCCGTGAGCAGCTCCGGCGTGGTGGGGAACAGCGACTGCTGATATCGCTGCACGAAATTTGCGGCAGGCGCACCGAGGGTGATGACCAGATCTATCGGATGATCGGCGAAAAGCGTATTGAGGTAGCTGGCAAACGCTGCATCTTCCTGGCGCTCCGCGAAACGCGCGGACACCAGCCATTCCTCATAGAGCTCGAGGCGCCCGGGCAACTGCCGGCTGAGTTGCACACGCATGTCCTTTGCGTATAGGTCGCCGAATTCCGGCCCGAAGGAGTGGAGCATCAGCACGCGCTTCGGCGGCTGTGCCTGCGCCACGATCGCTGTGGCGAGCGACAGCACTAGCCCACCGATCAATCTCGCGCGAAAAGACGGCATCTTGCCCTCCCCGGCCCCCCGGACTGCGCGCGCCGGACGACGCCCCCGCGTTCCGTGAGGGAGGTAACCATGTTTCACGTCGCACGCCCGAACGAGCAGAACCTCAGCAGGCCCCCATCATAATGACCGCGCGGCTCCTCGTCAGCGGACTTGCGGCCGCCTTCCTCGTGTCCGATCCCATCGCTGCACAAGTCCCGCAGTCCGCGGCTGCGACGACGCAAAGCCTGGAGGAAGTGATCGTTACGGCGCAAAAGCGACCGGAGAACGTCCAGACCGTACCGATCTCGATTGTGACCTTCAGCGCGGAGAGTCTCAGGCAGTTGGGCATGACCGAGGGATCCGACCTTGCGAACCAGGTGCCCAATATGAACATCGATGCACCGGTCGCGGACTCCAACGTGCGGTACTTTATCCGCGGCGTGGGTACGCAGGACTTCAACACGCTGGCCACCTCACCGATCGCGCTGTACATCGATGACGTTTATCTGGGGACCACAATCGCGAACTCGGTGAATTTCTACGACATGCAGCGCGTGGAAGTGCTCCTGGGGCCACAGGGAACGCTGTGGGGGAAAAACACAACCGGTGGCGCCATCAACCTCATCAGCGCACACCCGACGCAGACCCTGACGGCTTCCGGATCGGGGGGTTATGGGAATCACGGTGAGCGATTCGCGGAGGGAATGTTCAACGTACCACTCACAGCGACCTTGGCCGCACGGGCGGCCTTCACGTACTCCGGCCGCGACGGGTGGATCAAGAACCTCGCTCCTGATGGTCCGCACAACCTCGATGCCTTCAGCAAGGCCGGCGGGCGTTTATCGTTCGAATGGACGCCGAACGATGCCGTGAGGGCCTATTTGAAGGGGGAGTACCTCAAGCGTACCGGCAGCACTATCACCGGGTACATGGTGCCGCTGACGGGGCCCACCGACGCCTTTGGAAACCCGGCGCTGCCCTTCGGCGTCGTAAATCAGGCGGGCGGCCCCTCCTCGGATGACTTTGACACGTGGGATGTGATCGCCCGGCTCGACTGGAACATCGGCAATGTTGTGGAGTTGAGTTCGATTTCGGGTTGGCAGAATGCCGAGCGCATAAACGAGTACGAACTCAATGGCGGCACTCCCGCACTGTTAATCAATCAAGCCTTCTTTGGCAATCATGACCAGTTCACCCAGGAGCTACGGCTCGCCTCGGAGAACCCTGGCCGGTTCCGCTGGCAGGGCGGCCTGCTCTACTATTTCGCGCGGGAAACCTCGACAACCGCCGTGCCGTTCAACGAAACCGCATTCAGCGCACCACCCTATGTCACGGATGACCTCTGGCCCGAGTCGCGTAAGTTCAACAGCGATTCCGTCTTCGGGGGGATCGAATACGATCTCACGCCGCATCTGACCGCCAGGGGAGGCTTGCGCTACAACGAGGACGAAGGCTCCTATCACGCGACGCACTACGCCATACATCCTTACGCGAACTACTTGAACTATCTCAGTCCCGATCCCTTGGCTGATCCAAATTCGGTGCTGATACCCACTGACACCATCAATACGCGTGCTCACTGGAGCAAGCTCACCTGGGATGCCGGTCTGCGCTACCACTTTTCCGGCGATAAGATGGTCTATGTCAACGGCAGTACGGGTTATCGGCAGGGTACCTTCAGTTCGCCGTCCGGCAGTTCTGTGGCCCAGTTCAGCGTGCTCCAACCTGAGACCAATCTCGCCTTCGAGATCGGCACTAAAACCTCCTGGCTCGATAACACGCTACAGGTGAACGCAGCGGCGTTTAACTACAATTACACCGATATGCAGGTGTTCGTGCTTCAACCCATTGCGGCGGGAAGTCCTCTAGCCATTGAAAGCAATGCAGGCAAAGCCACTGACCGTGGTGGAGAGATCGAGCTCAAATTGCTTCCGGCAGAGCGTTGGCTCATCAGCGGCGCGCTCGGCTACGTACACGCGATTTTTACCAAATTCGATACGCAGACCAGTGCAGGAGTGCCGGTATCACTCGCTGGCAATCGATTCCCTCGCCAGCCGCAATGGACCGCGAGCGCCCTGTTACAGTACCGCTGGCCTCTCGTGAGCGGCGCTACCGTGCTGCTGCACACGGATTGGAACTACCGCGGGGATTACTACGTGAACGCAGATAACCTGCACAATCCCTATATCCCCGGCCGCACCATCGGCAACGTGCGGGCGGCCTACACGCCGAACAACGGCCGTTGGGAACTTGTCCTCTGGGCCAAAAATGTCACGGATACGCACTATCCCATGGGGGGCTACCGTCTCGGCTTCGCCAACTCCCAGATCTTCTACTTCGGTGACCCGCTCACCTATGGGTTCAGCGCCACCATCAACTTCTGACCCGCCGTGTCCGCCGGCTCACGGCGGGCGACGAGTGGGGACCGCGTTGGCAGCGAGCCTCTACGGCGAAGGGATTTCGGGTAGGGATGGGCCCGCAATTGATTAGGGCTCGTCGGCTGTAGCAATACGCCAAACGTCCCATAGTGGCGTACCTATGGCGAACCTAGGCTATTCATCCAAGTAGTTGATGCAAAGCGTCAGCACACTGCACTAGTCAGACCGCGACGAAAGAAGGAGATATGTCGCTCTCCAAACGCGCACTTGCCGAATTCATCGGCACCTTCTGGCTCGTCTTAGGTGGCTGTGGAAGCGCGGTGATCGCCGCGGCCTTTCCGCATGTGGGCATCGGATTTCTCGGGGTCGCGTTGGCTTTCGGGCTGACGGTCCTCACCATGGCGTTCGCCATCGGCCACATCTCCGGCTGCCACCTGAACCCGGCCGTCTCTTTCGGACTGATGGTCGGCGGGCGCTTTAAAGGCTCGGATCTGCCCGCGTACGTCATTGCCCAGGTGCTGGGCGGGGTCGTCGCCGCGCTCGTGCTGTACGTCATCGCCAGCGGCAAGGCGGGCTTTGACCTGAGCGGCGGTCTGGCCGCCAACGGCTACGGCGACCATTCACCCGGCGGTTACTCCCTCGGCTCCGGGTTGCTCACGGAAGTCGTCATGACCTTCATGTTCCTCATGGTGATCCTGGGCGCGACCGATGTGCGCGCACCGCAAGGATTTGCACCCATTGCGATCGGGCTGTGCCTCACACTCATTCACCTGATCAGCATTCCGGTGACCAACACGTCGGTGAACCCGGCACGCAGCACGGGCCCGGCAGTCATTGTGGGCGGCTGGGCGCTGGCGCAATTGTGGCTGTTCTGGGTTGCGCCGCTCATTGGGGCGGGACTCGCCGGTATGGCGTACCGCGTGTTTACGGGAGAGGACAAGAGCGCGGCGCTCTCGCCGGGTAGCCCTGCGCAATTGAAAGCCAGTCACTGATTGTCCCGCGAAGAGACGCCTGCCGCGCCACGGCGCTGACACTGGAATATCCGCAATCGGGACGTCCTGAATCGTCAAGGGAGACAGATCATGCAAAAAATCCTTACAGCTCTAGTCGTGTGCGTGCTCATGTTCGCCGGCTCATTCGCGCGGGCGGATGAGTACTCGGATACGGTCGATGTGTACAAGAAAGCCGGTGAAAGCGCCTCATTCTTCAAGGACTGCTACGGCTACGCGGTCTTCCCCACCATCGGCAAAGGAGGCCTGGGGGTCGGTGCCGCGCACGGCGACGGCAGAGTTTACGAAAAGGGCAAGTACGTCGGCGACACCTCAATGACGCAGGTGAGCGTCGGACTTCAGGCCGGCGGTCAGGCGTACAGTCAGATCATTTTCTTTGAGAACAAGGCCGCTTTCGACCAATTCACCAGCGGCAATTTTGAGTTCGGCGCCGGTGTGAGTGCCGTGGCGATCAAGTCAGGGGCGTCGGGTTCGGTGGGCACCACCGGTGCGACCGCGAGCGCCAGCAGCGGCGGCGGTGAGACGGGCGCAGGCACCGCTGGCAAGTATCGTAAGGGCATGGCGGTGTTCTCGGTCGCAAAGGGCGGACTGATGTATGAAGCCTCCCTGGCCGGTCAGAAATACAAGTACAAGGCTCGTTCGTAGGGCCAACAGGTTTCGTTATTGCCGGCCCGCCGCGATGAGAGTGCCTTGGCCGGCCCGGGCACATACCGGGCCTGCCGCCGGCCGCGCGGCGTTACATTCCGGCTTCGCCGAGCGGCCACGCCTACGCCAACGAACGTCATTTGACGGTCCCGACCGCCAAGACAGATCTTTTTTAGTCGGCTGCGCTGATTGCCCGGTGCGTGGCGATCGCCATGCACGAGTAGCGTCGTGACGACTCAGCCCGAGCTTGGAATCCCGAGCGGATTGTCGTTCGATTGGCGGATCGGTTGTGAGGGGCAGAGCCACGGAATTGACCGCGAGTAACAGTCCGTCGAGTCGATCGGGAATCGACACAAGGGGGGCTTATGAGGAAGGCACTGCGGTTCACTGGAAGGGCGTTGCTTAGCGGCATTCTCATCGTTGTTCCGATCTACCTTGCTGTCTTGCTGCTGCTGAAGGGAATGAAATCGGTCGCCGCCCTCGTGCAGCCAGTGACCTTGCTGCTCCCGGACTGGCTGCCGGCTGAGAGGCTCTTGTCTCTTCTCCTCGTGCTCATGATGTGCTTCCTGATCGGCGTTGCCGCCAGCACTCGGACCGGGCGGATGATTAGGGACCGAATCGAGAGGAAAGTCTTTGAGCGAATTCCCGGGTACTCAGTCATGCGGAGCCTCACCCAGCAACTGGCGGGGGACAGCCGCGACAACGCCTGGAAGCCTGCACTGGCTGAAATCGAAGACGCTCTCGTCCCAGCCTTCATCATTGAAGAGTTCGAGGACGGGCGCTACACAGTATTTGTCCCGTCTGTCCCCACGCCGCTTGCTGGCGCCGTCTACATTCTCGAGCGAAATCGGGTCCATCCTCTGGATGTTCCGTTCACTCAGGCTCTCCAGGTGATATCGCGGTGGGGATCGGGTGCTAAGGGGCTTCAGTTGGCGATGGAGAGCGGGCGCAACGCATCTGCGCGGGGCATTGGTGCTGTTCCCATTGAGACGCTCAGCTCGCACGCCCCGATGTAACCTGCAGCGAGCAATCAGGTGCCGGGCAAGACTATGTGAAACTGACGCGACCTGTTTTCTGTGTGTCAAACCATCGACACACAGACTTCGTTCTTTACGACCAAGTCGAATTCTGTCCCCCGTTATCGGTCCTCGGCTAATCGCACCGCCCACCGGACGGTGACCGCGCGGAATGCTGCGGCGGTGTTCTGCTCCGCGTGTCGACAAGCGGAAGGAGGGATCCATATGACGACCGAATCTCTGGCTGAACCTGCAGCGGGTACCAATGCAGCCGACATCCCCATGAAGATTGGCCTCTTATCCGAGATCAGGCGGATGGGGGCGGTCATCTGGCGTTCACGCGAGCGCAGGCAAGTGCTGCTGCTCGGCGTCGCTCTGTTCGCGGTCGTCGCGAGTACCGCCTACATGCAGACCCGGCTCAACGCCTGGAATCAGCCGTTCTACGATGCGCTGACGCGCAAGGATCTGTCGGCGTTCCTCAGACAGCTGGGCGTGTTCGCCATACTGGCCGCCATACTGCTGGTGCTCAACGTCAGCCAGGTGTGGCTCAATCAGACCACCAGAGTCGTCCTGCGTCAGGGTCTGGTGCATGACCTGCTCGACGAGTGGCTAAAGCCGCTACGCGCATTCCATCTGTCGAATGCGGGGCCCATCGGTCAGAATCCGGATCAGCGGCTGCATGCGGATGCGCAGCGCCTCACCGATCTGGTCACGGACCTTGGCATTGGGCTGCTGTCGGCGACGCTGCTTCTGGTGTCATTCATCGGCGTCCTGTGGGTCCTATCGGAAAACATGACGCTGCCATTAGCCGGTCGTCACGTACACGTGCCTGGCTTCATGGTTTGGTGTGCGCTGTTCTACTCGGCCACCGCGTCATTCATCAGCTGGCGGGTCGGTCGACCGCTGATTGCCCTCAATGCCCAGAAATATGCGCGCGAGGCGGAGCTTCGCTATGCCCTGATGCACGTCAACGAGGAGATCGAGGGCATCACGATTTATGGCGGAGAAAACGACGAGAAGCAGATCCTCGATCGTGCATTCGATATCGTGCTCGGTGTCTCACGGCGCATCGTTGGTGCTCTCACCCGCCTGACGTGGGTCACTTCCGGCTATGGCTGGTTTACGATTGTGGCGCCCATCCTGGTCGCGGCACCCAGCTACTTGTCCGGAGACATGAGCTTCGGCGAGCTGATGGTGGTAGTCGGCGCATTCAATCAGGTGCAGAGCTCGCTGCGCTGGTTCGTGGATAATTTCCCCCTGCTCGCGGACTGGCGTGCCACGGCGGCGCGTGTCGCAACCTTCCACCGCGCCACGGCGACCATGGATCACCTCGGTCAATCCGCCGACCGCATCGATCTGGATGAAACGCAGCGCGATTCGATCCGCATCGACGATCTGTGCATAGCGGCGCCCGAAGGCTCGGTGGGGCTGAGTGAGGCACACGTCGAGCTGAAACCCGGTGAGCGCACGCTGATCGTCGGCGATCATGGGTCAAGCAGAGCGCTCCTACTCCGGGCTCTCATCGGGATCTGGCCGTGGGGACGCGGCCGGATTACTCGCCCGCCGAGACAATCGATGATGTTCCTCCCGGCGCGTCCTTACGTCCCGCCCGGCACGCTGCGTGCCGCCCTCGCCCACCCGCGTCCGGCCGGCGACTATGACGAGGCCGCCATCACCAGCGTGCTTTCGGCCGTAGGACTGGAACACTTGCGGTCATTTCTCGACACGAACGACCGCTGGGACCAACGGCTGCATGAGGACGAAAAGCAAAGTCTGGCCTTCGCGCGTGTGCTGCTGCAACGGCCGCAATGGTTGGTGGTCAATGGCGCGTTCGATAAGCTGGCACCTGCCGCGCGTGAGCGGATCGAAACACTGCTCGCGCGTGAACGCGTCACTGGCCTGGTGAACATCGGCCCGGACAGTTCTCAGGCAGGGTTCTTCACGCGCAAATTGCGCCTCGTAACGGATCCGCAAGGCCCGACCTTCAGGCCAGCCGACCACTGCGTACTTGGAGAGAGCTAACGACCGGTCGACGATCGCCGATCGAGTTGCCGAAGGCCGCGTATGGACGGCGACCGATCATCAACCGCGCCTTGCGCGTCCGTCGTTCCAATCGGGAAGTGCTTCGGTCACGGCGACTGTCGCGCTGTGAGCTACCGGCAGGCGAGCGCGCTAAGCACGAAAACCAATAGCCCTGAGATGTGCTTGGAAGCTCACACCTAGGTCGCGTGGGCACACACACCGTCGACTCATACCTCCAGCTCGGGCAGGCCTGTCTTAGGTCACGGCTACCTCGCCGACAGACCATTTGAACCTTAGTCGAGCCCACGAACCAATTGCCGTGCCAGCTATACGTTTCGGCACAAAATGCAGATTCTGCTTTACGCAGTCAACGGCTGAGTCATCTAGGAGTTTCGAGTCGCTCGACGACTCGACCTCAGCCTTGGTGGGTCTTCCGTCGGCTGCGATATATACGAGTAGGACCACGGTCCCCGTGTCGCCGCTTTCTTCCGCTGCTGCAGGATACGGGCAGGCTTCGTCAACTGTAGGGGAGTCCTGGGCCAGCTTGAACGCAAAGACATGTTTCCCAAAGGGTGGATGTTCAATGTCTTCGGCGTGCGCCGTACCGGCTGCCTGATCAGGCGCCGGGCGGCTCGCCGGCGGCCCGGTTACCCCGGGAGCTGGACTTCCCGCATCGGCAGCAGGGCCCGCGGAAGCTGCAACCAGATTGCTCACCACGGGTGCGCGCGACGGCGCTGCCCCATCAGACGGGGCACCGGATTTTTCCTGTGCAGTATTGCTCGGCCTGACAGCAGCAGGGGTCGGCTCGTGCCAAGTGTCGCCGGGGCTCGGTGCTTCAGGGTGAAAACCACTGGCGCCGGGCACCTGAGCGGTGAGGGTGGACCTAGCGGGCGGGCTACGGCTCGATCGTACCGTGTAGACGGCTAGAAGTCCGATTGCAACCGCAGCCGCGATACCGGTCGCCCAGAACGCGATAAACCGCTTGCGTAGCGGTGGTCGCTTGTGTTGATCGGCGGCCGGATGTTAGTTATCAGTTCCCTTGTAGGTTAGGGTGACGCTTAGCCGTGCGCGCATGTCGAAAGAAAGCTCCGAACGCATTATTCCGTCCGGACTCTGCACACACTTCATCGATTCCCGCTGAGCGTTGCCGGACGAGTGCCGGTCTTCATCTGGTAGTACGCGGTCAGCGCTGGCAGATTCACCTTTTCGATTGGCTGAGTCACCGCTTTCTTTGTGCAACGCAACTCGGCAATCCGCTCCCATCCGTCGGTCGATCCGCAGACGCGCTCGGCAGAGGTGGCGTTCAAAACATGACGCCATTTCGGCGTTACGACACCGCAGAGCGTGCCGAAGTAGCCGGCGCAGTCATACGAGCCAAATCCCGCCACTGGCGTGGTCTGCAAGCTCTGCAGACGCGTGCCCACGAGCGCGAATAACAGCGATCCGGCTGTCGCTAAGGGCACACGGTAGCTGCTATTGACGTCGATGCTTCGGGTCGCGAGCTCCCCTTCGTTCACCAGGAGATCCGAAACGTACCCCGACGGAGTCAGCCACAGCGAACCCTGCGCGTCCCGGTGTATCAGCGGGCAGAAACGACCTGCCTGTTCCCAAGCGGCGTCAACGCAGCAAGAACTCCGTGGCCTGGCTCGACATGGCCATCGTTCAGTGGGCTGAGTCGCGACCGGTCAGTCGTTGAGGGGAACAGCAGGCCGAACCAGCAGTTGGGCCGCCACGGCGCCCCAAGCAATGAGAGAGCGGAGCCGTTCAAGTGGCGTACAAGGTGATGAGGAACAGAACGAACCGATAGCCGAGCACGATGGCTCCGACTACCAAAGCTAGCAGTAATGCTTTGGCGACCCGGAGTTTGCCGCTGGCGCCGTAGACCGGACCAGTCGCGTAGTAGATGTAGGCAACGCATGCTGCGAGGTTTGCGATGCTAAGCACCTTGTCAACGCGAGGCACATCCAGCCCGCCAAACCCGAGCAGTTCACTGAATCTGGCCAACAACAGGGCGACGCAGAAGAGCAGCAACAGGAAGGTGTATAGGTGAAGCGCGAACGCCACGTGCGTCATGAACGGGCGGCGTTCGTGAGCGAATGCCAGCGGAAGAATCGCTGCGAACGGTATGGTCATCAGCAAGATGAGCGACTTGGCATTCAATACGACAGCACGATCGAATACTGGTTCATATTGCTCGAAACCCCTGTGCGTCGCTTCCAGTCGCCGCACCAACAACCCTTGAGCCAGATCGCTCCAATCCTGGTGATGAAGATGTGAGTCGAGTGAGGAACTGAAGACGTTCTCGCTGGTCAGCCACTGCACCCCGAAGAAGAGGACGTTGGCAATCAGAAAGAGCTGAAACGGTGCCACGTACAACTTACGCACGCCCCTCGTCCATGCCAGCGTGAGTTCGCCAGGATGGCATAGTAGCTTCCCAGCGGAGCGCATTGCGCGGGCGTCAACGCTCGTGAGGGCATGAAGCAACTTCCCGCCGAGCCCGTGCAGGGTGAGGTCACCAGGCGCCAACGGCTCCTCGCCACAGTGGGCGCAGAACGGTGTTGTCACAGTGACGTTGCACGTCGGGCAGGTCCAGTGCACGCTCTCGGTCATGGTAGCTCCTCCTGCGCTCGTGGAGGCTATGGCGCCAGCAGACGCACCACAACCGGTCGGCTAGCGTGCGTCTTCAGGCGTGTTGCTCAAGGCAGTAGTGCTGCGCGGGAACCTCGCAATACGACTAACGTCCGCCTTAAGCGACGCGTGGCAATGGTGCCGGTGATCGAAACCCCGTACGCAGATTGTCCCGCCACAGCGAAGCGGCTGCCCGCGCGTTTGCTCCAACACGTTGTTGGACGGCACGGAGCTCACGGTGTCTCCTTCGGCACAAGCCCTAGTTGCTGAAGGATTGACAGCTGATCGAAGGCCGACCACTCGTCAGTGACTCTTCCGCCTACGATGCGCCAAATCGTGATGCCGGTACATTCCAGGGATTTGCCGGTCGCGGGTAAACCATTACCGGTGCCAGTGTTTGTGCCGCGAGCAATCCAGTACACCGTCACGAGATCGCCCTCCGCGATGAGATTCTCGGGAGTAATCACCAGATCAGGAAACGCCTGCTTCCAGCCTCGGGCTGCGTCCTGATCGTCCTTGAGCCCCACGTTGCCGTGAATACCGTGATTGAGGAAGCCCGGAGAATAAAGCTCTGCGGCACGTTCAAAACGCCCATCACTCAACACCTCGGAGAAGACACGCCGAGCAATCTCCTTGTTGTGCCCCGCCGGACTCTGCGCGCATCCAAAAAGCACAACATTCGCAGCGCCGATGGCAAACATAAGCACTACTGACTTCATGCAAGTCTCCGGCGTGAGACAAGAGTGCGACTTCGTCTGGTGTCGCCCAACAATGAATTTGAGCCCGCGGCCGCTGACGTACGATGTGGACCGCGGAACGCCTCGAGAATTGGACACGGAATGTCCTCGGCCCCACGTTCGCATGCGCGTGTCAACGCGCTGAGTGCATCACGTAGCTTTTGAAGGACATCTATCTGTTGATCGATCTCAGCTACCTTGCGTCCAGCAAGACGTTGAGCCGCGTGGCGATCGCGAAC
>Ga0210408_10003140_pt1 | contig 15464 bp, 12 predicted proteins | sample IncBWH4MmetaG_FD_155471 | JGI IMG/M metagenome (GOLD analysis project Ga0210408, IMG submission 155471) | Forest soil microbial communities from Barre Woods Harvard Forest LTER site, Petersham, Massachusetts, United States - Inc-BW-H-4-M | ecosystem: Environmental > Terrestrial > Soil >...
CTCGGCGCCCCGGTCGCCGTGATGGCCTTGATAGATCACGAATGCGCCGGCGAGATCGCGGCTGTCGATCTCATCGGCGCCAAGAAGGTACAGAACTTCGACCTCGCCCGATTTACATCCTGCGAAGATGCCTCCGAGGTCGAGCCCGCCCGGCCCCGGCACAAAGCCGAGGTCGAGCCCACCGACCCGCGCCGCCGCGCAGTGCAGCACGTTGAACCCGTCCCAATCCTCGCGGTGGAGCCCACAGCTTTCGGCGATCGCGCGCGCCATCGCCAACACCTGGCCGCCGTCCGGCCGCGCGAGCGCGCCCTGCCCAAGCACGATCATCGGGTTCTTCGCCTCCAGCAGTCGCGCCGCCCACGGATGCTCGGCGCGCGCCAGCGCGCTCAGCGTCTTGCCGCCCGCGCCGAGCATTTCGACCGGAAAGGTCAATTCCAAGGCCGGGCCGATCGCGGCTACCCGAAAATTCCCCTGGAGATATCGCTTGCGCAGCCGCGCATTGACCAAGGACCCTTCCCAGCGTGGGTTGCTGCCGACGAGCAGACAGACATCCGCCTTCTCGATGCCGGCGATCGTCGTATTGAACAGGTATGCGGCGCGGCAGCGCGGATCGAGGCGGGCTCCATCTTGGCGGCAATCGAGGCTCTTGGCGCCCAACCCGGTCAGTAGTTCCTTCAGGGCGAACATCGATTCGGCGTCACACAAATCGCCGGCGATAGCGGCTATCCGCTCGCCGGGAACCCCTGTCAGCCGATCCGCGACAAGATCAATTGCTTCCCGCCAATCGACCTCGCGCAATTGGCCGTCGCGGCGGATATATGGACGATCGAGCCGCCGGCGGATCAACCCGTCGTTTGCGAAACGGGTCTTGTCGGAAATCCATTCTTCGTTCACCGCCTCGTTGAGGCGGGGCAAAACGCGCAATACTTGCGATCCGCGGGAATCGATCCGGATGTTGCTGCCGACCGCGTCAAGGACATCTACCGATTCGGTCTTCTGCAATTCCCAGGGCCGGGCGACAAAGGCGTAGGGCTTTGAGGTCAGTGCGCCGACCGGGCACAGATCGATAATGTTGGCCGAAAGCTCGGAGCTGAGCGCCCGTTCGATATACGTGCTGATTTCCATGTCCTCGCCACGCCCAGTGGCGCCCAGTTCCTCAACCCCGGCGATCTCCGTCAGAAAGCGGATGCAGCGCGTGCAATGGATGCAGCGGTTCATGCTGGTCGCGACCAGCGGACCAAGATCCTTGTCGCGGACGGCCCGCTTGTTCTCATCGAACCGGCCGCGGTCGAAGCCGTAGGCCATCGCCTGGTCCTGCAGATCGCACTCGCCGCCCTGATCACAAATCGGGCAATCAAGCGGGTGATTGATCAGCAGGAACTCCATTACCCCCTTTTGCGCCTTGATCGCCTTCGGCGATTTCGTATGGACGACCATCCCGTCAGTGGCTGGCATGGCACAAGAAGCGATCGGTTTTGGCGATTTCTCCACCTCTACAAGGCACATCCGGCAGTTCCCGGCGATCGCCAAGCGCTCGTGAAAGCAGAAATGCGCGACCTCGATCCCGGCGTGCTCGCACGCCTGCAGGATCGTCGCGCCCGGCGGCACCTCGACTTCGTTGCCGTCGATCGTCAGTTTTGTCATGCTCAGGCCGCCCGCTGTTGCCGGGCGGCGACGTCGCGGTATGCGGCGATGCGCCGCTCCATCTCCGGCCGGAAGTGGCGGATCAGCCCCTGGACCGGCCAGGCGGCGCCGTCAGCCAGCGCACAAATCGTGTGGCCCTCGATCTCGTAGGAGACATCCAGCAACGTATCGATCTCCGCCACCGAGGCGTTGCCCGCGACCATGCGCTCCATAACCCGCCACACCCATCCCAAACCCTCGCGACAAGGAGTGCACTGGCCGCAGCTCTCGTGCTTATAAAATTTCGACAGCCGGGCGATCGCCTTCACGATGTCCGTCGACGTGTCCATCACAATGACGGCAGCAGTCCCAAGCGCGCTCTTGACCGCCTGTAAGCTGTCGAAATCCATCAGCACCGTCTCGCAAATCGATTTCGGGAGGACCGGTACCGAGGAGCCGCCAGGGATGACGGCAAGAAGATTGTCCCAGCCGCCCCGCACTCCGCCGCCATGCCGCTCGATCAGCTCCTTGAGCGGGATGCTCATCTCCTCCTCGACGTTGCACGGCGCGTTCACGTGGCCCGACAGACAGTAGATTTTCGTGCCGGTATTTCTCGGCCGACCGATCCCGGCGAACCAGGCCGCACCTCGGCGCAGAATTGCCGGTGCGACCGCGATGGTTTCAACATTGTTGACCGTGCTCGGACAGCCATAAAGGCCTACTTGCGCCGGAAAAGGCGGCTTGAGCCGCGGTTGCCCCTTGCGCCCCTCGAGGCTTTCGAGTAGCCCCGTCTCCTCGCCGCAAATGTAGGCACCCGCCCCGCGGTGCAGATAGAGCTCGAAATCGTAGCCCGAGCCACAGGCGTTCTTGCCGATCAGCCGAGCATCATAGGCCTCCTCGATCGCCGCCTGCAGCCGTTGCGCCTCGTTGTAGAACTCACCACGAATATAGATGTAGCAATGGTGGACACCCATACCGGCCGAGGCGAGCAGACAGCCCTCGATCAGCTTGTGCGGCTCATTGCGCAGAATGTCGCGGTCCTTGCAGGTGCCGGGCTCGCTTTCGTCGGCATTGACGACGAGATAGGCCGGCCGGTCGCTCTCTTTCGGCATGAACGACCACTTCAGGCCGGTCGGAAAACCGGCGCCGCCGCGCCCGCGGAGTCCCGATTCCTTGACCTGTTCGACGATCCAGTCGCGGCCCTTGAGGATCAGCTCCTTGGTGCCGTCCCAATCGCCGCGCCGCTGCGCGCGATCGAGCCGCCAATCGTGCTGGCCATAGAGGTTGGTAAAGATGCGATCCTTGTCGGCGAGCATTTGCTTCCTCTCACTCGGTCAAGGTGCGGCGGCCGCCGATCGGCGCGGAACCGCGCCGTCCGATGACCGAGCCGGGTGCCAGCGGCTTGCCGTCGCGCAGCCCGTCGAGCAGCGCCTCTGTTGCCGGCCCGTCGAGATCCTCGTAGAAATCGTCATTGACCTGGAGGATCGGCGCGTTGACGCAGGCCCCCAGACACTCGACCTCGACGAGCGTGAAGAGACCGTCCGCTGTGGTCCCGCCAACGGTGATGCCGAGTTTCTCTTCGCACGCCCCGACCACCTCATCGGAACCGCGCAGCCAGCAGGGCGTCGTTGTGCAGGCCTGCAACAAATACCGTCCCACCGGCCGCAGGTTGAGCATCGTGTAGAACGTCGCGACCTCATAGACCCGGATCGGCGCCATCTCGAGCAGCTCCGCAACGCGATCCATCGCCGCCCGAGGCAGCCATCCGCCATGCTGGCGCTGCGCCAGATCCAGCAGGGGCAACACTGCGCTCGCCTGGCGCCCGGCAGGGTACTTGGCGATGTGCGCTTCCACGCGCTCGATGTTCTCCGGGGTGAAATCGAAGCTTGCCGGCTGCTCGAATTTAGCGATATCAGGCGGAGTGCTCATCGATCGATCTCACCGAACACGATATCCATCGAGCCGATGATCGCGACAACGTCGGCGAGCATGTGGCCGCGGCACATGAAATCGGTGGCCTGCAGAAAAGCAAAACCCGGCGATCTGATCTTGCACCGGTACGGCCGATTGGTGCCATCGGAAACGAGGTAGACGCCGAACTCGCCCTTTGGCGCCTCGACCGCCTGATAGGCCTCGCCTGCCGGTACGTGGTAGCCCTCGGTATACAATTTGAAATGATGAATCAGCGCTTCCATCGAGCGCTTCATTTCGGCGCGCGGTGGTGGTGCGACCTTGCGGTCGTCGACCTTGACCGGTCCCCCCGGCATCCCGGCGATCGCCTGCTTGATGATGCGAACCGACTGGCGCATTTCCTCCATGCGAACGAGGTAGCGATCGTAGGAATCGCCGTTGTGCCCGATCGGTATGTCGAACTCCATCTTGTCGTAGGCGTCATATGGTTGCGCCCGGCGGAGATCCCAGGCAACGCTCGAGCCGCGCAGCATGGGGCCGGAAAACCCCCAATTCGCGGCTTGTTCGGCGGTCACCACGCCGATGTCGACGGTACGCTCCTTGAAGATGCGGTTATCGGTCAGCAATCGCTCGATGTCGTCGATCGTCTGCGGAAAGCTGTCGCAAAACGCGAGGATGTCGTCGGTGAGCCCGGGGGACAAATCGAGATGGACGCCGCCCGGGCGAAAGTAGTTGGCGTGCATTCGCGCGCCCGAGACACGCTCATAAAATTCCATCAGCCGCTCACGTTCTTCGAAGCCCCACAGGAACGGCGTGATCGCGCCGACATCGAGGCCGAATGCGCAAATGCAGAGAAGGTGATTCAGGATTCGGGTAATCTCGGCGAAGAGCACGCGAATATATTGCGCTCTGGGGGGCGGCGTGATCCCCATCAGCTTCTCGACGGCGAGCGCGAAAGCATGCTCCTGACACATCGGCGAGACGTAGTCGAGCCGGTCGAAATACGGGATCGCCTGCAGATACGTCTTGTGTTCGATCAGCTTTTCGGTCCCGCGATGCAGCAGGCCAATATGCGGATCGGCGCGCTCGATGACCTCTCCATCCATCTCCAGCACAAGCCGCATCACGCCGTGGGCCGCCGGGTGCTGCGGGCCGAAATTCATCATGAAATTCCTGATCCGCGGCGGTCCTTCGAGCTCTTCGGCAGCCTCCTCCTGGCGTTGATCGTTCATCGCCCGTCCGGCCTCGGGGCTTCGCCCTCACTCGGCGCGGCCTTTTCGTCGCCGGGCAGGATCTTATCCATCCCCTCCCAGGGCGACAGGAAGTCGAAGCTGCGAAATTCCTGCTGCAAGCGGACCGGCTCGTAGACAACGGCCTTTTTATCCTCGTCGTAGCGCAATTCGACATACCCGGTGAGCGGAAAATCCTTGCGCAGCGGATGACCTTCGAAACCGTAATCGGTCAAGATGCGGCGCAGATCCGGATTGTCGGCAAAATAGATCCCGAACAGATCCCAAGCCTCGCGCTCCCACCATCCGGCGCTGTCGAAGATCGCAACCGCGGACGGCACCGGCTCCTGCTCATCGGTATCGACCTTGAGACGCACCCGCTGGTTGAGGGGCATGCTGAGAAGATGATAGACGACTTCAAAGCGCAGCGGTCGATCCGGATAGTCGACGCCACAAATATCGCAAAGGACCGTGAAACGACACTTTGGATCATCGCGCAGAAACTTCATGACCTGCGGCAAAGCCTCCCGTTTGACGCGACAGGAGAGTTCGGCGGCACGAATCTCGGTTGCGATCAACGCATCGGACAGCGCCGCCAAAAGATGCTCGGCTAGGGATTGAAGTTTTTCGTCCATCGGGTGGATCAGCGGGCGAAATTACGAATGCGCCGTATCTTTTTTTGGAGCAACAGGATGCCGTAGAGCAACGCCTCCGCCGTCGGCGGGCAACCCGGCACATAGACGTCGACCGGCACGATTCGGTCGCAGCCGCGTACAACCGAGTAGGAGTAGTGATAATAGCCGCCGCCATTGGCGCAGGAGCCCATCGAGATCACCCAGCGCGGCTCGGCCATTTGGTCGTACACTTTGCGCAGCGCTGGCGCCATCTTGTTGCACAGCGTGCCGGCGACGATCATGACGTCCGACTGGCGTGGGCTTGCGCGGAATACCACTCCGAAGCGGTCGAGGTCGTAGCGGCTGGCGCCGGTATGCATCATCTCGACTGCGCAACAGGCAAGCCCGAAGGTCATCGGCCACAACGACCCCGTCCTCGCCCAATTGACGAGGTTGTCGAGTGTGGCAACGATAAACCCCCGGTTCTGGACTTCCTCGGTCGCGGCCCTCAGCAACAAATCGCTCTCGCCGCCGGGTGAGATCGGGCGTGCTGGCGTACCGATCACTCCCATTCCAGCGCCCCCTTCCTCCATTCGTAGACAAACCCGATCGTCAGTACGGCGAGGAACACGACCATCGACCAGAAGCCAAACGCGCCCAAATCAGCGAGTGCGACCGCCCAGGGGAAGAGAAAAGCGACTTCGAGATCAAAAATGATGAACAGAATTGCCACGAGATAGTAGCGGACGTCGAAGCGGATCCGAGCATCGTCGAAGGGTTCGAAGCCGCATTCGTATGGCGACAGCTTCGCAGTGTCCGGCCGCTGCCGGGCCACCAGGAACGAGGCCGCGACCATCGCGGCGGCGACACCGCCGGCTATCGCAAGGAATACGAGGATCGGGAAGTAGTCGCGGAGCAGGCTTTCCATCGAGTGACAAAATTGTGGTGTGATCGCACGCGGGCTGACCTCAGCCCTGTCCGAACGCCGCGCGGTCGATGGCGGGAGCGACGGGGCTCGAACCCGCGACCTCCGGCGTGACAGGCCGGCGCTCTAACCAACTGAGCTACGCCCCCGGGCCCTCGACCCCACGGAGGGCACTCCTACCGCTCCCTCCGAAGGGTGTCAAGGCGCGCCCCGATCCTCCCATCCGTAGCCGCCGCGATGGTGGGCGATGAGGGACTCGAACCCCCGACCCCCTCGGTGTAAACGAGATGCTCTACCAGCTGAGCTAATCGCCCGGGGCCGCTCATTGTCGGCTAACCACCCCGCCTCGGCGGGGCACCTTACGTCAATTCAAGGAATCGCGCAATCCCTTGCCCGGCTTGAATTTGGGCTGCTTCGAAGCCGCGATTTTGATTTTCTCGCCGGTGCGCGGATTGCGCCCTTCGGACGCCGCCCGGGACGCGACCGAGAACGTCCCGAACCCGACGAGGCGCACCTCGTCGCCACCCTTCAATGCCTCTTGAATCGCGTCGAATACCGCATCAACCGCCTTGCTCGCCTCCGCCTTTCTCAATTCGGTCTTGCCGGCCACGGCGTCGACGAGTTCGTTTCTATTCACGGATAGCCCCCTGAGCGAGTGTACTGGATCGTTGCTGCCATTCGCCGGAAAGTTTAGAGCGCAGCAGCGTGCGGGTCAACTGTGGTGCCGCCAGAGTTGAAGCGATATTCAGGCATTACAGCCCGTTGTAGATGCACCGCCTCACTCGGCCGCCCACGCGGTTTAGGGAGTAAACCGATCAATGCGTTAGAAGCCCCGGGCGCTCTTCGCTGGCTGCGGGAATCACCGGTTCGGTTTCGCCGTCCGCGGGCCACGCCATCGGGGTCAGCGGCGCCGCCAGCGCCTGTCCGAGCAACTCGTCAACCGTGCCGACAGGAATGATCTTCAATCCCCGCTTTACGTTGTCGGGGATCTCGGCGAGATCTTTCTCATTCTCCTTCGGGATCAGCACGGTCTTCAGCCCGCCGCGAAGAGCCGCAAGAAGCTTCTCTTTGAGGCCGCCTATCGGCAACACCCGGCCGCGAAGCGTGATCTCGCCGGTCATGGCAATGTCGCGATTGACCGGGATGCCGGTCAGCACCGAGACGATCGAGGTCACCATCGCAACCCCAGCCGACGGCCCGTCCTTGGGGGTGGCGCCTTCCGGAACGTGCACGTGGATGTCCTTCTTCTCGAAGATCGTCGGCTTGATCCCAAAGGCATAGCTGCGCGACTTAACATAGCTTTCGGCAGCCTGGACCGATTCCTTCATAACGTCGCCGAGCTTGCCCGTTGCGGTGACTCGGCCCTTGCCGGGCAGCGTCACTGCCTCGATGGTCAAAAGCTCCCCGCCGACCTCGGTCCAAGCGAGCCCGGTAGTGATCCCGACCATGTCCTCGGTCTCGGCCTCACCAAAGCGGAACCGTCGCACCCCGGCGTACTTCTCGAGGTTGCGCCGCGACACGGTCACCCGCTCGCCCTTCTTCATCAAAATGTCCTTGATCGCCTTGCGGGTCAGATTGGCGATCTCGCGCTCGAGGTTGCGGACGCCGGCCTCGCGCGTGTAGTAGCGAATGATGTCGCGCACCGCGTCGTCGCTGATGCTCCACTCGTTTTTCTTCAGCCCGTGAGCGGAAATTTGTTTGGGGATGAGATGCCGACGGGCAATCTCCACCTTCTCATCCTCGGTGTAGCCCGGGATACGGATGATCTCCATCCGATCCATCAGCGGCTGCGGGATCCGCAGGGTGTTTGCGGTGGTGACGAACATCACATCCGACAGGTCGTAATCCACTTCGAGATAGTGATCGTTGAAGGCCGAGTTCTGTTCGGGGTCGAGCACCTCGAGGAGCGCGGAAGACGGATCGCCGCGCCAGTCGGCGCCGAGTTTATCGACCTCGTCGAGCAGGAAGAGCGGGTTCGACGACTTTGCCTTCTTCATGCCCTGCAGCACCTTGCCCGGCATTGAGCCAATATAGGTCCGCCGGTGGCCGCGGATCTCGGCCTCGTCGCGCACGCCGCCGAGCGACATCCGCACGAAATTGCGTCCAGTCGCGCGGGCCACGGACTTGCCGAGCGAGGTCTTGCCCACCCCCGGCGCTCCGACCAGGCACAGGATCGGACCTTTCATCTTCTTTATGCGCTGCTGGACGGCAAGGTATTCGAGGATGCGTTCCTTGACCTTCTCAAGCCCGAAATGGTCGGCGTTTAGTACCTTCTCGGCCCCTTTGATGTCGCGCTTGATCTTGGTGCGATTTTGCCAGGGGACCGACAGCAGCCAGTCGAGATAATTACGGACCACCGTCGCCTCGGCCGACATCGGGCTCATGCTCTTGAGCTTTCTCAGCTCCGCTATTGCCTTGTCGTGCGCTTCCTTGGAGAACTTGGTTTTGTTTATGCGCTCTTCGAGCTCGGCCATTTCGTCGCGGCCGTCCTCGCCCTCCCCGAGTTCCTTTTGGATCGCCTTGAGCTGCTCGTTCAAGTAGTATTCGCGCTGAGTTTTCTCCATTTGGCGCTTGACGCGGTTGCGGATCCGCTTTTCGACTTGGAGGACGCCGATCTCCCCCTCCATGTAGCCGAACACCTTTTCAAGGCGCTCGGCAACCGCCTCGGTCTCGAGCAGCTCCTGCTTCTCGGGGATTTTCAGGGTCAGATGCGAGGCGACCGTGTCGGCGAGCTTCCCCGGTTCCTCGATCTGATTGATCGAGACCAGCACCTCCGGCGGGATCTTCTTGTTGAGCTTGATGTATTGCTCGAATTGCGAGACCACGGTTCGGGCTAATGCCTCGGTCTCCTGCTGCACCCCCGCTCTCTCACCGATCGGATCGGCGAACGCCTGGAAGAATTGGTCGTTGTCGGCAAAGCGCTGGATCACGGCGCGGTGCCTGCCCTCGACGAGCACCTTGACGGTACCGTCCGGCAGCTTGAGCAGCTGGAGCACGGTGCCGACAGTGCCCACCATAAAGATGTCCGCGGTCGTGGGGTCGTCCTGAGCAGCGTTCTTCTGGGTGACGAGAAGGATCTGTTTGTCGTCCTTCATCACGTCCTCGAGGGCCCGCACTGATTTTTCGCGCCCGACGAACAGCGGCACGATCATGTGTGGGAACACGACGATGTCGCGAAGCGGCAGGACCGGATAGAGCGCACCGCGCGCAGGTTCTAACATGAGCCCTCATCTTCGTAGGATCGTCCCGGTGGTATCCGGAACAGGAGGAACACGAATGGCACTTAAAGGTTGGCCCGATCTCGCCGGCAGTCAAGCCGTCCTGCGGCCGCTGCGACCGTCCGTTGCACGATCGCATCAATCCCCGGCGCCGACATCACCCCGCCGATCGGAGTAAATGTGGAGCGGTTTTGCTCGCCCTTCGACAACCTCGCGATTGATCACGATCTCGCTGACGCCCACAAGGCTCGGCAACTCGAACATCGAATCGAGGAGGATCGCTTCGAGAATCGATCGCAGCCCGCGGGCGCCGGTCTTGCGCAGTATCGCCTTGTGCGCGACAGCCTTTAGAGCCTCGTCGTTCAGCTCGAGGTGAACATCCTCCATCTCGAACAGCCGCTGATACTGCTTGACAAGAGCGTTCTTGGGTTTCGTGAGGATGTCGACCAGCACCGACTCGTCGAGGTCGTCGAGCGTCGCTACGACCGGAAGTCGGCCGACGAATTCGGGGATCAGACCAAACTTCAGAAGGTCCTCAGGTTCGAGATCCTTCAGGATTTCGCCGGTCTTGCGCTCGTCGGGACCGCGCACCTCGGCGCCGAAGCCGATCGAAGTGCCCTGCCGGCGCTGGGCGATGATCCGTTCGAGCCCGGAAAAGGCGCCCCCGCAAACAAACAGGATGTTGGTGGTATCGACCTGGAGAAATTCCTGTTGCGGGTGTTTGCGGCCGCCTTGCGGCGGCACCGAGGCGATTGTGCCTTCCATGATCTTGAGGAGCGCTTGCTGGACGCCTTCGCCCGACACGTCGCGAGTGATCGATGGATTGTCCGATTTGCGGGAAATTTTGTCGACCTCGTCGATATAGACGATCCCGCGCTGCGCGCGCTCGACGTTGTAGTCGGCGGCCTGCAGCAGCTTGAGGATGATGTTCTCGACATCCTCACCGACATAACCGGCCTCGGTCAACGTCGTCGCGTCCGCCATCGTGAAGGGCACGTCGATGATCCGCGCCAGAGTCTGGGCGAGGAGCGTCTTGCCCGAGCCGGTTGGACCGACCAGCAAGATATTTGATTTGGCGAGCTCGACATCGTTGTTCTTCGCGCCATGTGCCAAGCGTTTATAATGGTTGTGCACGGCAACCGAAAGAACACGCTTCGCGTGTCCCTGGCCGATGACGTAGTCATCGAGCACTTTGCAGATATCGCGCGGTCCGGGAACCCCGTCGCGCGATTTGACCAGCGTCGTCTTGTGCTCTTCACGGATGATGTCCATGCAGAGCTCGACGCACTCGTCACAAATGAAGACCGTTGGTCCGGCGATCAGCTTCCGGACCTCGTGTTGGCTCTTGCCACAAAACGAGCAGTAGAGCGTATTCTTTGAGTCGCTACCGCTGGATTTGCTCATCGCCACTCCGTCGCCGGCGGCCTGGCCCCCGGTCGCACAAGTATATGTGCTCCTGGCCGATCAACAACCAGTTAATCATATGCCCCAGGGCATATAATGCCCTTATCGTCAAGCACCCGCCCCGGCTTACTTGAAACCTCTTTCCGATTCGTCACGGCCGGGCCGGTTTTCGACCACCTCGTCGATCAAACCGAACTCCTTGGCCTCGACGGGTGACAGGAACTTGTCACGCTCGAGTGCGGCCTGGATCGCTTCGAGCGGTTGGCCGGTATGCTTGACGTAGATCTCGTTGAGCCGCGCCCGCAAGGCCAGGATCTCGCGCGCCTGGATCTCGATATCAGTGGCCTGCCCCTGTGCCCCACCCGAGGGCTGATGGATCATGATCCGCGAGTTCGGCAGCGAATAGCGCTTGTTCTTGGCGCCGGCAGCCAGCAGCAGCGAGCCTGCGGAGGCGGCTTGACCAATGCAAACCGTCGCCACCGGCGAGCGGATGTACTGCATCGTGTCGTAGATCGCGAGGCTGGACGTCACGACACCGCCCGGGGAGTTGATGTAGAAATTGATGTCCTTGTTCGGGTTGTCCGCTTCGAGGAATAGGAGCTGGGCGCAAATCAGGCTCGCGACGGCATCGTGAATCGGGCCGACCAGAAAGATGATTCGCTCCTTGAGGAGGCGCGAATAGATGTCATAGGCGCGCTCGCCGCGATTGGTCTGTTCCACGACCATCGGGACCAGGTTGTTCATGTACTGTTCGAAATGCTCGGACATTCAGGGTCTCCTTGGTAGAGCCGCACGGACGGCTCGCGGCTTCAGCTGTGGTCAACCCGGCGCCGCATCTTCTCCGGCCGGTTCGGGCATGGTTAGTAGTTCCTGTGGGGCGATCTTGCGTTCTCCGATCTTTGCCAGCTCGACGATAAAGTCGATGACCTTGTCTTCGAAGATCGGCGCCCGCAGATTATCGATCGCGCCGGGGTTCTGGCGGTAAAAGTCGAGGACCTGGCGTTCGTAACCGGGGTGCCGGCGCGCCTCGCGGGTGATTGCCTGGTTCACCTCGTCGGGGGTGACGGTAATGTTGTTCCGGCGACCGACCTCTGCAAGCAGGAGGCCTAGCCGCACCCGGCGCTCGGCGATCTTGCGGAATTCGGCCTGTGTCGCTTCATCATCGTTCCCGCCCGCGCCGCCCGGCCCCGCGGCGGTGGGGACGGCCTCCGCGCCGGCTTCTCCGGACGCAGATGCTGCCACACCCGCGCTGTCCTCTCCGGAGACCTCGGTGTTGGCGCCGGCTTCCCCGATAGCCGCAGGCGGCGCGTCGGCCGCGGCAGCATCTGGCGGCGCTTCCCGCTGAGCCTGGTATTGCCGCCAGATGTTGTCGAACTCGAGTTCGACCATGCCCGGCGGGACGGGGAAGTCGTGGGCTTCGGCGAGTTTGTCGAGCAGCGACCGCTTCAAGCGCAGACGCGATGCCGCATCATAGTCGCGCTGTATCTGCTGCCGCAATTCCTGGCGCAGCTCGGCCAGGTTTTCAAGCCCGACGGCCTTGCCGAGTTCGTCATCGATGGCGATCGGCGCGCGCTGGCGGACCTCCTTCACATCGACCGCGAACACCGCCTCCTTGCCGGCGAGGTCCGCAACCGCGGAATCCTCGGGGAAGGTGACATGAACCGTACGGTGCTCGCCGGCTGTCGTGCCGAGCAGCTGCTCCTCGAAGCCGGGGATGGAACTGCCGGCACCGAGCACAATCTGGCGGTCCTTGCCGCCGGCACCCGGGATCTGCTCGTCGCCGACCCTTCCCTCGACATCAACGAGGAGTATGTCGCCAAGCTCGGCCGGGCGCTCGACCACCTCTGATTTCCGCTGTTGCTCGGCGATCCGCTCGATCGCCCGATCGACATCCTCATCCGGCACCTCGACGACGAGCCGCTCGACGCCGAGATCGGCGAAGCTCGGCTCCGGGATCTCGGGCAACAGCTCGACAGCCATTTTGTATTCGAGATCGGATCCCTCATCAGCCGAGAGGATGTCAACTTTGGGGGGCAGTGCGGGGCGCAAATTCCGCTCGCTGATCGCTTCGGCCGAGCTTGCCTGGAGGGTGCTCTGCAATACCTCGCCACGCACCGAGAGACCAAAGCGCTTGCGTAGGATCTGCATCGGCACCTTGCCGGGGCGAAAGCCGGGCAGCCGCACCTGCCGGCCCAGCTCGTCCAAGCGACGGGTGATCTCATTCTCGAGATCACCCGCGGGCACCGTAATCGTGAATTCGCGCTTGAGGCCGTCGGCGCTGGTTTCTGTCACTTGCATGAAGCGAAGCCTGTAATGACCAGGTCATTGTCGTCTGAGGGCGGCGTTATGGTGCGGGCGGGGGGATTTGAACCCCCACGATTCACATCGCTGGAACCTAAATCCAGTGCGTCTGCCAATTCCGCCACGCCCGCCGCTGCAGCGGCCGGAACGGCCATTCCGACCCGACCTGGCGGCGTTCTTAGCACAGCCGACCGCGGCAACATAGACGAGCGCATCGACTTCGTCGGGCGGTTAGATGCAATCAGGGCAGCAAGGCGCTGCGGGGTCTCAGCCGGCTCGCACAAGGTTGCGGATCGCGCCCGCAGCGGCGACCCGACCTTCTCCGCGATAGGCCTCGTGATTGGCTTCGATATCGGCGAGACGATAGACGTAATTGACCATGATCCCGGCGGATTGCTGCAGGCCTTTGGGAGAGGTGTCGCCGAGCCAATTCAGCCGCTCGACCCGAGCCCCGTTACTGAGATGAAAATGGGCGACCGGGTCGAGCGCCCGGCCGGAAGAGGTGTGTTCGCGTAAGAGGTAGCGCGCGCATAGCCGGATCAGCGGATCGCGCAACACCGCAGCGATCCGCGGTTCGGCATAGCGAGCGAGCAGTGCCGGGAAATCGCCCTCGAACACGCCCTCGCCGACAGCTTCGATCGCCGTGCGCTCGGTCGACAGCAGAAGATCACTGCTCCCTGCACCGCTTTGCTGTTCGAGCCAGGCACGAAAACCGGGAACCGGCGACAGCGTGGCGAACACTTTGAGGCGCGGCAGTTCGGTCGCCAGCGCATCGACGACGCGCTTGATCAGAAAATCGCCAAAACTAATCCCGTCGAGACCGCGCTGACAGTTCGATATCGAGTAGAAGATCGCGGTGTCGGCCTGCTGCGGATCGCCGATCGGAGCCGCCTCGTCCAGCAGGGCATGGATGTCACCCGCCATGCCGGATACCAGCGCGACCTCGACGAAGATCAGGGGCTCGTCCGGCATGCGGGGATGGAAGAAGGCAAAGCACCGGCGATCCGCGTCCAGTCGGTTCTTCAGATCGGTCCAGCCGCGGATCTCGTGAACCGCCTCATAGGCCATCAATTTCTCGAGCAGTGCCGCCGGCGATTCCCAAGTTATTCGCTTCAGCTCGAGAAAGCCGATGTCGAACCAGTTGGCGAGCAGCCGCTTCAAGTCCTCCTCCAGGCCGCCGAGTAGGGGATCGCGTTGCCCGAGATCGATCAGTTCGGCGCGGCGATCGACGAGGAACTTGACCCCCACGGGAAGCGCGTTGAATTTGCGCAATAAGGTGATGCGCGGCGGCTCCAGAGCGGCGCGCAACGCCCGCTCGGTGGCGGCGCGCCGGTCCGGCCTGGGGGCGCTGATCAGCGCCCTGCAGCAGCGGTCGATCTCCTCGCGGTCGACATCGAATTCGCGCGCCAGCAGTTGTAGGAAGCGTTCGCGCCCGCCCAAATCGAGCGACAGATAGGTGCGCCCGAGATCGGCGGCCCGGGCACGGGCCGTGACCTCGCCGCCGCGCCCGTCGAGGCAACTCAGCATTTGTTCGCGAAGTCGGTCGACGTCGTCGGCAGAGATGTCGGACCTCGGCGCGCCGGCCAGCACACCGCGCGCCGACTCGGCAATCTCACGCCACGCACTCCGTAGGTTCGTCAAGGTGCGGTCGAAGACGCCTTCGAAGAAACCGGTGGGAGCGGGATCGGTCATCGCGGCTCGGCTGGGCGGGAGTGAGCTCGGACGAGACGCGAGAACGCGATCGGCGTCAATCCCCAAAAGCGGTTGGCCCGCGATCCCCTCATGTGATCCGCCGCGCCGTCGGGCGCGCCAGGTCATGAAGCGCCGGCCCGAGCACCCCAATGAGATCGTCCGCGACCAGACCCGGCCCGATCCGGCCGGCGGCGTCGCCATGCAGCCAGACCGCCGCCGCCGCCGCCGCGAACGGCTCCATGCCTTGCGCGAGGAGCCCGAGCACGATCCCGGCTAGGACGTCGCCGCTGCCCGCGGTCGCCAGTTGCGCGGGCGCGTTCGCGTTGATCGCGACACGACCGTCGGAGGCAGCGATGACGGTGTCGGCGCCCTTAAGCACGATCACCGCGCCGCTTTGCCGCGCCGCGCGGCGGGCCCGCTCGGGCTTGCTGCCGGCCGCCTCGAACAGGCGCGCAAACTCGCCCGCATGCGGCGTCATCACACAGGGCGAGGCGATTGCCGAGAACAATCTTCGGGGATCGTTGGCGAACGAGGTCAGCGCATCGGC
>Ga0210408_10003143_pt1 | contig 15455 bp, 17 predicted proteins | sample IncBWH4MmetaG_FD_155471 | JGI IMG/M metagenome (GOLD analysis project Ga0210408, IMG submission 155471) | Forest soil microbial communities from Barre Woods Harvard Forest LTER site, Petersham, Massachusetts, United States - Inc-BW-H-4-M | ecosystem: Environmental > Terrestrial > Soil >...
TGCTATAATTTCAGTTCGTCTTTCCTGCGGCATCCCCACCGAGGGCGCGTAGCTCAATTGGCAGAGCAACTGACTCTTAATCAGTAGGTTGAAGGTTCGATTCCTTCCGCGCTCACCATCTTTTCAAGCAGCTACCGAAGCCACAATCCGCTCCACAATCCATTTAGGACTGTGGCAGCGCCAAACGTACAACTCTTCCGTGCGCTTCCGCCATTTCTGCAGTCGCTGCATCACCGTACACGTTCATCGTGGTCCGGATGTCCGAGTGCCGCATTAGCTTCTGCTGCACTCCGACCGGAGTACCAACCGAATCCAGCCATGACCTGTAGGTGTGACGCAGGCTGTGAGTCCCGAGTCCGCCGATGCCCGCCTTGCCTGACGCCTTCTTGTACGTGCGCCAGACTTGATCGTAGGACCACGGCAACCTGCCGAGCTGGACTGGCGACGCAAACATCCAATCCTCAGCAGCGGAGAACTGGGTTGCTTGCTTGCACGTCTTAAGCACTGCCAACAGTTCGCGGTCAATCGCCAGGTTCTTGTGTGACTCTGTGGTTTTCACATCGTCAACTTGCTGGCATACGATTCCCCGTTCCACCGTCAGCTTGCCATTGATCCAGTCTACATCGGACCATTTCAACGCCAGGCACTCGCTGATCCGCAGTCCAAGGCAGCAGCACAACAGCGCCATTGTGCGGAAAGGGTCGTCCAGATGTTGAATAAACTTCTGGAATTCCTCCACAGTGAGGCTCCGAGGTTGCTTTCCGCGCGTGGTTGCGCCCTTGACCGTGACCAGTTCCATCGGGTTTCGCTGCATCGGCACGTCCCCGCGCCACACTGCGAAGTCCCACAGGATGCTGATTACACCGCGAATGTGCGCTTTGCTCTTCGGTGCCAGCGCAAGAGACTCCAGCCAAAGTTCTACCGGACGAGCCTGAAGGTCCGAGAGAGCATAGCTATCCCACTTCGGCAGAATATGATTCCTCAGCCAAACCTCATAGGAACGTCTGGTGTCTACGCGCTTCGGCATCTTCTCGCACCGATACTGTTCGACCAGTGTGCTCACGGTTGGTCCGCTGGTGCCGACCGTCCTTTGTTTCTCAGGCGAATATGCCATCGCCTTTGCTACACGCCATGCACTCGCTTTGGTGGGGTACTGACTCACGGGCCCGATCTTCTTCGAGCGCCGCTTGCCGTGCTCCCACCACAGAAAATTCCATGTCCTGATTCTCTTGTCCAGCACAACACTTCCATCTTGGTTCCGTGCTCTCATTGAATCCTCCTTTTCGATTCGAGAGCAACGGATGGCCCGGTAAGCATAGCATCCAAGTCGCACTGCTGAAATCGCCAGACCCGGCGCTGTGTTCCCGAGAGTGCATAACCTTTCACTTTGCCCCGGCGGACCCACAGCAACAGGGTGCGTACCTTCACTTTGAGGTATTGTGCAGCTTCAGCGGCCGTCAGCCACTTGGACGAGGGTAATGCCTCGAATTGGTTGGGCGCTGTAGTCAAGAGTTTGTCGAAGAATCGGGATTCTCTTGCGGTGGTGCGGCTTTCGCCTGAGATGTTCGGTGCAACTCATACCCGACATAGACAAGCAACGCGGCAACGGCCAGAGCACCAATCCCTCCTAACAGAGTGATTCTCATTTCTTCTCCTTTTCCCTGTCCCACCTGACCACGCCGTCGCAACCACGTTCCGGGCAGCGGTAACCCTCGAATTTCCCGTCTACCCAGCTCGTCTTGAGTTGATCGGGAACAATCCAAAACTCTTTTCCACATTCAGGACATTTCCGCCGATACTGGCTCTGCAGATCATCCAGCCGTTTCCAGATGTTGCGCTGCTCTGCATCGGAAACCAGTTGCTCGAAACAGCGCATGCCAGCCTTGCTCCGGATGAAGAGTTGAACTCCGCAAGGGTCACAGATCACGTACGGTTTCTTTTTCTTGGTTTGCCGCACATCAAGGCCCTTCGCGCACAGAGGACAAGGGAACCGATGTTCCGTACGTAAACTGAGGTCCAGTGGCATAAAGGATAGTCCTGTTGTTAACGTAATCTAACAGCAGTATTCATTGTCGCCGGGAAGAATCTCCCTGTCAACAGGGAAACGAGTAATCTTGCAGTTGTTAATATTTCGCGGTATCCTAGAAAGGCTATGGAGAGCTTTGGAAGCTACATGCGCCGCTTGCGAAAGTCCAGAGGGATGACGCTCAAACAGGTCGAAGTCCAGGCCAAGGTGTCCAATGCCTACATTTCTCAGATCGAACGGGGCTTGCGAAAGCCTCCCCACCCTGACATCCTGAAGCGGCTAGCCAAAGCCTACGATGTCCAGCACCGCGAGCTTCTGGTTGCCGCAGGCTACCTAGAGGAAGACTCGGCGGAAACCGCCAAGCGAAGGCAGATCGAGGAAGCCTACGAGCACGTCCGAACCGATCCCACCTTTAAGCAGGGTACACGGCTCAAAGGCACGCACGTCAGCCTGGAAACGAAGCGTTTCATTGTGGAAATGTACGAGAAATTGACACATCGACAACTGCTTAAAGGGGCCTAGGAACGTGAAATTACCAACAGATGGAAGCGAGAAGGACCCGATTCTGGGATTTTGTTACGCGGTAATCTCCCGCCATGCCGACAAATGGCCGCCAAAGGAAGAGGTTTTGGCCGAAGAGTTTGTGAATTGGCTCGGCGTTAATTCCTCGTTTGTCCGGCCAGACGCGCTGACGGAGCGATGTCGATCTAAAGGAGTAAAGCTGTCTTTTGTTCGGCTTCCTGCACAACTGCACGGATATAACTGCTCATTTTACGGCAAGAGGGAAATTGTTATCTGCGAAGAGGAGACGGTCCCATTTTCCCACATGCACACGCTCTTCCACGAATTCCGCGAAATGCTTGAGCACGTGTTTGTTGAACTCGGGTATGCCACTGTGAAACCGGAAGGCTTCTTAGAAGTGCATGCAGAGCATTTTGCGATGGCCGCAAGAATAGATACAGGTATGAAGGACTTGCCCGTGTTCTTCGAGATGGCGAGTAGTGTTGAAAAGAAGTGGGCTAGATACGTCAGCTATGCCCTCGTGGTTATTTTTGGCGTCTTCCATTTATTCAGTTGCATCTCCCTGCCTCAGATGGAAGAAATGATATCCGAAGCGAAGTGCCAACGTTACGTACGTACGTAACGCACCTGCCCAGGGTCGTCCCTCGGAAGTCCCTTGCATAACGCCATGAGTGAAGATCAAGAAATCCGTCTCTACATAAAGAGAAGTTATCTAAGCAGACATCGTGAAGTGCTGTCGGCGCATCTTCCGCAACACGTCTGTGGAAAAGAATCTGCGTTTTGTCATTGACATCGTTTGTCGGAGCGTGTATTTCTCTTCTTGATTTACGGTGAAGATCGGTTGCCGAGGGGGCTCGGGCTTCCACATCTCTCGTAAATTCCCCTGCAAATACATGCCTTTTGTTCCGTGCGCACACGCATAGATTGAGGGATAGTTCTTCTCACGCGGCGCAAGGAACTCCGTATTTTGACGTTGTGGTGCGCACCGTCATCTCGGAGGAAGCCCGATGCCCCGGCTAGCAGTTGGTTTGATTCTCAACGTAGTTCTTACCAGTTTCGTTCCTGCTGCAAAATCCAAGGCAGTCGCAGACGCCGCCCAACCCACAGTTTGCTCACGAGCGGGTGACGGTAAGCGACGTGACGCTGACCCCCAGTGTGACTCGGAATGGCTCGATACTGGCACAGGCACTCGGACCGCTTGGCACCGAGGAGAACCGGATGAGAACCGGCGCTCAGTGACGCGCAAACAGTGGTGTCGCTAGGAAGGAAAATAGGTCGCTCCGAACAGTTTCTATCATAGCTATGTAAGCCGCAGAAAAATGAAAATGGAGGTAAATCATGGCAACCTTCACCTGTGATGTTTGTCAGCGGGAAGCACGCTTTCTTTCCTTACAGAATTCAATGCGATCCCTTGGTGTGTGCCGTTCGACGATCTACTACTGGATGGAGCGAGGATGGATTCATTGGCGCACGCTACCGAGTGGTAGGCGGTTGATATGCCTTAACTCGCTAAGCCGCTCCGCCGGAGATGAGAACAAGGTCTTTCAGCCCCCATCTGGCGCTAGTTTCGCTGAGCCAGTGTAGCTACTTAAGATTTCGTCCAACACTGTCCAATTGTGATGAGTTTGGTAGGTTGCGGGTGCAAACTACTTGGAATACTCTCCCTGCTATTTACGGCATGAGGCTATCTTGGTCGCGCCGCTGGCAGGTGTACTTTGATGACTGTTTCATAGCAAAGATAAAGCTACAAATAACGCAATTTGAGGTCAGCTTGACGCAATATAGGGAACGCTCCTCATACAGAGGAGCGATTTCCCCACTCAGGAGGCTGTGTGCGCCACATTAGTCAAGGTGTTTTATTGCTCTCCATTATTTGTTACGCGGGAATTCTTTTTGCACAGACTCAGAATGCTCAGATGCCCCAAGCATCAGCCACCGGCATTCTCGCGCGTGCGCTCAGTGCGGTGTCGGGCGGGACGGCGATTCAGGATGTGGTGCTAACCGGCCAGGTCAAACGCATCGCCGGATCAACGAACGAGACTGGCCAAGCCGAACTCAAAGCTCTGTTTTCAGGGGAAGTGCGCATTGATCTATCCTTCCCTTCCGGACCCTCGAGGGAGATCCATACGCACGGGGAGCGGGGGCCAGTCGGCGAGTGGAGCGGGGCGGACCGGAAATCGCACGCGACGCCCTATCACAATTTACTGGTGGATGCACCGTGGTTTTCACCAGCGCTGCTGTTGGCGAGGGCAAGCACAGCCGCCACCGGCAAAATTGTCACGGTCGTTGGTAGGGCGAACTCTGGTGGACATCCGTTGGATCACCTGCGAATTGCATCGCCATCGGCAATGGCAGCGAGCCAAACGTCCCCTCGATTACCTCAGACGATCTTGAATGCCCTGCAGAAAGCGGCTCAATTTGATTTGTACTTGGATTCAGCAACGGCTTTGCCGGTCGAGATGGATTTCCAGACGCACCCAGACAATGATGTCATCCGTGACATTCCTGTCCGTATCCGATACTCCGACTATCGGGCTGTAAACGGCGTCCAGGTGCCGTTCCATGTGCAGAAGTTTCTCAATAACAGTCTTTACCTCGACCTGCAGTTCGATGCCGCCAGTTTCAACACTGGCTTAGCCGCTAATTCCTTCGTGGTGACCGCGCAATCTTCAAGGAGCCTGCCCCAATGACTCGCACTCGTTGCCTATCATCCTTGGCTTTGATTTTTGCTTTGTTGATTTCTTCAGCAGTGGCGCAGGTGGTGACCGGAACGCCGCCGTTCGGTTCGTTGGCGCTGGAGGGTGGCCCAGACATCGTAAATCTGGGAAACCTCAACGTGCATATGTCGTATCCCGTACTGCACAAGGCAGGGCGCGGGTTGCCTCTGAATTTTGATCTGACCAGCGATAGTTCGATTTGGCAGCAAGTGACGTCAGGAAGCTCGACTACCTGGGGTCCGGTGCCAACTGAGTTTGGCTTCAGCGGATCGCCTCAGGGGGTGGGCAACATAGGGTTTCTTTGTATCTCGGACGGGACCCAGATCCAGTGTTCAGATTTCACGTACGTCGATAGCGCGGGGACCGCTCACCTGTTCAATGGGGTTGCTGCTTGGTTTAGTTGCAACTTTTTTTCCCCTTGCGGTGACTCTCCATTGCAGAACAGCATCACCACAGACAGTTCTGGATACACGCTTAACGCGGATGCCTGCTTCGTAGTCAACAGTCAGTGCAATCTAGTCATCAGCTTAACTTCGGCGGACGGCAGTAGCATCGTCCCTCAAAACGGGATCCCTTTAAACCCAACGGTTGCAGCTGGGAGTGTCATCGACCGGAACGGAAACGAAATTACTACAGACTCTGCAGGTAGTGTGCTGGACACCTTGGGACTACAAAATGGGCTGAAGTCGCTGCGGGTTTCGGGTGGGAATCCGAATCCATACGTGCTGGCGTATACCAGTCCGGCAGGTACGGATGCGAAGGTGTCCGTGACCTTTAAATCTTACTCAGTGAAAACGAATTTCGGGTGCGCGGGCATTGGCGAGTACGGGCCGCTGACTCAAAGTTTAGTGGACAAGATCACGTTGCCCGATGGGACGTTCTACCAGTTCACGTATGAGGCTACCCCTGGATTTACGGGCGATGTCACCGCTCGCGTTGCTTCCGTCCAGTTCCCTACGGGCGGTACGATTTCGTATGACTACTCAGTGGGAAGCAATCACGGGATCATGTGCAAGGACGGCAGCACATCCGGTGTCAAGCGCACTACGCCGGACGGAGCTTGGACTTATACTCGCACGTTGGGGACAGGCGCGGCCTCGACCACAACGGTAGTCGACCCCAAGGGCAACACAACAGTGATTCAGTTTCAGGGTATTCTCGAAACCCAGCGGCAGACCTATCAGGGGGCGATTGCGCCAGCAAACCTGCTGCAGACGCTCAACACCTGCTACAACGGCGCTGCATCACCTTGTACGGCCACGGCGATTACTCCGCCGGCTCTGAGCCGGACCGTGACCACGCAACTGGGAACAGCCGCATCCAGCGTGCAGTCGAAGAAGGTCTATACCTACAACATCTACGGGATATCGACCGAGGAAGACGATTACGACTGGGGTCCGACCGCGCCCGGCGCGCTGTTGAAGAAAACGATCATCACCTACAACACAAGCCTGGGCAGCACAAAGAGCCTGCCTGCCACGGTGACCATCCAAAACGGCAGCGGGGCGACGGTGTCGTCCGCGGCCATGACATACGATGAGGGAACGCTGACCTCTACTTCCGGAACGCCGCAACATGCAACGATCACAGGGCCACGCGGAAACCTGACTACACTATCAGTCACCGCGAATGCCTCCACAACGCTCTTTCGCAAGTTCACGTACTTCGATACCGGGACTCCCAACACTTCCACAGCGGTGAGCACGTCCAGCACGACGCCTGGAGCTACGACCACCTACAACTACGCTGCCGGAACGGCGTCTTGTGGAAACTCGTTCGTTACGTCCATAAGCGAGCCGCTCAGCTTGTCGCGTTCCATGACGTGGAACTGTGTGGGAGGGGTCCAGCTAACGGCGACCGACGAGAACGGGGCTGTCACCAGCTCAACCTACACGGATTCATTTTTCTGGCGGCCCTCGAAGACCACCGATGCCTTCCCGAGCGATACACTGCTGACCTACACCGGGGCTAACGTTGTCGAGAGCGCGTTGACCTTCAACGGCGGCGCTTCCACCGTCGATTTGCTGCTTACGGCGGATGGGATGGGGCGGGGGCATCTGACACAACAGAAACAATCGCCAACCGCCACGACCTACGACACCACGGAGACGGACTACGATATCGCAGGCCTGGCTAAGCGCAGCACGCTTCCGTTCTCGGCCGCTGCAGGCGCTACCAGTACGACAGCGCCGGGAGTGACTACAACCTACGATGGCCTGAACCGGCCTTTGCAGGTGAGCGACAGCGGCGGAGGCACCGGCACCTCCAGCTATTCTATGAACGACGTGCTGGTGACATCGGGTCCGGCGCCTACGGGCGAAAACACCAAGCGGCGGCAGATGGAATACGATGGTCTGGGCCGGCTCTCCTCAGTCTGTGAGCTCACCACAGCAACCGGCAGCGGTACGTGCGGACAGAACACACCACAGACCGGTTATTGGACCAGGTACACGTACGATGCCAACGGCAATCAAACCGGGGTGACGCAAAACGCCCAAGCCGCGGCCGGGAATCAGCAGACACGTGCCTATGTCTACGACCGGTTGAGCCGCATGACCTCGGAAACCAACCCAGAGAACGGCACCAAGACGTATACTTACGACGCCGACGCCACCTGCGGCAGCACCGTTGCGCAGGCCGGGCAACTAGTAAAGCGGGTGGACGCTGCGAACAACGTGACTTGCTACGCCTACGATGCCCTGAACCGCAATACCAGCATTACGTATCCGAGCGGGCCGAATGCTGCTAACACCCCCACCAAGACTTTTGTCTATGACGGGACCACATTCAGTTGTCCCGCCGGTCAAGCGAACCTGAAAGCACGCTTGGCGGAGGCCTACACTGGACCGGGCACCGCCAAGATCACGGACGTCGCCTATTGCTATACGGCTCGCGGAGAAATTGCAGACGTTTTTGAATCGACCCCCAACTCAGGGGGCACCTACCAGGTGCCCATGACCTACTGGGAAAATGGTCTGCTCAAGTCGTCTGGGCCCTTCCTGGGCCAAGAGCAGTTAGGATACACCCCTGACGGCGAAGGTCGCGCTGACCGTCTCAACGACATTAGCCACGGAAACAGCATGGAGATGCACGGCACGACCTACAATGCCGCCAGCCAGCCCACCCAACTCCTGACCAGCTGTGACGGTAGCGGAGCCAATTGCCATCCCATCGCTTACCAATATGATCCCAACACCCAGCGCATGACCCAGTACAGTGTTGCGCTAGCCACGGGAACGATTACCGGTGCGCCGACCTGGAATCCGAATGGCAGCCTGCAGAAATTGGTGGTAACGAACCCATTGAATACTGCGGATGCCCAAACCTGCACGTACAGTGCCGACGATTTGGGCCGCATCTCCAGCGCCAACTGCGGCTCCACTTGGGCGCAGACGTTCAGCTACGATCCTTTCAGCAATATTTCCAAGAACGGTTCGATTTCCTGGCTGCCCGGCTACAACTCCAGCACGAATCAGTACACATTGAGCGGAACCAGCTACGATGCCAACGGGAACCTGCTGAACGACACCTTCAACACCTATACCTGGGACTCGGAGGGTAAACCTCAGACCACCCACTACCCGAGCGGGCAGACTTATTCCCTTACCTATGACGCATTTGGACACCTAGTCGAACGGACGATCAACGGCGCGAACCCACTTTCTTATCTCAATATCGGCAGGATGCGCTATTCCGCGACTGCTCAAACCGCATTCGTTTCTGAGTTTCCGTTGCCCGGAGGCAACTCCTTCAGCCAGGGCGGGGGGCTTACAGGGCTGCATTTGGCGGACTGGCTGGGCTCCTACAGCGCTGCCTACAGCTTTACCGGAGGAAATTATATCAAGAGCGGAGCGCACGCTCCGTTTGGCGAGGCTTACGGCGGAGGCTTCGACGAGTTCACCGGACAGCTGAATGACGGGCTTACGCCCAACACGATACACTACTTCCCTGAGCGGCAGTACCGCACGAATCAAGGCCGCTGGATTTCGCCGGACCCGGCAGGGCTGGGAGCGGTGGATCCAAACGATCCGCAGAGCTGGAACCGCTATGCGTATGTACGCAACTCGCCGCTGAATCGGGTCGACCCGCTGGGGTTGGATGACTGCTTCGAGTCAGGCGATTGCGGCGGAGGCGGCGATCCTGGCGGAGGTGGCGATCCCTGCGGCGGCTGGTGCGGTGGCGATCCTGGAGGCGGCGGAGGTGGGGGTGGTCCGATCAACATCGACTGGGGCCTGCGCGGAATAAATCCAGGGCCGAGCGGGTTCGTCGGCTGCGGAAGTCTGGGCGTGCCCTGCGGGTTGAGTTTGCCGACGGACCCGTACTTCAATCTGGCTATTGCCGCTGTTAAGGCTGCCGCCAGGGGCGGCTGGAAGGGCGTGCTGGGAGTGCTGGGGAACGCGGCTTGGCAGTATGAGATGAATTTAGCCTCGAACCCCATCATGGACGCGGAACTTGGCAAGGATGGCTTACCTGGAGTCCCTCGTCCACCGAATCCAATAGTCTGCGGTGATGTTCGAGACAACTATCTTAGAGCTTGGAACGAAAACAATGTGGGCGGATTTGGCGATTTTTGGATACCGACGGTAGGTGGAGCAGCAACTGGAGGACCGGTGGGCGCGTTTTGGGGCGGCGCGGCAGGCGCTTGGGCAAACAGAGACGCAAAGAAAAAGGAAAGAGCAATCAATGCGCAGTACAACGCGCAATGGGCTGCGGCAAATTGCCCAGGAACCGTCCAAAGTTCTCATGGGGGCACTCTTGACATTCCGGCTCCGGATCCTGAGGAAGGTTGGTGGTAGTGTTCTTGAATTGTGAAATTGTGGGCGAGACTTCTAGGAATGGCCTATGAGCAACATAGTCAAGAGAAATTTATTTGCGGCAGGTTACGCTTTTCAATGGCTGGGACTTAGATACTTGTTTTTATTCGCACAGCAAAGATGGGAATTAGGCATGATGGCCAGCGGTCTTACAATTGTTTGGTGGTTGATCGCTTTCCTTTACTTCGTCGCTGATGCGACCATGCTTGCGCTATTTGGTTATATCGGTACGAGGAATGGTTGGAGTCCGATTCCTGAGGCATATCCGTTTAGGTACATTGCTGCTGATCTCGTGCTTGTAGCATTTGTTTTTCACCTTTACTGGTTATCGATCGATCACGTGGTATATGTGCGATTGGAATCTCTGGGTCTTCGGCATCTGAGTGCATTTTTTCTTTTGGTAGCGACGGCTTGGGTAGGCATCTCGATACTCAGGGCGCGCAGTGTAAGAAAGATGATCGAGACCAAGTCCTAGGAAAACCTGTGACGAAAACCTGGGGCAGACGGCGCGTGGCCCCGCCCCTCGTTCTTTGAAGGGTGGGATTCCGGGCCGGACCCTGCTGGGCTGGGGGCGGTGGATCCGAGCGATCCGCAGACTTGGAACCGGTATGCGTATGTGCGCAACTCGCCGCTGAATCGAGTTGCGCCCGCTGGGGTTGGACGATTGCTTCATCGGCATCGATTGCGGTGGTGGTGGCGATCCTGGTGGTGGTGGCGATCCCTGCGGCGGCTGGTGCGGTGGCGATCCTGGAGGCGGCGGAGGTGGGGGTGGTCCGATCAACATCGACTGGGGCCTGCGCGGAATAAACGCCGGGCCGAGCGGGTTCGTCGGCTGCGGAAGTCTGGGCGTGCCTTGCGGGTTGAGTCTGCCGTCAGATCCGTATTTCAATCTGGCCATGGCCGCGGTCAAAGCCGCCGCCAGGGGCGGGTGGAAGGGCGTGCTGGGAGTATTAGGGAATGCGGAGTGGCAGTATGTCAATGACTTAGCCAATAACCCGATCTCGGACGCTACAAACAACGGACCGCAGTGGACCAACGGCCGGTTGCTAGCCTGTAATAGTCTAAGTGCCCTTCAATTTACAGGTGCCCTCTTTAAAGAAAGTGGAAAGGTGGCGGTGGCTGTCGGATTAGGGGTCGCGACGATTGGAACCGCCACCGCCCAACCGGAGATATTAGCCCCCGGCGTCGTGGTAACGGTGGTCGGAGGCGTGGGTTATGTAGGAGGAACGGTTCTCAAAGGAGTGTCAGGTGTTGCTCTTAAGCAATTTTGCCCTGGTTTCTAGAGCTGGGATGCGATGCGCGAAGAAGAGAAAATGAAGCGACTGACCGACTCGCCTTTCGTAGTTGATACAAGCTGGAAAGTGCTGTTCGGCTGCGCGACTGTTCTTCTAATCTTGATCGAGGGTTCCGGAATATATGATCTTCTGTTCAAGTCTCCACACAGAATGAAGACCGTTCAAGACATGGTATACGTTCTAATGCCTTGGATCGCATCACTTCTCGGACTGAGGTCACTTAGTAAGATCACGGGCCTCAAGAATCTTAAAACCTCGACCTTTTGGATGCCTCGATTCTGTATCGCCTTTCTTGTTTGTTTCACATATATTCTCCTTATAGAAGGCGTTGGCACGTTAGCGGACTGGTTAAAGTAGGTGAAATTTGGGCGACAGATTTCAGGGGGCTGGTTGGTGGAACTGGCTTCCACTGTCAACGCGCATTTAGATTTGACCCCCTTGGTAAGAATCAGGGGTAGAGAGTTGCGCTGGCGCGCAGCGGGGTTAGCTTTCGGTGGGAGCGGGTTACATGAGTGGTCAGGCATCGCTCGCCCAGTGATAAGGCCCTCTCGGTCAGCCTTACGCCGGACGTGAAAGCGAGTTTGCAATCGATTCCTTCCGTTCGACGCCACGCGCCTTCGCTTCCGGCGCGCGAGGAACAGCCAGCGTGTTCCACGAGGCCCGCTTCAGCGCTGTACGCTGAGGCGGCGCACGCTCCGTTTGGCGAGGCCTACGGCGGAGGCTTCGATGAGTTCACCGGGCAGCTGAATGACGGGTTTACGACCAGCACGACACACTACTTCCCTGAGCGGCAGTACCGCTCGAATCAAGGCCGCTGGATTTCGCCCGACCCGGCAGGGCTGGGGGCGGTGGATCCAAACGATCCGCAGACTTGGAACCGCTATGCGTATGTACGCAACTCGCCGCTGAATCGGGTCGACCCGCTGGGGTTGGACGACTGCTTCGAGTCAGGCGATTGTGGCGGTGGCGGTGATCCTGGCGGAGGTGGCGATCCCTGCGGCGGCTGGTGCGGTGGCGATCCTGGTGGCGGCGGAGGTGGGGGTGGTCCGATCAACATCGACTGGGGCCTGCGCGGAATAAATCCAGGGCCGAGCGGGTTCGTCGGCTGTGGAAGTCTGGGCGTGCCCTGCGGGTTGAGTTTGCCGTCAGACCCGTACTTCAATCTGGCCATGGCTGCAGTTAAAGCTGCCGCCAGGGGCGGGTGGAAGGGCGTGCTCGGAGTATTAGGTGACGCCGCGTGGCAATATGAAATGAATTTAGCGTCGAACCCCATCATGGATGCCAATCCCCCAAACGACGGACAAAACCCACAGCCATGTTATGGCGGTAATTCCCTCCGAGACAAAGGAGTAAGGTTCTTTAGCTTGGTGAGGCTCGGACAGACTTGGGAGGACTGGGTCCTTGGATTTGGTGCGAAATACGGGTACTTCAAGGCGCTCACTGCAGGAGCAAAAGCGGCGGGAGGGACGGAAAGCCTAGGTGCTGCTGCAATCGGGACTGGCGGCAAGATTCTTGGAGCTGCTGGCAGCCTCGCAATGATTGGGGCAACGGTAGCCGACATGAACTGCCAGATCGGCCCTGTTGATCCATATACCGAGAAGTGAGTACGAACTAAAGGGGATGCGTATCGCAATAATCACGTTTGTCGTCGCCACAGGGCCAGGATGGAAGTCAGTCGGAGGCCAACTGTTGGCTTCGGGTGTGGCCCTGCTAAGCGGGCACCAAGATATAGGGTTGCGTGCCCGGAGCGGCGCGTTCTTCGGGTTCTTTATGGCTTTAGCCTTCGGAGTCTCCGCTCTAGGTACGGCTGTTTGGGGGAGGCTTTGGGGTGGCGCCGCGATCTGTGTGGTGGTTCTTTGGTTCGAACGGTGGTTGATCATACGCTGGTGGAATCGGGGAACTTCAGCGTAGATCCCGCAAACAAGGGACAAATCTACAGCCGACGGGTTGTCCACATCTGGCTGGCTGGCCCACCCTTTGCGCCACCACTACCGAGGTTGCCCCATCCTTTCGCGCACTTTGCGAAAGGGTGGGCAGCACAAATCTATCCCGGTAGCCTTATCCCACTGACCTGCCCGAAACTTGCGAAGCTCGATTCTCACGCCATCAGGCAACAGACGCCTTCGCTTCCTGCGGACGAGGCACAGCCAGCGTGTTCCATGAGGCCCGCTTCAGCGCTGTACGCTGAGGCGGGGGCAATGCCGCAGCATAAATTTCATAATCAGCCTGCTGTAAGATCTCAGCTACCGCCATCGAATTCTCCGGGGAGACCTCGCACCAGATCACCGGTCGCGCCGTGCGCAGCAGTTTCGCAGCCCCTTGCAATACCTTGACTTCCGCCGCTTCGGCATCAATCTTCAACACCGACGGAGGCGGAAAGTAATCCAGGAGAAAGTCCAGCGAGACGGTGATGGTCTGCTGAGAGTAACGGTCCCCGCCTACCTGGCTCGACCCCGGAGTTGCCGCCAGGTGGTTTGCGGCGCGTCCCCGCTCCGCAATCTGCAACTCGCTGACCCGCGTGGTCTCTGCCGCCGCGGCGCAGAGCACGGCTACACGCGCGGCAGCGTGGCCATGTTTGGGCAGTTCATGCGCTGAACGAGTGAGCAGGTGCGCCAACCAAAAATCCGGCTCGATGGCCAGGACATACCCGGATGGCCCGGCAAGAGCTGCTGCGCAGAAACTATATAACCCAACGTTTGCCCCTACGTCCCAAACTACGTGCCCGGCCTTTACCATCTCCTGCGCCATGTCGCAGAGCATGGGGTCTACTTTCGCCAGATTCCGCCGCCAATAACGCAAACTCGCCTCTGGGGAGACATACATTGGCAGACACTGAAATTCGCGGGGCAAACGCCGCCGCAAGACCACGCCCCGGCTCATCAGCTCTGCTAACCTACGCACGCTCGCGCTCACGGGCTGTGGTCCTTTCTGATAATGTCTTTGCGACCCACAAATCTTAACACCGGTTCCAAGCACTCAAGCGCGGGCCGCGATAAACGTCCATGACCACACCATCCATTCACAATCCATTGAGACTGCCTTGCGTGTCCCAAGAGCACGAGAACTGCCATCCGTCGCTCTGTATGTTGTTGAAACTACGTTCAAGTGCGGATTCGATTCCTTCCGCGCTCACCATCTTTTCAATGACTTACCGGAGTCGATGTTTTGGGTGTGCCGTAAAGTGTGCCGTAACTCAATCCAGCTACGCCCGTTTCTCTACCGCTGTGTCTTGATCGAGCGCAGCGCGCACGATCTCTAGCTCGGGATGCTGATATTGCATCGCAGTCTTCACATCCTTGTGTCCCATGGTTCTCATGACGGCAGCCAGGTTTCCGGTTCTCTTCAGAATCCGGGTGCCGTAATCATGTCGCCCACAATACAGGACAAGATGTTCGGGAAGCCCAGCCTTGACCCTAGCTTCGCGAAATCTCTTCGCCATTGTGGTGAGGTGAGCAGACTCAGCGCGTTTCGACGGGAAAACCCATCCTTCGCGTTTTTCTCCGCACCGTTGTTTAAGAACGTCAAAGACGCGATTGCTCATCGGTACGCGTCTTCGGCCCTCTTCGGTCTTGCTGTCCGGGACAAATATAACTCGGCCGTCCCAGTCCAGATTCTCGATGCGCATACGTAAAGCTCTCTTTCGTTTCGCATACCCGTATCGCGCATCAAGATGATGATGTCCCGGAAAAGTTGCAGACTGCGTTTCCGCCAATTGCAAGCAGCAGCGCCGGCCAACAATTTCTTTTCCGCTTCATCGTCAAGCCTGAGTGAACGCCCGTATTCCTTCATCAGTTTGAGCTTCGGAGCGTGGCGAATCAGGTCCACTCCTCCGCCTTGTGCAGCATCCTTCTTAACGTTCTCAGCGCGCAATTGGCATTCGAGGAAGCACCCGAGAACCTCAATGTCTCGATAATGTCACTGGTGATCTGATCCAATCGCATATTCACGACGGTCGTCGTGGACATTGCCAGGCACAACCTCCCTAGTACTCAGGACGGCCCGGTGGCTGTGTCAAACACCTACAAATCAGTGCTTTGGTCCTCATGCACCCTAGGTAGGCGAGTCCGTCTACGGTTAGCAA
>Ga0210408_10003145_pt1 | contig 15451 bp, 23 predicted proteins | sample IncBWH4MmetaG_FD_155471 | JGI IMG/M metagenome (GOLD analysis project Ga0210408, IMG submission 155471) | Forest soil microbial communities from Barre Woods Harvard Forest LTER site, Petersham, Massachusetts, United States - Inc-BW-H-4-M | ecosystem: Environmental > Terrestrial > Soil >...
TCGGAGCTAGCCCGCAATAAGCGTGTGGAGGCATATGGTGTGCGAGATTTACGGGCTAGGTCCATCGTAACAAAACTGGCGAAGAGTCGCCCCTGATTACCTTATGAAATCATTTGACGAGCTTTTAAAAGGTCCGGAATTCGTTAAATCCGACAATTTGGCTGGGCCGATCTTGTGTTCGGCTCCGCTTTTAGGGATAGATATCTGGCAAGAGGCACTCGATCGTTACGATCCTCTCCCTGAGGCAGAGGGCCAATCTAGTCTCCCCCTGGAGCAGCAGCAGTACCTCAGCGATCTCAGAGTCGACCTGTACCTGAACGACACGCTCGCGCGCGAATTTGAGCTTCTCGCCGTTTGGATACGGGAAAACCCAAAGCATCCGGCAACAGCCCAAGTCGAATCCTTTTTGAAACGCCGGGAACAATTCGGTGAGCGATCGCTGATCGAGCAGCAGGAGCGGCTCTTCCTCTGGGCCCAAGAAAACGAGCCAGACGAAATCGCCGCTTCGATTCTCGGTTGGCGCTTACTCTGCCAAGACACGGCCGAGTTGCTGCTCGATTGGGCTTTGCGACAGCCTCAGGACCCGCGCGGACAACACATCCGCCTCTGGCAGGAGTCACCAGGATTTTACCCGCAGAATCGGCTAAGAATCTGGGCCATCCGCTTCCTCGAAGATGCGCGTGCACCACAAATCCTCGCCTGGGAGACAGCGATGTATCACGAAATTTTCGAAACACACCCGGAGCTTGTGATCGTCACCCGATAGCATTTTATGGAGAACCCGTTTGAAAGACCGCCGATCAACGTAAGTGCGGCATTGACAGGTGGCCAGATCCCAAATTGGAAAAAGGATTATCTTGCCACTGTCCCTGCCGGGCCACACGAAAACCAGCGATTGCTCAATAGCCTTCGCACTGGAGAGGATCCTACAATCCGGGATGGGGTAAATCTTGCCTTGAGCCGCTTGTTTGATTCGGAAGCTCCCAAAGATTTGCATGGCCGGACAGCTTTCCTGGTCCATGACGGGACCGGAACCGGTAAGTCCTTCCAAGCCATCCTTGCCGCAAAAGCGATCGCACTCGAAACAGGAGAACCGGCACTCGTCACAACGAGAGCCGATCTGATACCGGCACTGAAACGCGATCTGGACCGGCTGGGCTTGGATGATGCTGGCATCGTTTTCGTAGCAACCGAGCAGCTCGGCGCCTTTGTCAAAGATGCGAAGAAAGAGAGGCGCACGTTTTCAGTCGCCATCATTGACGAAGCACAGGATTGCCGGTTCCCGGAAGTTCGCAATTTTCTGGATAGGGTTCCAGCGCGCAGGCAACTCTTTTTTAGTGCGGCGCCATTTCACAACATATCAGAATTCTGTTACTTCGTCTCGAAACTTAACGGAAAGCAAACCCATCAGGTCAAGAGCGAGATCAATTCAGCGACCGATCTCCGTGTGGAGATCGCAGATCAGCTCAGACGAATCACTGCGGCCGGCGGAATGGTTCACCGTGAATTTCCATTGTTCGGAAATGTTCATCCAGCCGAGCTCTTGCCGGTGAGTGCCGAAACTCACACCGCGGAAACACAATTAATTGAGGGTTATGGCCGGTTGATCGACAGGTGCGATCTTCGTCAGCACCGAAAGCTGAAGGAAGATTTAGACATTGAGTTAAACACGGCCTCCGATGCACGCAAGGTCAATTCCGTCCTGCAACAGACCCTCGACCTGCTTTCGCAAAACAAAAAAGTGATTGTGACCGGCGACGACCTGCCAGTAGCCTCCCGAATTTTGAAGGAACAGGACGGCTTGCCTAAAGAGACGGCAGGGTTCCTTTCGGGTCTGCGTCAGGCCCTGTCGGATCAAGGTGTCGAATGTTCGTTCATTCAGACGTTTCCGCAGAATAGCGATGCCATACCTAGTCTCTCCAAAGAGCGAACCGCTATCGCGGCAAGAAATTTCGAGGAAATGGCTAGGTTTGTCGATGGCGCTTATCGAAAGAACGAAACGGGTCAACGATTTGAAGTCCGGGACTGGCGTAACCAGCCGGTCTATGCACCGAGCCAGACCAAAGTAATTCTCCTTCCATACCAGCAAGCTGCAGGTTGGCCCGAACTGAATCAGCGTTTTGCGCAAGCACCCGGGATTTCCATGATCTTGACGCCGACGGCGAGCGCGGACCAGTTCATCCAGGCGGTTGGCCGCGGGAGCCGTCGCAACAGTCAGGGCCTGACCGAGTACCATCTTGTCGCCAACGGCAGCCACGCTGATCGCCATCGGCTGAGTCAACTTTTGAAAGGCCTTCAGTTCATCGCTGCCACTGGATCGCCGGCTGTCACCCCGTTTCTGAAACTCGCTGCCGAATGCTTAGATATCGCGCTCGCGCAACGCGCTGCGCACGACCAGCGCCTGATTCGAGTCCAGAAAGTTCAGCAAACCAGGAGCGCAAGAAAATTTGATGCCAACCGATGCCCAATACCACCGTCTTCTTCCGGCGTTCGGCCATGAGGCAATGTGCCGGCGTCCAGCCCGCCAACAAACGCGCCCTCGCGCAGCATGGCGTCGCCAAACCCGCTGACCCCGCTGACCCCGCTGACCCGATGCGCTCGGACGAAGCCTCGCCCTGCCAAGTCGTTGTGGACAGTTGACAGGAATCCTGTATCAGAAAAGCATTGATGAGCTACGCTGGATGCTGGAGTACGCTTGCCGAGAGAACGCCACCTACTTCAGCAGTCACTTCCCCGAAACATCTGCCGGACGTATCACCTGGCGAAACGGCCAGTTCCGATGGGACTTCATCTGACCCATTACTATGCCGCCCACCTGACCCTTCATTTTTGGCCGTCTACGGTTCGCTGCGCCGCCGAAGTCTGGCGAAACAACGTTTTTTTGTCCTCCAAGAGCTTCAGTTTTATGGATATGGCGTCCTGAGAGGTCTTTTGCTTATCCAAAACGGCTATCCGGCAGTACTCGAGCAATCGGGACTCGTGCGCGTGGAGATTTTCCGTCTCGGCGGCGGGGGAGTTTGGCAAGCGCTCGACCGTTACGAAGGATACCAACCCAACCTTGGATATCGCTCCCTCTTCTACCGGAAAGAGGTCAGTCTTCTGCGTCCCCAGATTCGTGCCTGGGTTTATTTTCTTGGAAGAGAGATTCCCCGGGGACGCCAAAAGGTCTTACCGCAGGTCGCTAAAGATTTCTATTTTCAGGCATGGCGCCGAGCCCGTTTCGGATCGATACTCGCCGAAGGGCGCCGAGGACAAATTAACCCGAAGACCGAAGGCAAGAGCTACATCGGTGGATCTGCGGCTTCTATTTCGGCATTTAGGATTAAGAACTATGGAGACTCCCTTTGCGATAGCAACAAACGTCGAGAAAGAACCGGGGAATAATTACCGGATTGATATCGAGATCATCGTTCCGGTGACTCTGGAAAAGTTCAGGCTCGATCTGAATGATCTTGGCGATCAGCCTCATCAGATCGGTGGATTTCCCGCCTCAGGCGAATGGGGAAACGTAGTCGTGAAAACGCGCGGCCTCCCAAGGTTGAAACCCGGGGATATGGTTCCGGTGATTTTGCAGGAGTCGTAAGCGCCGGTTCCTGCTGACGATTCTGGCGAAAATGAGCAAAGCATTCACGGATCTTGAGGAGCGAGAGATCCTCGCTTTGGCTATTGCTCTTGAAGAAGAGGACAGCCGTATTTATCGGGATTTTGCCGAAAAGTTGAAGTCAAGGCACCCTGCGATGGCGTCCATCCTGGAGTCAATGTCCGCGGAGGAAACTGCCCATCACGCGCGTTTGCTCGAGACCTACAAACTGGAGTACGGCGACCATATCCCCTTGGTGCGCAGACAAGATGTAAAAGGTTTCGTTAAGCGCAAACCGATATGGCTCGACGGCATATTGCAGCCTAAGCGTGTGCTCGGCGCGGCGATGACGATGGAGGCGGAAACGCGCCGCTTCTATCGAGAAGCCAGTAATGCCGTTACGTCGGCCGACATCCAAAAACTCCTTATCGATTTGGCCGACGCAGAGGAGGACCATCAAGACGCTCTCGTCGAGTTGACAAAGGAGAAGAAAAAATCCGCGGGAGCCTGAGAACAGTTTGAAACCGCCTCTTATCTTCGGTTTTTGGGTTAAAATCGTAGGCTCTCTTAAATCCTCGACTTAGTCCCGGTCGCTTACCGCGGCGGTGGTGGGAGGCCAAATGTGTAGAACGAATATCTACTCTCTTCCAAATCCGCCGCTCTTAGATAACAGTGCGTTGCGTGAAAGAGAGATTTTTCGAAATTACCTCCAGAGAAGGAAAGATGGCCTACATCCCCCTGAGTCAGTTAATCAGAATCGAAGCGATTCCGAGAGGAGGAATATTTTTGAATTTTTCGGAAAACTTCCAAGTGAACATGGAAATCGCGAATGGTGGCGAAGCGGAAGTTGCAAAGAGCTTGTATGAAGAGCTTTCCAGCGGATCCACAGCCCCTATCCGCTTGAATGCTGAAACCTTGGATGTCACAGATATTCACTTTTAGACTTCACCAACGGGCGAGTTCTGGAGTTTCAACCAATCGCCGGCCGTGTAAGCAGGTAGGTTAAGGCGGCTACCTTAAGTTCTCTCTTTTAAGAACGCCAAAATTTTGGCTGCCTGGTCGCTGGTAGGTTCTCCCTGGCCCTCCGTCCACCCTGTGAGCGTCTGCGGCGAAACTCCGATGGCTTCGGCCACTTTGGCGGCATGTTGTATGATGATATCCCTGTAATTTCCGAGAGCGGCGAGTTGATCTTCGGTCGGTTGCATGCGCTTACCGCTGCGCGCCATGGCGCGACAACTCCAGGAAAGCCTCGTTCTTTTGGTATTGTTCAGCGATGTCCAACGCTGTTTGTCCTACCCTGTTCCTGGCATTTATGTCCTCACCCTGCCGCAATAGCTTTCTGATCAACAACATGTTTCCAACGCGGGAGGCGAAATGGAGAAGCGTATTCCCGTCTTCTTTTCCATGTGTCATTGGCATACCCTCGAGTTTTTCAAGCGGTGGAACATATATCGAGACTCACCGGTGTCCAAGGTAAACTTCGCCCGTACAGCGGCTTTTCCTCGGTCGAGATGTTTTCGGGATTCCGAGAAGCGTCCCGTTGAATACTAAGCCTTCGATCCCAGCTGCAATTTCCAGTCGTGGTAATCCGAAAACTCGCGGACTTTGTGCGATCGGGTTTTGTTCCCCTCCAGCCATTCCAGAACCAGCCAAATGTGATCGGGGTTACTGGCGGGTATCCGTTTCACCGTGAGACCCGGTAGAGGTGAATTTTCCGCAATCTCGCGCTCAATCTGAAAAATCTCTAGCAATGTCATGGCCGATTAAAATTCTAGTAAATATGAAAAAAGTCGATTAATATTTGCGGAAGGAAAAGTCTGGGCTTCGGACATCATGAATAATGAGACAACGAAAACTGGGAGGCTAGGACCGGTAGTCAGCGGAGTGGCAATTGGGCCGGGCGTCGCGATAGCTCTTTTAGCAATAGGCATCTTAGTCTTTACAAATTTAAAACAGGACCCGCTGACCTGGTTAGGGTTATGGCTGGACGGCCCTAGTCTTCAGACCGAACCCGGTGCCAGGTACGTTATAGAGACGTTTTATAAAGATAAGGATGTAAAAATTCCTCGTATCGCTCCATTTGTGAAGAAAGAAATTGGCGGGAGGACTTATTGGGTAACGAAAATGGAGATTATGGGCAAAAACGCCTTTGGAGCTTGGATCATAGAAGCAGCTGGATTTATCGTCGATAATTTATCCGGTTCGGAATACTCCGTTGACGAAAACACTTTCGAGAAATTTCTTGCAACAGGCGACACTTCCCTGTTGCCAAGCAGGCCGATCCGCTAGTGGTTTTCAAATACCAAGGGTCCCCTACCAATCCCAGCCCATCGCCGTCGTGAGCAGGCGCAGGTCACGGTATCTACTGATACTACCGGAATGATTCACGATCAGGAGGGTGATATTCGTTTATGATTTCGTAATTCTTGAACAAGGTAACCGACTCTCCGGCCGAGCTAGACCCTGCGGTTTTTGATTTACGCATAAACAGCCTGAATTGGCGCTTCGCTTCCAACACAGAGTCCCCGTCGTAAACTATTCCGATTCTTCCAACTACTACTCTGTATTGATCAAAGAGGACATGCGACCTCTTGAAGTAGGAGTCACCCTGAACTTTCTGTTCCATTTCCTGGCATTCCGATCCTGGAAAGGAGATCGGATGCAGCTTGTTCATCGATCCATTCGCAGATTTCGATTTTGTCGATCCGATTCAGCTTACGGATCTCTTCCTTGATCTGTTCAGCATTCATGAGGTTTTTTTCAGCTTTTAAAGTCGGGCTTTCCTCGAGTAACTTCGTCCAGTTGAATGGGTTGCTCCTATACTCTTCTCGATGGGTTACCGTTGCTTTTGCGTAGGCCAGGATGGCAAATTGCGGGATAAATGAATTCCCCAATCGGACTGCAAAGCGTTTTTGACCCGCAACGGTCAGTGTGAGCGAAGGCTCCAGCCTTTGCGGGCCATGGGACGCCACCCAAAGGAAAGGCCGGAGCCCTCCCTTCCTACTGATCAGTCTCCGTCCCGCTTCTGCAAAAAATGTCGAATCTTGAACATTGAAGAGAGCAAGATCTGATTGTCACCGTCAAGCCACCTATCGACCGACGAAAGTGACACGCCAAGTTCTCGGGAGAGTCGAGTTTTGCCCCAAGTTGATCGTTCGGAGAAACTCCGGAAGCGAGTTAAAATCTCGGCTTTTTCGTGTTCTCGGCGTTCTTTTGTGCGTTTGTAATCGTACATCGCTAAAGGTGGAACCCCACATCCTATTTAACCGAGCGGAGGGCGTTTTATTCCCGCCCTTCCGAAATCTTTGCAGGCTGCTGCGGCGTCTGCTCTGAATTTTGGTACACTGACCCTTGCGGGCGGTCGGTACAAACCTGCAGTTCAATACCCGCCTTCGCGGCACTGACCAAAAACTCTTTTCATCCGCGGTCGTAGACCGAAGGTGACGGCGCTTCTCCAGGGAACCCTCATTTTATTTGGAGTTCGTTGTGCGAGCCGGCTTTGGCTGCTTCAAGTGCTATTGTTCGTCGCTTCCGCAGCGCTCTAAAGCTTGTTAGTACATCCAAAAAATCATCATCCAGCGAATATTGGGCACAAAGGATGAATTATGGGCAGCAAGGATCTGCGGATTGGCGGTATATGAAGGCTTCGATCCGCACTCGAACTTCGGCTTGGATCGGGCTGGCGGCAATTGTCGGATGGCTTCTCTCTCATCTTCCTCCTAAGAAGCAAAGAACTTACCCGCACGGGAGTGATCACGACGCAAATCATCATTCAGAGAAGATCACGCTGGCTGCCAGGCAAAATCCACCGAAAAGCGGAGGTCGGCTGTTGTCATTGGCCTTGGAACTTCTTGGAGCGGTTGCGATCAGATTGATGCAACGCTATTTTAAGACTTGGAGCACTACACTTATCGTGGAGCTCAACGACCAGGAGCGTCGGACTTCCGCAGGTCTTGCCGCCAAGACTCCTTCCAAGGGTTTTCATCACCAGTTCGGGTGCGAAATATCATCAGAGGAGGTTGAGAGGGAAAAGCCTTACCAGAAAGGTATAGTGGCGCTTTTCAAAAACACCGCAAGTGAGTGGATCCAAGACAAATGTCCCCAGTTGGGTGCAGCTTTGGCCTACTTTACGGTTTTTTCATTAGCCCCTCTGGTGCTCGTGCTTTTGGCGGTATTCGGACTGATCTTCGGCGGCAGCGATCAGGCCCGCCAAAAGATTACTGAACAATTGCAGTACTTCGTTGATCCGAGCGGTATAAAGGTTATTCAGGACATCGCCACGAACGCTTCAAGGCCTCAGGCCGGCATTATGGCAACCACGATCGGAGTCGTCCTGGCATTGTTTGGCGCTAGCGGAGTGTTCGGTCAATTGCAGGAGGCGTTGAACACAATATGGGGCGTCAAGCCAAAGCCGGGCGGTGGCTTAATGGGTTTTATTCGGACCCGTTTTCTTTCTTTTGCGATGGTCGGCGGAGTTTGCTTTCTGTTGCTGGTATCTCTGACAGTCGAAACTCTCCTCAGAGGATTAAGCCAATATCTTAAGAACGCGATGCCTGGAGGAGACGTTCTAGCACTAGCGCTTTTCCTTCTTTTTGATTTGGCCGTTGTCATATTGCTGTTCGCGATGATCTTTCGGTACTTGCCAGACGCGAAGATAGCCTGGCGCGACGTGTGGGTAGGTGCGACACTGACCGCGGTTCTTTTCGCCTTGGGCAAGTTCGTTCTCGGCCTTTACCTGGGAAGCGGCGCCGCGGGCTCAGCGTATGGTGCAGCCAGTTCCCTGATCACTCTCCTCTTGTGGATCTACTATGCAGCGCAAATCCTTCTCTTTGGCGCAGAGTTTACACAGGTTTATGCGAACACTTACGGCACTCGCGTTGAGCCGCAGGAGCATGCGGTAAAAGTTGAAATAACAGAGAAAGTCCTAAGCCCGATTAATCCTGGATCCGAGGGCAAACCAACGAAATACACGTCCTGATCCGTCGCTCGATTAATTACTGACCGACTCGTTCGCAGCCCCGGAGATTAGCAAAGGCAGTTTCACAGCAATCGACACGGCTTCGAGCATGTTAGCCGGCAAGTCAGTGCAATCGGAGAGCATCTCTGTAGCAAAGAGAACAGGAGAGAGCGGCGTTCGCAACTCATGGCTGAGCCGGGCGAGGAACTGGTCCTTGGTGCGCAAGGCCGCTTCCGCTTCTGTTCGGGCGCGCTCGGTTTCACGGAGAGCTGCCATTAGCTCCTGGCGACTGCGTTCAAGTTCCTGTCGCACGGTACCTCAAGACGCCGCCTTGTTCAAAAGGAAAGCAAGACGCTGCCACGGCTCTTAGGGCTAAAGGCTGCCCCCCCAACCGGGTTCGGCCGCTCAACGGGTTCTGGTGCAAATTTCCCGAGCGGCGGAATGAAGCTACATCTTTAATTTGCAGTCTTTTCTGAGGCGGTTAAACAACTCTTCAGTTACTTCCTCGATAGACTTTTTCGCTGTGTCGAGTACGAGATGAGGCCGTGTCCAGTCTTCGTAGGTTCGTTCGAGTACAGCTTGCCACGTGGGCCAGGATAGCCCATCGATGTCAGCGTTGCGAGTCTCCACTCGCCTGCGATGTTCGGACGGATCAGAGCAGATGACTTCGATTTCGATCGCATCCTTTGACGCATCCGCTGCCACCGAAAGCCAAGCGTCTCGGGTTATGTTCAACGGGTTTACTGAATCGGCCACAACCGTTCGTCCGATCCGGAGATTTTCTTCAGCCAGCCGATAGGCCACCAGGTATCCTGCAGGGCCGACTTCTCCTTGCAGCGTCTCGGAGAAACGAAGAGCCTGTTCGATGGTGTCCACGCGCAAATAAACAGCCTCCCACTCTCGCGCGACGGCCTTTGCGAGCGTCGTCTTCCCGACTCCAGGCAATCCTCCAAAGATGATCAACATTGTCTCATTGGCATCGCCCCGCAAGAGCTGGTAGATTCATCCCGGCTGAGTCCTTCAGCACCCACCGGATCTCTTGCGTTCATCCGCTCACTCCTTCGCGTCACGGAAATGAGATTTGCGTGATCAATTGTGAGAATATTAGCCATATGTACTGTAATTAAGGACAAAACCGTGTATTCTATAACCAGGGAAGCGAGGAGGTGTCCGATCATGGAGGTTAAAGTTACAATCTAATGTTCCCAAAACGCTTCGGGATCTTCATCAAGATTATGGCAATATCAGCGTTGTCTTTCTGCCTGCCAGTGATGGCGCAGGAGCAGAACGGATGGCAATTCGACTCGCTGGTCGCCAATCCAAGCGTTGCCAAACCGGATGCCCAGCAGGTCTACGAAGTCTTGCTCACAATGCTTGATCGCTGGAATGCCCACGACATCGAGGAACATCTGGAGGTGTACTGGAAATCGCCCGAACTGTTGGTGGTCGTCGATTCTGAGCAGTTTAACGGCTGGCAGCAACTTCATGATTCCTACATCAATGGCTATCCGGATCGTAATTCGATGGGGTTCATCGAACCCAAACGCATCCAAGTCAAGCTGCTGAAGCCGGATCTCGCCCTCGCCCTCACCTGGTGGTCGGTCTCTTTCCCAAGTTCCAAGCAGAAGGTGGTAGGGAACACCACCATGAATCTCCAAAAGTTTGACGACGGCTGGAAGATCGTAGCCTCTCACACCAGTATGGCCGAGATGTGATTCGTCTCTCCGATCGCCGGACCCTTTGGTTGAACCCTCACTTACCTTGCAGTCACCCCCGGTAGCGGCCACGATACGCCGCCGTCTCCTGGTCGCGTCCCGTCCGAGTGTCTACTGCGCGTCGACCTACGTACCTATATCTCCAGATCCCGTAATTCTGGGCTGGTTATCAGTGGGTTCTTCGGGCGGCAGTGCAAAGTCAGCGCAAGAACAAAGTAATAGAGACGAGATAACTAGAAAAATTGCTGCTGAAAAGGTGAAAATGCCGTTGCTGCTCTAGCGTTCGGAAGTACGGAGCTTCGATCGAAGGGCAGTTGAAGATATCTCCGCGAGTCCGGTCTATAATCTCAATAAGATTGATAAATTCAATATAATGAGTATAAATGGACGACAATGAATAATAGACATGTCTTGCGTGTGAGATTTGGCGAAAAGAGGCCGGTTGGACCTTACGACTCAAATTCAAGCCGCGGGGACGAAAAATTCGATGGTCTACGCAGAGGCCAGATCTTATCTATCCGCAAAGCCTGTGATAAGTTTTTAGAGAGTCGCGGGCTTAAGCAATTGCCATTCGGCACCTTTGTTTTGAGAAAGACGAGGAATAAGGATTGATTTCATACGGTCGCGGCTTTGTTGTGAACTACGACGACCATCACCGGATCGTCCTGACTGCGTCACACTGCCTGCCGTTCTTCCCGCCCTGCCATCGCGTATCGTACCTTGAGGAGCGAACCTGCAAGGCGCTGCTCGCGCCACTGGGTAGGAAACTCGCCGTGACCCCGCCCACTAAGTTCGAATCAGAGTCTCCATCTGGCGGCGTAGCGCGCTTTCAGCTTCTTGGGGAGTAGCGCACCCGAAAATCACTATCTCCAGGACTTGCTGTCCGAGATTGCGTTCGCCGAGCAGGACGGTCTCAAATCTCGCGAGGCGGGTCCAAGGGTCCGAAATTCTGGGCTGGATGGAATCTTTTGAGCCATCCTGCCAGAGGCAGAAGAAGACATGTACCGGACGGCCATCGTAATCGAAATCTAAAGCGTGGAACGGAATGATCAATCCTCTGGCATCGATTGTGATTGTTCCCCGATCCATCTGCAGTTTATAACCGGCAGCAGGCAGGCAAACCTCAGGACGGTGCGCTCGGGCGAGAATTCTCGAACGAGGCGGACCGGCGGCCCACTTAAAGAAGAAGGCCGTCCAACTGCTCCCGTCGCGGTCCGTCCATGAAGCAGCACGCCCCTCGTCAAATTTCAGCATATCAGCGGCAGGTTGGGGAATCACCAAATCGGAAAAGTCCTTTTGTGCGACCGGCCATTCGATCGACCAATGGAGCGTTGCCCGCGTTTCATGCATTCGGTACCAAACTTCGGTGCCGAGAACCGTGAACAGGATCCATGCGCCGAGACCACATGCCAATCGCCAAGGGAAAGGAACCGGCATGCTCTCCTTGGAAGGCCGAACATTCGGGATTGGTCCCGAAACAAGACGAGCGAAACTCCAAATTAAAAGCAGACAGATGGCGAGAACGGTATAGCCAAGGGGATCATGCCAACTTGAGATGGTCTCAATGCCGTCTTTCGCGGCAACTGCTGTTAGAAGGAACGTGCGTCCAGCGTTGCAGAGGAACGCGATTGAAGCTCCGCAGAGGACAAGCACAATTCTCCGTAGCCAGGATGCACGGTAGAGTTCACCGAGAAATAGTGATACCATGAGCGTCGCCTGAAGAGACCGGACGCCGCTGCACGCTTCATCGACCCCGACCAATCCGGTTTTCACCTCAATGACATTTCCATGCTGCACCGCCGAGATATGGAAGAGGTTTAGAGACGCAACGGTCACTACCGTCGCCGCCTGTGTTAATCCCTGAATGACGAAATCCTCCACGGCGCTCGGCCACGGTACCGACACTAGTATGAAGCAAATGCTGAACGCGAAGTGTCTGAGCCAGGATCTTCCCCCCACGAAATAAATCGCGCAGAGGGATAGCGCCACGATTTCAAAGGCCAGTAGCCAGCTGATCAATTGCCAGTCTGGGTTAGGTTGTTCTACCAGCCAGGTGGGAAGTAAGGCAAATCCAGCTGCACAAAAAAACCATTTCGCGACTGCTGAGTGCGCGAATTCTACACCAGGCCGAGTCCTCCAGCGTATCAGGAAAAGATACGCAGAAATGACCGGAACAAACCACCCGAAGCTATATTGCGGGTTAATAGCCCAACGCACCGAAAGATGCTTGAGAAGCAAGTACCACAGCGTGCCGAAAAGAACGAGGGGTAGGATCCGCTTCAAAAACTTCTGCCGTCTTCCGATCATGAGAAAGCCGAACGGAAACGCCGTTATGCCACTCAGCTGTCCCCGAGTATCAGCAAACGCTTTTTAGTGGCAGGTTTGCTGGCAAACTTAACGGCAAAAACAGCAATCTGCAGGTCGCAACAATTCAACAGCCGTTTCTATTCGATCGCCTTCCCACGGAAGAGCTGGCGTGCCGAAAAAAGCAGGACTATACCGAAAAAGGGAATCAACACCCACCCAGCGTTTGCCTCTGGAACCGGCGAAACGGGCGGATCTTTGACCTTCCCATATTGGTTACCGTTGTTTTGGCCGTTGTTGCCGTTGCCCTTGTCCGTGCCCGCGAACGCTAGCACGGGGAGAATTAAAGTGGCGGCCACTAAAGCGCAGACCTTAGAAAGGTGATCACGTGAGTGGAAGGAACTCATATAAGTCATATTGCGGAATATGAGGGACAAAGTTTAATCTACACGCTCATTATTTTCGTGATTTTGCCCGGTTTAGAAATTCAATAGAAAACGCGCCTGCTAATAAATATAAATGGCACAATTGAGCTGCATCGCGTTGCGAGAACAACGACCGAGCACGACTTTTAACCGGACCTAGATTTTCCATCAAGACAAGCTGATTGCTCCTTTTGGTAGGTTCTCCATACCCGAAGCCGCTTCCATCAATGGCTCGTTTCGGCGATGTAGGCGGCTTTCTTTTTCGCCCCTCTGTTCAAGTTCGAAAATGCCGTCCAGTTTCCGGATTTTTCACTTTTCGCCAAACTTTGATGCCAGAGTTCGAGCAACCGCCTTTTTACATCGACAGATCTAGACGCCACAGATGATCTGTTCCTTGCATTGCGGGCCTTTTGTCCTATCGCTCGCACAGAGTCTTTCGGAAGTGCAAGGGTTCCGGAACCGGGATTCGCCTGCGCGTCATTACGATTTGTTTCAGGAGTCAACGCGAGAACGGGAGTTGATGCTGCGGGTTCCGTCTGTGAGGAAGGAATTTCCTGTAGAGAGGTCTCAGTGGACGCGAGATCAACGCTGCTGCCCGGTCCGGGAGTCATTTTGCCGTTGGAGCTGGAACTCTTTGCAACCGCCTTCGGTTGGCGCTCTTGGACCGCGACCATGAGAGCCGCGAAAATCACAATACCCAAAACTCCCGCTGCAAGCCACCAAGTATCACGATTGAATCGGCTGATCACGTCACTTGTCACTGGAGCACTTCCTTGTGTTCGCATTTCGATCTTTTAACAGATGGACGCTGCCTTCAGCACTCAGGTAATACCCCTAAAAAATGGCTCGGGGCAATACTTTTAGACGTTGGTATGAGAATGACTATGCCTGCGAATTCTTAAGTTAACCCATGCTATTAAAGATCGTGTCGTCCAGAACTTTCAACTGAATGCTTCGGAACTCCTGATCAGTTTCGTTGACAAGGATCTTCCCGCCCCTGAAGACCCTGAGCAGCACTAAGGTCGCTTCACCTATCACCTAAGGTTTGAAACCGAGGCGTCTATAGTGGGCACCACCGATTTTGCTTCATGCGAATTTCGTTATGATTTTGCTTGTGATAAATCAACTAGTTGCAAACCCAGCGGCCTCGGACAACCAGTTAATGGAAGATGTCGTCAATCGAAAAGCAGATGCGCTCGAATCTATCTATCGACGATATGGATCGCTCCTTCGCACCGTCATCTTGGGCGTCATTCGCGACGAGTCAGATGTGGAAGACGTCCTTCATGACGTTTTATTGCAGGTCTGGGAACAAAGTCACCGTTACAATCCCAACGAAAATGGTTTGCGCGGGCTTCTGGTGACCTTAGCACGCAGACGCTCCTTGGACCGGCTCCGACGAAGAGCCGCTTATCGGCGCGCAACCGAAAGCCTGAAATCGGACACCGGCAATCCATTGACGTTGGAGGTAGCGCCCACGACCAATCAGATTGAGGTCAATGACCTGTCAAAACTCCTTAACCGCGCAATCCAAGTACTGCCCGAGGCACAAAAAGAGGTGATCGATCTCGCATTTTTCAAAGGGATGAGTCAACGCGAAATCGCCAGTAAAAGGCGCATCTCTTTGGGAACGGTGAAAACACGGCTCCATTTGGCCCAGCGGAAATTGCACACCTATCTGGTACCGATGCAGAACAAAATCTGAGGTGTGAAATCCTGGGCAGAGATTCGTGGTGTCCCGGAGAAGGTCAAACTGCTGGCTCAGTTATTCTCATGCCCGGACATACCTCGTACTTTGTGGATGTGTTCCAAAATCTGCACCAGCCACGGTTCTTTTCCAGCAAAGATCACGGAGAGAGCAGCTTTCTGAAAATGAGATAAGCATTTTCGACGTTTCTAAAGGCCGTTTCCTCGCCACAGTAACTCCATTGACAGCCGAGCCTACCCGCAGGTCTTGCCTAATCCGACGTACTAACGACTATCGGTCGGCAACACCAGGTTGCTGGTGTCGCCTGAGCGGCACGGTTTCGTAACGCATCGAAAGCCGAAGCCAAAATGCCTGATTGCCAATTCTCAAGGAACTACGCTAAAGTTCACAGTAGCCGCAATCGCACCTAAATCATGAGATTGGAGCGTCTTAGCGGTGAAAAAAACGAACATTTGAAAACACTAATAATTCCCATTGTATTGTGTGCCGCAATGCACTCCACGATCTCCGTCGCAGACACTGTCGTTCTTATCACGCCGGCAGAGGTGCAAAACAATGAGCCCGAAGGTCTCGCCGAAAGGAAAACATTAGCCGTTCCGCCCCCTCCAGCACCGCAGATTACCGTGTTAGAGCCTTCCAACCACATCATCGCGCAGGTTCCTTTCCCGATACGCGTTCGGTTCTCTACCAGCGACGGCGCTACCGTCGATAAAGATTCTGTCAAGGTCGAAGTAGCTGTTGGATTTTTTAGCAAAGATGTCA
>Ga0210408_10003146_pt1 | contig 15443 bp, 19 predicted proteins | sample IncBWH4MmetaG_FD_155471 | JGI IMG/M metagenome (GOLD analysis project Ga0210408, IMG submission 155471) | Forest soil microbial communities from Barre Woods Harvard Forest LTER site, Petersham, Massachusetts, United States - Inc-BW-H-4-M | ecosystem: Environmental > Terrestrial > Soil >...
TCGGCATCTCCGGCGAGATCGAGCTGGCTCAAATGCCGCCGTTGCCGCCAATCGCGCAAATGATGGCCGATATGGACGGGCTTGGCGCCCTGGGTTTGGATCGTGGAAGCGTGTGTGTTCATGAGGAAAATTTAGCACGCGAAATTCGCCCCAGCCATTACCCCCGAGGTAATCGAATTACCTCGTCCCTGGCCTCATCCTCTGCGGCCTGAGGAGACGATCCATGAGCGCCTTCATCCGATACCTGCCCGCCGCCGCCCTGTTGTTGCCCTGGCTGATCGACCTCGCCACCTGGCTGGTGGCGCGCAGCCTCAACATGCCCGTGCCGCTGGTGGAAGCCGCCGGAATCTTTGTGTTCCTGAAGGCGCAGGCGTTCGAGAACCGGATCGGCAAATCGCTCTGCCCGATCCGCCTGTGGCGGCGGTTGCGAGCGTTGGCCTGAGGACTGTAGCCGGAGTCCATCTAGTCGAATTATGACTGGTTTTGCTCTTGAATATTCAGGAGTTGCTGCTGCATGAGGGCCGTGTCTGGCGTATCCGCGCTGATTTTTGGTGCCGAAAAGGGATTGAAAGTTAAGCCAGTGACCGCATTGCTCTCGTCAAGGCTGACGGGTTTGAATGACTGACCCGGAGCCAGTGGAGGCGCGCCAAGAGTCTTCGCGCCGGCGCCCGTCGGCAGGTTGCCAGAAAGGGTTCCTACGGCAACCAGAGGGATAGGGCCTACGCTCATCTCGACTGATCTCCAAGGCTGAGTGATACTTCGCCAGAGAGACAGCAAGTGCCGTGCCAAGACCGGGCATTCGAAAGTTTAGTTAAGCCGTCTACCGACGCTGGGCCAAGAGAGCGGGTTTTCGCGCGCATTTTTCAAGCTGATGGCCAGCGATCACGACGCCGAATACATGATGATCGATGCCGCCATGTCCGCGCGCACCAACATGGCGCCGAGACACAAAAAGACGGCAAGCAAGCCATCGGTCGATCACGTGGCGGACAACACGTTATAAATCGATCCTTGCTTGGGAGGAAAAAGCAGCGCGTGTAAGATCTTCCGCTCGGCAAAATTTGCCGGACCCAACTTCCCAACAAGAATTACGGAGACAGCGCTTAATTCAGTTGGCGATTTGCACGCGATCGTTCAATTGGGTGCACTGTCACCGTAATTCCGCGATAGAGAGCTGACGTTCTCGACCCGTTTCCGGCATCACCGCCATACTCAGCTGCCGCCATACTCAGAGGCGCTCCTTCCGTTCCACATCGTTCCGCCTGCGCCCGGGTTCGTTGGAGAGTTTGGACCGTCATCGTGCGAATTCAAAAAAAACGATCCGGGCACTCGATGGCGGATTTCGTTGGTTCTCGCATGAGCCGACGCTTGGGTCGCGAAAGATGACACGAGCAGTAGCGCCGCTATAAGGTGTTTGATCTTCATTGTACGCTTCCTTTGATTGGACCTCGTACCAGCGGAGGCGGTCCATCTATGCAAGGAAGAGTACGATTGGAGGCCTGGATATTCATTCCAAATCGCACGAAAAATGTTTTGGCAGCGCGTCGACCAGCTGACATCAGTGACCGAATTCAAGCGCGGGAACGATTGTGCAGAATTACGGTGACAGTGCACTTAATTCAATTGAGTGCACTGTCACTGTAATTTAGATGCTTGTCGAATGCGCAGACTTAGTAGCGCGTAGGATGGGTAGAGCGCAGCGAAACCCATCGCTTTCGTTCGCAACCGCGATGGGTTTCACTTCGTTCAACCCCTCCTACGAACTAGCAGCGGCTTGGCTCACGAGGCGGTCTTGCCGCAAAGAAGTAGATCAGCCCATACATCGGTACAAACAGCGATGCGACCGCATGGATGACAGCATGATTCCTGACGCCTCGCACGACACCAAAAACCGGGCTCGCGACCTTTGCGGCCAGCAGGAAAAAATGATCCAATGCAGGATTGAAAATGATCCCATCGTCTTTCCCGCTATGACCGGTCAAATGCGATCAGCTTTGAACCAGGCATAATCGCCTGAAGCGATACGATTGATAGGCAGGCGGCAGCCATGGCTGTCTCAGCTCGGTTTAAACCCGCCCAGAACGGCGCGTCCGTCCCGCCCCGTTTGTCGCGTGCCACATCTCCATGGTTCAATTTGAAATCGACCGGAGCCCGGTAGCCCGTAGGGCGGATTAGCGAAGCGTAATCCGCCGACGCCACTCTCGGACCTGCGCGTTGCGCTTCACGCCAAACCATCGTCGCACATTCGTTCCGGGGTGGGTCACAGAAATTATCCGTGTCTCATTCAAGGGGTGCAGTCCAGCTCTGTCACCGTAATTCCCCCTCAGTCCCGCCGGCCAGCAGTTCCGACACAAACGACCTCGGTACGCCGCCCCGCGCCGGGGCCGTTCTCTGTCCGCATGTCCTGGCCGCTTCCACCTTTCGTCAGCCACTACCTCCTTATCGCGACAAAGCCACCGCATTAAGCTTAACCCGCAAGCTTAATCGGCATGTTTCCTTGCAGCGCACCGCTGTCTCGCTATCGTCATCTCACTGGTCACTGAAATTGGAGGTGATCCATGAGCGATAAAATAAGGAAGGACCTTGCGCGAAGAGAGGCGGGAAGGACTTTTCAGCGCGCCGCCAAACGGAAGGCAGCAACGGAATACGAGATAGCACAGGAGGCCTTCCAAAAAAACTACGAGCGATTGAGGGCCGAGCGATTGGCCAGGGAAGCCGCGAAGTCGAAAGAGAAATAGTGGCGAAATGACAAAACCTTCCGCACCGACCAAGGCTGACCTGCTCGAGATGCTGGCCGCGGCAGTCCGCAACACGCAACCCCAGCCGGTCAACACGCAATCTGAGCCGGTCCGCGACGCGGAACCCGAGCCGAAGCGCAAAACTCGACCCCGCAACACACGACCTGCGAAGCGCACGGTCAAAAACAAAAGCGTTCGGGCATCTACCAGCCGCAAGCAGCGGCGTCGATAACGCAGCCGGGGTAGGAAGCCTGGCCACACGCAAAAGCCGCGAAGGCTTCCCCAGGCGGCTGGTGCCGTTGCGTTGTGTTTGCGTGGAGGTTTGCTGCGCCGCTTACGGCGATACACTTAATTCCACGTGTCTGCTCGCCCCCGTCGGCGAGAGATGATCTTGCCCGACGGGCAAATCACTTCGTCTTATTAGAAATTATGTCAAGCCTCGCCGGCCAGCATCCTCGTTTTGATCCAACGCGCAAGGGTCAAACTTTACCGACTCTCTGCGCGTTCAGCTGGCCGGGAAATTTTGCGTCCAGATCCTGCCAGAGCACGTCCTCGATGAATATCTCGGCTTGGTGGCTGTACCGTTTGTTGCCAACAATCCAGGGTGTGTCGTGCCAGATCAGCGGCTCGCCGGCGGCGCGCCAGCGCAGCCTCCAATCCTCGAAGTCATGCAGCAGGCCGATGGGCACCGTACCGTCCTTTCTCGCTGGATACTCGCGAGTCGGCGTCTCGACCCACAGCAGCCGCTGGGCCCGGCCGAGTGCGTTTAAGAAATAGTAAGCCTTGGCCAAATTAAGCCGGAGCGTGATCCTCGGCTTTGCTTCAAGACCAACCGGATAGAACGGAATCCGGGCACCCAATGCCGCCATGACCATACGGGCGAAATCGCGAATCGAATAATGGGCATCGAGCAACGGATTGAGCCATGTTGTCGGTGGCGCTCGAACGGTGACCGGAATGAACTCCACCTCGCCGGGGGCCAATCGGTCCAGCACTGCGCGTGCCCGTTCCGACACTATGATAATGCCTCTGCTCGCATGAAACAAATCGGGCAGCGTGGCACTTGCTCTGTCGATCGTGAGTGATTTCGGAAAACACGATGCCGGAATGGGTAGGTTACGATGACGATACTCGTCCCAATCGCCTGACATCTTCCATGTAGCCTCGTCGAGGTGAAAGATCGTGCCGTTGAAGTAGGTGGGGTCGAACTTGTAGACCATCGCCAGCTTTCTCCCGCATACGGGTACAGCCTTATAGAACGGGATCGTGCACTACACTCTGGGCGATGGAATTACGGTGACAGTGCACTCGGCGGAAGACGATCTTGTCCGACGGGCAAATCACTTCGTCTTATCAGAAAATCATGTCAAGCACCACTGGCAAAAATATTCCTCTTCCGTTTTTCAGAAATCCATGATTAGTCTCCGCCCATCCCGCCTCCGCTGAGGGGCGTATCGCGATCGTCACGGACGTAAGGCGGCGGGGTGCGGTGGACGCAAGGAGGCTCAGCGCTGGTCGCGCCGACGAAAGCATCCTCGCGGACGGCCAAGTCGTGTGGTCCTGATCCCCCGACGCTGGGATCAAGCTTGCGGGTGACGAGCCCGCTGGCGACGGAGGCTATCAAGCCCGGCACTCCGGGGAGAGCGCGAAGCAGCCGTTAAAACCATTGCGCGGGGAATGCCGGTTGTTCCGGCTGAACCTGTGGTGACTGCCGCCTGCTTTCCTATTTGCAGGCGGGCCATGGGTGCGGCCTGCATCCGGCATTCCCTGCGCCCTCTCCTTGTCGAGGGCGACGTACGAAGCATCACTCGGGCAAGGACTTGCCGCGGGAATGCGAAGTTGCGTCATCTCCTCGTCATTGCGAGGAGCGAAGCGACGAAGCAATCCACGCTTCAGCAAGCGGAGAGATGGATTGCTTCGCTCCGCTCGCAATGACGAGGAAACGCTGTTTGACAATCGAATTCAGAAAGACCCGCATATCGCTGCGCTCATGCGGGCTACGATTATCTCATGACCTCGTCGCTCAGGCCGCCGCGCTGTCGTGACCGTTGGCGAGGCTGACATTGGCGCCGTTGGCGAGCTTGCCGCTCGCGTGGCCATTGAGGCGCTTGCCGTTGGCCTTGGCAATGGGCTTGCCATTAGGCTTGGCATGGCCGTTGAGCTTCTTCAGCTTTTCCTTGGCCTTGGCGAGCTTCTCGGCAAGGCGCTTCGCCTTGCGCTCGGCCTTTTCCCGCTCACGCTGGCGCTCGGCCCTTGCCTCGGCGCGCCTCTTTTTCCGCTTCTTCTCGCAGGCGTCGCATTTGCAGCCGATCGGCTTCAGATAGGCCTTGAAGTAGTCGGTGCCGTAATCGTAGTTGATCTCCTCGCCCGGCTCGATGTTCTTGATCGCGCGGATAAAGACCTTGCGCTTGCGCGGCCGGACGTCACTCTCCGCATTCGGCTTGCAGGCGTGGTTGATGTAGCGGGCGACGTTCTTGCGGACCGAGCCGTCGATGGTCCAGCGGTTGGTGAGCTCGAACAGGTATTTGTTCTCGATCTCGTCGTCTTTTTTCTTCTTCGAATCCAAGAGCGGCCCGAAATAGCGGATGATCCGGGACCCCTTCTTGATCGGTTTGGTGGCGAAGAGGCCGAGCCCGGTGCGGGAACGGCCGACGCGGTAAGGTTTGTTTGGGGAAAGTTCAGGCATGATGTTTTGATGAACTGACGCTCGATCGAGATGGCGCTCGTTCTAGAACGAATCAATACCGATGTCAGTCATTTTGCGCGGCGCACGCCAACCTTCCCCAGTTTGTACGGCCCGAATGTCCATGCTCCTCGGTTCCCATATGCTTCGCATCATTGTCACGCTCGCAATTGCCCTTGTGACAGCCGTGAATGCCCTGATCGGCAGCGCCCGCGCCCAAAGCTTTGGCAGCAGCTACACGTCGACGGCGGAAAGGGATTGCCGCACCACCAACACCGGCCGGGACGTCAGCGTCAACGTTTGCCCCGGCAAGGCCGGGCTGATCGTGCTGGTCACCGAGGACGATCTGCGCCAGACCGTCTCGGTCGGTCGCAACCGCAAGGCGGCCGAGAACGAACCGGCCGCAAGCACAGGCTTCGGCCCCTTCAACTCAGCCAACGCGACGCTCGAATGGCGCGCCGTGGACGGCAAGCCGTTCGCGGTCATCCAGCGCTGGCTCATCGCCGATATCGATGCGCCGGACAAAGGCGGCCGTCCGACCGACAAGGGCCTGCTGGTGGTGACGCGGCTGCCGCCCGGCGCGGTGTGCCATGTCGCCTATGTCGACGTCGCCGCCAATCCGAACCCCAACGAGCTCGCCCGCAAGGCCGCGGACGACATCGCGCGCGATTTCAAATGCGGCAAGGATGAGGTTCAGTTCGTCGGCGCCCGCGGCCGTGCGGCGGAGTTGGCCAAACGATGAGAAGGCCTGTCGCCCGATGCCGGTGAAGAAGCTGATGGATCCGAGCGCGCGGCTTCAGGACGCCGGCGGCCTCACCATGGCGACCTTCAGCATGGCATCCAGCAGCGTTTCGACGCTGTTGCCCTCCGGCAGCCGGCCAAGGATATCTTCCAGCCGGCCGTCGAGCATCAGCATGGTGAAGCCATGCACCAGCGACCAGGCGCGGGCGATCGCGGCTGCCTGCTCCAGCGTCAGATGCTCCTGCTCGATCTGCTCGTGACGGCTGGCGGCGACGGCATTTGCGAGGCCGGCAAAGGCGGCTTCCGCCGCCTCGTCTAGCGAGGGCCGCGAATAGTCCAGCCGCTCGGTGCGAAACATCAGCCCGTACATGCCGGGATGGGCCTCCGCATACGCGACATAAGCCTTTGCGCGCGCCATGCCCCGCGCGGGAAACGGTGTCTCCGGGGCGCAGGCCGCCGCCATGGTCGTGTTGAACTGGCGAAAGCCGATCGCGGCAAGCTCGCTGACGAGGCCGGTGAGATCGCGGAAATGATGCGTCGGCGCCGCATGCGACACGCCCGCTTCGCGCGCCACCGCGCGCAGCGTCAGCCCTGCGAGCCCGTCGCGCTCCAGCACCCGCTCGGCCGCCTTGAGCAAGGCATCGCGCAGCGCACCGTGGTGATAGGGCGTGCTCTCGGCAGCACCGCGCTGTCCCGTTCGCGTCCGTGCGGGACGCGCGGCTGCCGCGCGGCCGTTTCGCTTCGCTGGTTTTCGCGCCGCTTCTGTTTTTCTTGTCATCGCGGCGTTATACGGTTTCATTTTTACACTGTAAAGATTTTGCTTGACCGTCTTTGGCAGCTCACTTACTGCTATCTTTACGGTGTAAAGATAAACCAGAGGGAGTGTGCGATGCAGCAACAGAGCCCGACCCGTTTCGAATGGCCCAACCGGGCGCCGATCCCGATGGAATGCGATGCGCCGTTCCCAAGGATATCGGGCGAGCTGCCACGCGAGTTGAACGGCACGCTCTACCGCAACGGTCCCAACCCGCAATTCGATTCGCCCGGCGCGCACTGGTTCGTCGGCGACGGCATGCTGCACGCCTTTCACCTCGAGAACGGCCGCGCCTCCCATCGCAACCGCTGGGTCCGCACGGCGAAATGGCAGGCCGAGCACGACGCCGGGCGCGCCCTGTTCGGCAGCTTCGGCCGCAAGCTTCCGGATGCGCCGGCTGAGCTCACCGACGGCGGCGTCGCCAACACCAACATCATCTTCCATGGCGGCCGCCTGCTCGCGCTGGAGGAAGCGCACCTGCCGACCGAAATCGAACCTGGAACCTTGGCAACCCGCGGCTATTGCAATTTTGCCGGCCGCGTCGCCGGTCCCGTCACCGCGCATCCGAAGATTGATCCGATCACGGGCGAGATGGTGTTCTTCGGCTACAACGCCACCGGCCCCTTCACGCCCACACTTTCTTTCGGCGCGATCGACGCGTCGGGAAAGGTGACACGTTTCAGCCGGCTCGACGCGCCCTATGCCAGCATGGTGCATGATTTCATCGTCACCGAAAATCACATGCTGTTTCCGATATTGCCGATCACCGGCAGCCTGCAACGCGCGATGGCGGGCCAGCCCGCTTATGCCTGGGAGCCGGACAAGGGCACCCATGTCGGCGTCATAAAGCGCGGCGGCTCGGCTCAGAACGCGGCTAATGACATCGTCTGGTTCCGCGGCGAGAACTGCTACGTCTTCCATGTCATGAACGCCTGGGAGGACGGCAGCCGCATCATCGCCGATGTCATGCAGTTCGAGGAAGCGCCGCTCTTCCCGCATCCCGACGGCAGGCCGACCGATCCGAACAAGTCGCGCGCAAGGTACTGCCGCTGGAGCTTCGATCTCGCCGGGAATACCGACCGCTTCGAGCAAACCTATCTCGACGACCTCACCGGCGAATTTCCGCGCATCGACGATCGCCGTGCCGGACTGAAGAGCGCGCACGGCTGGTACGCCTGCGCCAATCCGGATCTACCGACGTTCGGCGCCCTGTCAGGCATCGCGCATGTCGACGGCAACGGAAAACGGCTCGGCAAATTTCACCTGCCCGCAGGCGACACGATCTCCGAGCCGGTCTTTGTCGAGCGCGGCAAGGACGCCGCCGAGGGCGACGGCTGGCTGCTCGCTGTGGTCTATCGCGCGCGTGAAAACCGCAGCGACCTCGCGGTCTTCAACGCCATCGATGTCGAAGCCGGCCCCATCGCACTCGTGCATCTCGCCCACCGCGTGCCCGACGGCTTCCACGGCAATTGGGTGGGAGCCGCATAACGACACTCTGCTCTCGTCATTCCGGGGCGTCGCGCAGCGACGAGCCCGGAATCCACAACCACAACCCCGGATTATGGATTCCGGGCCCGCGCCTTACGGCGCGTCTCGGAATGACGAGGCCAACCAGTTGATTCGGCGGGAGTTTTACCGTCCCAATCAACTAATGTTGACGATGTAAAGATTTACCTTGACCGTAACAGTTTTTGCCCCTAACTATCTTTCCAATGTAAAGATTGGCCCGAAGAGGCCCAGGCAATGACAATATTTCTCATCCTTGCGCCCTATGGCGCCTTCTCCTCGCTGATGTTGCTGACCTCGGCAACGCCGAGCCTGCTTGCCGCGACTTTCGTTTGTGGCGGCACCATCGCCTTCGACAGCTGGCGCGGCCGTTCGGTAAAAATCCTGGCCGCCGGCTCGGCGATCCTGTTCGCCGCGATTGCCGCCTATCTCAATGTCATCGACCCCGGTGTGAGCGACAAGGCCGTCAAGCTCACCGTCGACATCGGCATCTTCGTCATTTCGCTCGGCTCGATGCTCGTCCGCTATCCCTTCACCACGCAATACGCACTGGAATCCCTACCCGCGGAGATCGCGGCAATGCCGGGCTTCATGCGCGCCAACTACATCATCACCAGCGCGTGGACTGCGGCCGCGCTGCTGATGATGCTCGCCAACGCCGCCATCCTTTATGTGCCGGGCCTGCCGATCTGGCTCGGGCTTGCAGTCGCGTTCGCCGCACGCAACAGCGCGGTGTTCTTCACCAAATGGTATTCGGCGCATCGGCGCACCCGATACGCATCATCCCTGCCGCCCCACGCCTTGCCAAAGGCACATTGAAGACCCGGAGGAAAGACGATGAAGGACGTGTTCGCCCGCCTTGCCACCGACTTCTTTTCCACCATCGTCTTCCTCGTCATCTACCTCGCCACCGACAACATCGTTCTCGCGACGTCGGTCGCCATTGCCGGCGCAATCGCGCAGGCGATCTATAGCCGTATCAAGGGCAAGGAGCTCAGCTTCATGACCTGGGCAAGCCTTGGGCTCGTGATCGTGCTCGGCGGCGCGACCATCCTCACCAGCGATCCCCGCTTCGTGCTGGCAAAACCCGCCATCGCGCATTTCGCCGTCGGCGCGGTCATGCTGAGGCGCGGCTGGATGCTGCGCTACATGCCGCCGCTGGTGGCCGATACCATTCCGGAATACGTCGCCTTCGCTGGCTTTGCCTGGGCAGCGCTGATGTTCGCGCTCGGCGCCGGCACGATTGCGATCGCCATGACCGGCGACCTCAAGCTCTGGACGATCTATGTCTCCGTCGTCGCGGTCGGCGCCAAGATCGCGGCCTTTGCGATCCAATACGTCGTGTTTCGACTGGCCGTCACCAACCGCATCCGCGCGGCCGCCAGCACGTAAAAAGCGCTTTCAAACAACCCGATTAGGCTTGCGCGGCGAGATGGGTTATACCGCCGCACAAGCCTTTTGTGCGCAACGAGGAGGAACGAATGGCGGTGGACGGCAATTGGGATCTGGTGATGACGACACCGATGGGCGATCGCAACGCGACGCTGAGCCTGAAAAGCGCCGGCGGCACGCTGACGGGCACGCAAAGCGCCGACGGCAATTCCACCGAGATTTTCGACGGCACCGTCAATGGCGACGACGTGGCCTGGAAAGTGTCGATCACCAACCCGATGCCGCTGACACTCGAGTTCACCGGAAAGGTCGCGGGTGACGCCATCTCCGGCGAGATGGGCATCGGCTTCATGGGCAATTTCCCGTTCACGGGGAAGCGGGCGTAAGCGCTGCCGTTGTCAGCCGGGGCGCCGCGGCACGATCGCGATCGGCGTGAAGGTGTAGACGGCGTCCCCGCTCTGGTTATAGACGGTCCATTTGACACGGGCGATGCCCACCGGCTTCGTTCGTGACGGCACCAGCTCAACGATCTCGCCTTCAAGGCGAAGCGCATCGCCAGGCCGCACCGGCTTAAGCCAGCGCAGTTCGTCAACGCCGGCGCCAAACAGCGGATGCGGCCCAAACGGCTTGGTTGTGGTGGCGAGCTTCATGGCGATCGCCGCGGTGTGCCATCCGGATGCCGCGAGCCCGCCGAGGATCGTGTCCTTGGCAGCTTCTTCATCCAAATGAAACGGCTGCGGATCGAATTCGGATGCAAAGCGCAGGATGTCCTCCTTCGACACCGTCGTCACCGCATCGCTCGCGAATTTCATGCCGACCTTCAGGTCGTCGAACCATTCAACCATTTTGTTCTCAACTTTCTGATCGCAATCGACCTGACACTAACACCAGAGATCAAAACCAAATCCGCATCGGCAATCGATATTCGTCCAGCGGCACGTCCTTTTCGGGGACGCTGCCTTCCGGCTCGCGCGCCGCAATCGCCACCGCGCAGGCATCCAGCACATCGTCGCGTTTGGCACCAGTACCGATCCGCTGCTCATCGAGCCAGCGATCTACATCGCGGAATCCTTGCCGCTTCAGCAACCTGCGGCGAAGTACATCGCCCTCCTCCGACTTCTTCGGTGGTAACGGCTTGCTGCCGTTCAGGCGCAGAAATACCAGCTCGGGATGAACCTCGCATACGTCGATCGGAGGATGCGCGCGCAAAAAGGCGTCGACCTCCATGATCTTCCTTCCGAGATGCCAGAGCTGGCGAGAGACGCGCGTCTGCCCACGTCGCAGCGCTTCCCGGTTGGCCTGGTCCGGATCGGAAAACTCCTCCCAGAGCCAGCGCCGCGCGCCGGTGAAGACGCGCGAGGCATGAGGCCGCAGCCTTTCGCGCGCGAGCAGATCGCAGGCGCGCGCGCCGTCCTCCGTCATGCCGATGGGGATATCGATCCCGGCGCGATCGAACTTGCCCGACAGCGCCTCGGTGACATCAGCATGGAAAGAGATCGTTTGCTCATCGCCGTCGAGGCAGACGGCGACCCAGCCCTCCGAAAATCCGTCGAGGCCGATGGCCCTCAACCGAGATTGAGCTCCTTGAAGAAGTCATTGCCCTTGTCATCGATGATGATGAAGGCCGGGAAATCGACGACCTCGATGCGCCAGATCGCTTCCATGCCGAGCTCGGGATATTCGACCACCTCGACCTTCTTGATGCAGTGCTCGGCGAGGTTCGCTGCCGCGCCGCCGATCGAGCCGAGATAGAAGCCGCCGTGCTTCTTGCAGGCCTCGCGCACGGCCGGCGCGCGGTTGCCTTTGGCCAGCATCACCATCGAGCCGCCGGCCGCCTGAAACTGGTCGACAAAGGAATCCATGCGGCCTGCGGTGGTCGGACCGAACGCGCCGGAGGCATAGCCTTCGGGCGTCTTCGCAGGGCCCGCGTAGTAGATCGGATGGTCCTTGAAATAATCCGGCAGCGGCTCGCCCTTCTCCAGCCGCTCGCGCAGCTTGGCATGCGCGGAGTCGCGCGCGACGATCATCGTGCCGGTCAGCGACAGCCGCGTCTTGATCGGATTCTTCGAGAGCGTCGCCAGGATGTCCTTCATCGGCTGGTTGAGGTTGATCTGGACGACGTCGCCGCCGAGCGCCTGCTCGACCTGGGGCAGATATTGCGCGGGGTTATGCTCGAGCTCCTCGAGATAGACGCCGTCCTTGGTGATCTTGCCGAGCACTTGGCGGTCGGCCGAGCAGGACACGCCGAGCCCGATCGGCAGCGAGGCGCCATGGCGCGGCATGCGGATCACCCGCACGTCGTGGCAGAAATATTTGCCGCCGAACTGCGCCCCCACGCCGAGGCTCTGCGTCATCTTGTGGATTTCCTGCTCCATCTCGACATCGCGGAAGGCGTTGCCGTCGGCCGAACCATGGGTCGGCAGCGCATCGAGATAACGGGCGGAAGCAAGCTTCACCGTCTTCATGCAGAGTTCGGCGGAAGTGCCGCCGATGACGATGGCGAGATGATAGGGCGGGCACGCCGCAGTGCCCAGCGTCAGGATCTTCTCCTTCAGGAACGCCAGCAGCCGATCCTTGGTCAGCACCGAGGGCGTCGCCTGGAACAGGAAGCTCTTGTTCGCGGACCCACCGCCCTTGGCCATGAACATGAACTTGTAGGCATCATCACCCTCGGCGTAGATTTCGCACTGCGCCGGCATGTTGTTGGCGGTGTTCTTCTCCTCATACATCGAGATCGGCGCCACCTGCGAATAGCGCAGATTACGGCGCAGATACGCATCGCGTGCGCCTTCCGAGAGCGCGGCCTCGTCCTCGCCGTCGGTGATGACGTTGCAACCCTTCTTGCCCATGATGATCGCGGTGCCGGTATCCTGGCACATCGGCAGCACGCCGCCGGCGGCGATATTGGCGTTCTTCAGGAAGTCGAGCGCAACGAACTTGTCGTTCGGGCTCGCCTCCTTGTCCTCGAGGATATTGCGGAGCTGCTTCAGATGCCCGGGCCGCAGATAGTGATTGATCTCGCCGAAGGCCGCTTCCGACAGCGCCCGCATCGCTTCGCGCGACACCACCAGCATGTCCTTGCCGAGCACCTTCTCGACGCGCACGCCCTCGGCCGTCACCTTCTTGTAGGGCGTCATGTCCGCGCCAAGCGGAAACAGCGGCGTATGCTTATAGGGCGGAACGGGCTTTTGCTGGTCGGGAAAGGCGGTGGGAGCGTTCATGGAGCGTCTCGCGGGGTTTGTGGACCGCGCCGGGGCGGCCTTGACAGGTCTGATAGACTACCACCGCTGACCAGCGCAACACAGCTTTCAGCATGGCGATGGCGAGGGGCGTGATGGCTAGTTTTGTCCTGATTCCAGGTGGTTGGCGCGGCGGCTGGACCTTCGCCGACTTCGTCGCGCGGCTCAAGCGAGCAGGCCATGAGGCCTACGCGGTGACCCTGAGCGGCCTGGACGTCGCACTGGGGCCATCCGGCGCCAATATCAATCTCGACACGCATATTGCCGACGTCATCGAGCTTCTCGCCGTCGAGGACCTGTCCGAGGTGATCCTGTGCTCGCACAGCTATGGCGGCATGGTCGCCGCCGGCGTCGCCGATCGCGCGCCGGAGCGGATTGCCGCGCTCGCTTATCTCGACGCTTTCGTGCCGGCGAACGGCCAATCCTGGTGGGATCTCGCAAACGAGCATTTCCGCCAGCTCATCATCGAAAACGCACGTCACGACGGGCTGACGGTCGAGCCGCCCGCAGGCCGCGATGCCCGTCGAAGGCCACATCCGATCGGCTCATTCCTGCAGGCGCTTCACCTCACCCGCGCCGAAAAGCCGATACCTCGGACATTCGTCTACGCCACCGGCTGGAGCGCGACGCCGTTCGCGGCACAATATGAGCGCTTGCGCGACGATCCGGCATGGCAGGTTCACACCCTCGCCTGCGGTCACGACGTCGTCAACGAGGCTGCTGATGAGGTGTTCGAGATTCTCACGCGGGTGGCGGGCGATCTATCGTTGGCATAAACCTGCCTCTACTTTCCGCAGACAGACCAGCGACAGGATCTTGCGCCGCTAAGGGCCCCCGACGCTTTTCCCGATGTTGAGGGCTTTCATGGGAACGCTAGCTTTCCCTATCCTGCGCTCCGTGCAACACGGCTGTGATGGTTATGCGCTCCCTTACCCGATCGACCTCGTAAATCACGATATAGGGTAATCTTGGAACGACCCATTCGAACGTATCGGGCTCGCGTCCGGCGTGCCCCATGAACGGGAAGGAGATCAATAGCTCTGCGCTACCGAAAAGTCGCTGAACTATCTTCTTGGCGGCTGAAGGGCTATCCGTCGCGATCCAGCTGTAGATGTTTTCGAGATCGGCAATCGCCTCATCGTCGAAGACAAGCTCCATCCCGTACTATGAACCTAATTTATCGATGCGAGCCCACGCTTCCGCATGCGACAGCAGCTTGCGATTGGGGTTAGCGATACGACGGCGCACTTCTTCCACCTGAGCGTCCGTCAGGCGGATCTCGCGCATGTGCTTCACGTAGTCGAGCAACGCGCCGGCGGCGGCATCTTGATCATCCGGCGGCAGCTGTTCGACTTGGCGCAGTGCTTCTTCAAGTAGCTTTGTCATTTAAATAATATAGCACGATACGCCGAACAATTTCTACTACGGCAAGAAAGCCTCAGTGCGCGAAAGGTAGAAAACCCGCCCTTGCGCTCTCCCTCCCCATTCGCTTCAATGGCGGTGAAGGGGCCTTCACATGACATCACGACGACAATTTCGCCGACCGTTCCTGCTTGCCGCCGCGCTCGCATTTTTTGCTGCATTCATCGCCTCCCCCGCCCGCGCCGACCGTTGCGACGATACCGCCAAGCAACTGGCGGAAGCGATCGACGGGCTCAAGGTCAATTTCAAGGCCGCCAACATCATCTATCTGACGCATCCGGCGGCGACCGAATTTTCGCTGGGCTGCCAGGGCAGCCAATATGCCACCGAGCTCTACGCCAAGGGCGACCGCAAGCTCAAACCGGAATTCCTGAACCTGGTCGCTTCGGCGGCAGCCGTGATCTTTACACTGCCCAAGGACGACACCACGACCGGCACCTCGCGCTGCCTGAAGCGCATGGGGATCCTGCGCGGCAACAAGATCGTGCTGCGCTACAAGCGGCTCGACATGGAATGCGATCGCACCAAGACAGACGCGTCCATCGTGGTTCGCCGCGGCCTCGACCAGTAGCCGAAACAATAAAGCCGGCTGCGATCATTGTGTCCGGGCATGCGTCCCCTGTTCACCATGCCGGCCGTCGCGCGCCGATCGCTCGCATTTTAACGAATTATTTTATCCAGCCTTGATGGAAGGCGCTCACGGTCGGCACAACAAAAGGAACCGACCGATGGATGTCTCCAGCGTCTCGCCCTCGTCCCCGGTTGCGCCGGTGGATACGAGTGGCTCCCAGCCACAGGTGCAGGCGACGACCAGCACCGACAACAACAGCGACTACCAGCCGCCGCCGAAGGCGCCGCTGCCGCCCGGCCAGGGCACGCGCGTGGACCAGCTCGCGTAAATTTACGCC
>Ga0210408_10003148_pt1 | contig 15436 bp, 7 predicted proteins | sample IncBWH4MmetaG_FD_155471 | JGI IMG/M metagenome (GOLD analysis project Ga0210408, IMG submission 155471) | Forest soil microbial communities from Barre Woods Harvard Forest LTER site, Petersham, Massachusetts, United States - Inc-BW-H-4-M | ecosystem: Environmental > Terrestrial > Soil >...
ACATTTTTCGCGGAATTCATCACACAGCAATACATCTCAACTAGCTAAGAAGTGCGTGGTCTTCCTGCCCGCCACGCCTGCTTCGCCAGGGTGTACCGCCCCGGAGATTTTCCACGCCCATCCCCAAGGAGAGCCTATGTATCGCGCTTTTGCACGCCAACTGATATTGCCTGCACTCACCGTCATTCTGTCGCTCTGGAACACAAGTTCCGTTTCCGCCCAGAAAGTCTCAACGCGTACGCCGATCAAGCATGTGGTAGTCATCTTCCAGGAGAATGTCTCGTTCGATCACTACTTTGGCACTTACCCGACCGCTGCCGCCAACAAAGACGGCTCGGTGTACTTCGCAGGAGCGAAGGAGAATACGCCGGGTGTGAACAACCTTGTCAGCGCCGGATTGCTGACGAACAACCCCAACGGCGTGAATCCGCTCCGCATCGACCGGAGCGTTCCAAATACCTGCGACCAGGACCATGGCTATGCCGACGAGCAGTTCGCGTTTCACGGCGGCCTGATGGATCGCTTCCTGACGCACAGCTGCAACGACGCGAATCTGGGGCAGAACAGCACCATGGGCTACTACGACGGCAACACTGTTACAGCGCTGTGGAACTACGCGCAGCACTTTGCCATGAGCGACAACTCATTCGGGACCAGCTTTGGGCCGTCCACTCCCGGATTGCTCAACCTGGTTGCGGGCACCACCTACGAGGCCACGATCACGAACGGACTCTCAGCGGCTGGGAACATTGCGGGCGGCACCACCTCCGGCGCTGACATCGGCGACCCGGACCCGGCTTTCGACATCTGCTCCAATCCGAAGCGAACACAAATCAGCATGTCGGGGCAGAATGTGGGCGATCTGCTTAACAAGGCGGGTGTGACGTGGGGATCGTTCATGGGCGGCTTCGCACATTGCACGAATGTGTCCACCGGGATCACCGGGCTCAGCACCGCGGACTATATTCCTCACCATGCGTTCTTCCAGTACTGGCAGTCGACCTCCAACCCGAATCACACGCCGAGGACTTCCGTAGGGATGATCGGCCACCCCGGAGATGCGGCCAATCACGAATACGACCTCACGGACTTCTGGGATGCGCTCGCGGCGCACAACCTGCCGGCGGTGAGCTTTTTGAAAGCGCGCGCCATCGAGGACGGACACGCGGGTTATTCTGATCCGCTGGACGAACAGAATTTTTTGGTTCAGACGATCAACAGGCTGGAGCAGTCTGAAGAGTGGAATAACACGGCGGTGATCATCGCCTACGACGACTCGGACGGCTGGTACGACCATCAGATAGGCCCCATTGTGAATCAGTCAAATGTGTCTGATGACCAGTTGCTAGAGGCCGGCAGTTGCGGCACCCCGAAGCCTGACGAGGATGGCAATATTGAGAACGGCCGCTGCGGCTACGGTCCGCGCCTGCCGCTTCTCACCATTTCGCCGTTTGCTCGCTCAAACTATGTCGACCACAAGGTGATCGACCAGTCTTCGGTTCTTCGTTTCATCGAAGACAACTGGAATCTTGGACGGATCGGAAATGGTTCGGCCGATGCCATCGCAGGAAAGCTGGATGGACTGTTCGACTTCAGTGACGAAGGTTCGAATCATGCCTTGATCCTGGACTCGCTGACAGGAAAGATTAAGCCGGGAAACAACAGATAGTACCCGCCGCAAGAATGACAACCTAATCAACTGCAAAGGCGGGGAGCTCCAGCGAGGTTCCCGCCTTCGTGTTGCATCGCATGGCCCGATTGCTTTCGCTTATGTTCCAGGGGGCTTATGGCGGAGCCCGCATGAGTCACGCACGACCAGTTCAACCGGAAGTACGAGCCGCTTCCCGCGTTCTGTTCGATAGTTGTTAAGCAGGCGGGAAAAGAGCATATTGGCGCCCATCCGTGCAAGGTCACTGATGGGTTGCCGAACGACGGTCAGCGGCGGGTTCAGGATATTCGCGGTCTCAAAGTCATCGAAACCAACGATGGCAATTGATTCTGGGATCCGGACTTTTAAATGCGCCAACGCATGAAGTACGTTCCTGGTGATGAGATTGTTACTGCAATAGAAAGCCGTCGGCGGATCCGACGCGTCGAGCACAGTGCGAATCGTAGCCAGCATTTCCGGTTGAGTACTGTTGCCAAAATAGGCTTCCGGCTTCGCATTCGCTTTCTTGAGCGCCTCTCGATAGCCCTCAAAGCGCGCCCGAATCGTATAGAGATTGCGGGATAGACCAAAAAAGGCAATGCGACGATGCCCATGTTGAATCAGGTGGTTTACACCCAGCTGTGAGCCGAGCTTGTTCTCGACCACAACGCTGTCATACCTGCTGTTCTCGATCGGACGATCAAGACTTACGATTGGGATGCTCCTGAATTCGCTTCCCGTAATGCGAGAGAGTCCGTCCGCCGCTGGGATCACGACAAACCCTTCAACTTGCCGCCGCAGCATACGACTTGCCTGTTCATGCTCAATGCTGGGGTCTTCGTCAGCGGTTGCAATTATGACCGAGTACTCATGCTCTCTGGCCACCGTGCTCACGGTCTGGGCACATGTCGCGAAGAAGGGGTCGATGAGGTTCGGCACAATCACGCCAATCTGCCGCGATCGCTGGTCACGCAGCGCCCTGGCTACCTCGTTTGGCCGGTAATTTAATGTCTCTATTGCTTGAAAAACACGATTGGCGGTCTCCTCGGCCACGCGCACCCTTCCGCTGAGAACGCGCGAAACCGTCATTGTGCCAACTCCGGCGAGTTTGGCAACATCGCTCATGCGTGGAGGTCGACTCAAAGCGGGCTTGCTCCATAGTTTTGAGGCTGTCGGATAACCCTCAATCTTTCATGGGAAGACGCGATGGTCAAGGAAATGATCACGAGTGGAGACGGCTCCCTTTGTTTTCGAGAGTGCCAGCTGTACCGACTTCGAAACGTTGGTCGGTATCGATACCATCCGTAACAGTCGGACTTGCGAAAACGCCTTCCTCGAGACTGCTCCGCCCGTCAGACAGCCACGCCGAGCTCGGTCGATCCTGGCGATCAACCGGCAGGCCGGACCGTTTTCAACTCAAGGGGTCAACCGGGATCGAAGCCTGAGCGGACCAGACCTTTACCGCCTTCCAAATTTGGAAATTTGGCCGGTGTGAACGCGGTCACAGGGACAAGTCAACCCCTTTTACGTAACACATTCATTGTTATTGGTTTATCTCCTGTTTGGGCCGCAAGCGCTGAATCCGGCGTCGCGCGGGCACCAGCGCCAACTGAATCGCTTTATTCATGAGTTTGCATCGCAATAAGAGGTCCGGTTCCGGGAATTTGGTTCGGCCACATTCGAGAAAGAGGTATTCACCCCGATTTGGTCCAGTTTTTGCACGGTTCGAGTCCGCTGTGCCTCCCCGAATCAAGGGGATACGGCATCTGCCGGCAGGATCATTTCCCTTGACTTTAGCTTATGAGATCGTTAACACTAGCCGGGTTTCGAGGAATGCCGCGCAATCGTCACGAACGAAGTTGAGCTGTGTACTTTGAGCTCAAACGTTTTTGCTGGGTATGTCTGAGATCACCAGAGACTCTGGCCCAAAGCTCCTATAGAGAGCCGAGGCCGGTTCATAATCTGTTGGGCTATGAAGGAGACCAATGATGTCAAATCAGATCCGAGAGAGGCGCAGAAGGAGTGCGCTTACGCTCGTTGCGCTGTCACTCGTTCTGGCTCTAGTTCCCTGCGCGCTGCAGGCGCAAGCCTATTACGGCGCGATTGTAGGGAACGTTGCCGACACAACCGGAGCCGCGGTCGTGGGCGCTAAAGTGTCAGTAACCGCCACCGCGACCAACGCCCAGTCCTTCACAACTACATCGTCCATCGGAGCATTTTCGCTGCCGCAACTACCGGTGGGTGTCTACACTGTGCAGATCAGCCAGCAGGGCTTCAAGGAGTTTGTGACGGAAAAGGTCGAAGTGCACGTGTCGACCAATACCACCGTCAACGCCACGCTTCAGGCCGGAGCCGTGAGCGAAACAGTCAGTGTCCAGGCCGACGCCATCCAGGTGGAAACCACTTCCGCGACGGCTGGCGAGGTCGTGTCCGGTAGCCAGGTACGCGAACTCCCGCTCAACGGCGAGAATTTTGTTGGCCTGACTCAGCTTTCACCCGGTGTCAATGCCGCAGCCTCCTACAACGGCCAGGATAAGGGTCTCGAGGGCGGCGTAAATTTCTCAGTGAATGGCAACCCTTACACCAACAACCTCTTCCTGGTTGATGGCGTGAATAACAACGACGTAGGGTCGAACCGCACCATCCTAGTCTACCCCGCTGTTGACACCATCCAGGAATTCAAGATGGTGCGCAATTCCTTCGGACCAGAGTATGGCCAGGCTTCGGGTGCGATCATCAGCATCACCACCAAGTCGGGCACCAACCAGTTCCATGGCGGCTTCTTCTATGCCGGCCGCAACGACGTACTGGACGCCAATAACTGGTTCAATAACAACCAGAAAACTGGCAAAGCCAAGCTACGGCGCAACGACTGGGGATACAACGCGAGCGGCCCCCTCGTAAAGAACCACATCTTTCTCTGGTGGAACCAGGAATGGAACCGCGAGATCCGTGGATCCTCCTACGGCGCATGCGTCCCGACTGCTGCCGAAGCCGCGGGAGACTTCAGCGGATACTCGGGTGCCAACGATCAATGCGGCGCAGCGGTTCCGGGCAACGGCACTAATCCGGGATTCCCCTCATGGGTGGGAACCACAAACAAAATCGCCAATCCCGATGCCGCGGGTCTGTTGATCGCCCAGTTCTATCCCACGCCTAACTACAACTCGAACCAGACAGTCACCAATCCGGCCAACGGCTACAACTGGTCTTCGCCGATTAACAATCCGTTGAACTGGAGCGAATGGAACGTCCGGCCCGATTGGGACATCAATGCCAAAAATCGTGTCACCTTCCGCTGGACCCAGGATTCGTGGAAGAATCCGGCACCGAACGCGGGCGATTCATTCTGGGGAGAGTCTGACTTTCCCACGGTGCAATCGACCTGGGATCAGCCCTCAAAAAGCGTGATGGCAAAGCTGAGCACGACCGTGACCTCGAACATGGTCAACGACGTCGAGTTCGGCTATGGCTATAACGCCATCATCACCACCCTCGCTGGCACACGGGCCGATATTGTTCCGAAGATCGACGCGGCCTATCCGGCAACGTTCCCATCTTCCCTCAAGCAGAAGGACGAGTTCTTCGGAAACTGGGGAGGATTCAACCCCTACGGGTCGTTTCAGACCCAGTCCTCGTTCTGGAACATCGCCCCCTACCACAACCACGAAGATCTCTACACCGTCCAGGACAACCTCTCCTGGGTCAAGGGCAATCACCTGCTCAAGGCCGGTGTCTTCTTCAGCGACAACCTCAAAGAGGAAACCAGCGGCAACGGCGCCGATCGTCCCGGCTTTCCGGGCGGGGTTTACTGCGCCTCGGGCCAGAAGACCCCACCCGCAACGCCGACTGCGGGTCTGCCCGCGTGTGTGAACACCGGCAACTCGCTTGCCAATGCTTTGGTTCCAGGCACCGGTGCTTCGCCGCAAACCTTCGCAAACGTTGGAGAAGGCAGCCGCGATATCGACGCGTTGGTGAAGTGGCATGACTTCGAGTGGTATTTGGGCGACACATGGAAGGTGAACCGAAAGCTTACGGTCAACTATGGCTTCCGGTGGTCGTTCTATCGCGAACCTTATTCAAACGACAGCCAGTGGGCCAACTGGAGTCTCGCCAACTGGAGCGCCTCCGAAGCATCGTCGAATCCAACCGACGCTTGCAATGGCTTGATCGTGGCCAAGGGCACACACCCGTGCGAGGCTGCAAATAAGCTGATGCAAAGCCTCGGGGTCGCCCTCAACCTCTCCTCGGGAACACAGGGCGCCAGCGCCGCAATCCTTCCGCAAAACAACCATGACATCGCTCCCCGAGTGGGCGTGGTTTGGGATCTCTTTGGCAATGGCAAGACTGCACTCCGTTTCGGCGGCGGGCAGTTCTTCCAACGCGAGATGGTGGGCATCGACGAGAGCATGGAGAAAGGTGCTCCGTTCTCGCTGGCCGCCACATCGAACCGGCCCCTCGACACCGCCGTCCCCCTCGCGGGCGGAGGTGTTTCGCCGGGCTATGCCAAGGAAATGCGAGCCGTTACGCCCCATGCCTGGCAGTGGAATCTGACTGCCGAACAGGAAGTTGCCCACAACACGTCTGTCGAAGTTGGATATGTGGGCAACACCGGCGTGCACCTGACGTCGATGCGGCAGTTTAACCCGATTCCTCAAGCAGACTGGGCCGCGGCCGCCACCAGCAGCAACGGTACCGGGGTCAACCCATACAGGCCGGCGTCCAACTTTAGCGCGATCAACGGGTTTGCGCGCGCGGGGCACGCGAGTTACCACTCGCTGCAAACGCTCTTCCGTTCGCAGGTTGGGCCGTCCACCTTCCAGGCCGCCTATACATGGTCACACTCCATAGGTGACGTTGAGCTCGATAACTCGTCGGGCAGCGCCAACCAGGAAATGACAACGGTCAACGGCCAGCCAGGTCTCGACAAAGGCAACACCAACATCAATCGGCCTAACATCTTTGTGCTGAGTGAGGTTTACTATCTGCCCAAATTCAGCGGCTCTAACAAGCTGATGCAGAACACCGCGGGTGGCTGGGAATTCAACAGCATCTTCAGCGCTGCACACGCCAGCTCTCTGAGCGTGTACGCAAACGGAAGCTATAGCAACACCGTAGGTTCCGGCAGCTCAGCGCAGAGTGCCACAATCAGCTCCCTCATTGGCACCGGCATTAACTCCAACAACCGGCCCCTGTTGGCCGGCCAAAGCTGCAACGCCGGGATGAAGGGCAATCACATCCTGAATGCGAATGCTTTCACGCTTGTCGGTTACACCCTGGGAACTGCCCCGAAGGGAATGGAGCACCATGGCTACTGCTACGGAGCGCCTACTACCGACTGGGACGCCCAACTTGCCAAGAATTGGGAAATCAAGGAGCGTTTCCGAGTCAAGTTCTCGTTCGACTTCTTCGATCTCCTCAACCACCCGAACTTCAATTCAGGCGGTTTGGAGGGGACCGGCTGGACGCCTTCACAGATCAGCTGTGGAAGCGCACTCTGCTCCCCGAGCAATCCGGTCATCACCTCGAGTTCAGCGGTCGGTGGGTTCGGCTCAGTCACAACGCTTCAACCGAGCAAAGGCTTCCGAGAACTGCAATACGCTCTAAAGTTCACGTTCTAACCGGATGTGACCTACTGGGAATACTTGATCACCTTCCGACTGCGGAGCGCCCACCGGCCTCCGCAGTCTTTTCTTCAGCTAAAATCAACTCACGTCCCGCTATGCGGTTGAGCCACAATTCGTCGGCTATTTGCGCAATCTCTGATGCATGTCATTTTGTTCGGACCGTGGGCCCGCTGTTTCTGGCCCTCCTCCTCACCTGCATAGAATCAGTCGCACAAACCCCACCGAACGATAGACGTGGGACGGACGCGCCGTCAGGCACCAGCTCACTCGAATCCCGTGTCCTCGCCGCTCAAAAATCTCGCTCTTCCAGTGATCCTGCGTCAGTGGCCCAAGCCAATCGGCTGGTAATCGCCGCCGCCCTGCGCGAACTCGGCGATCTGCGCCAGGCACAGTCTGACTATGCGGGCACTGTCAAGCTGAACAACGAGTCTCTTCAGTTCGAAGACATACCCGCGACAACCATCGCCATGGGCATGGCCGAACTGCAAGCCGGACACTTCGATAAAGCCATCGAGTACGCCAACCGCGCCCATTCGACCGACCCCACGAACCTCACTGCCGATCGATTGCTCGCCAGTGCGCTCGATCAAAAAGGGGACTACGCCAAGGCAGTCGAACCCTTCACCTGGATTGCCAAGGCTCAGCCGACTGTCGACAATCTCTACCCGCTTGCGGAGTGCCTGCTGCAGACTAAAAAGCCTGAAGACCGCAAGCGCGCGGCGGAGGTATTCGAGCAGATGAAGCACATCGCCGGCGACAGCGGCTCGCTTCACGTCCTCATGGGCCGCTCCTACCGTGACGGAGGCGACCTCAACGACGCCATCGCCGAGTTCCGTCGCGCCATTGCGCTCGATCCGCACACCCCACATGCTCACTACTTTCTGGGCCTCGCCCAACTCTACGCCAACGACTGGAAACCAAACCCGGCCATCGAAACCGATATCTGGAGGGAACTCGACTACTATCCCGATGACTACCTGGCCAACTACATGCTCGGCGTCGTGACGGCTGGAGAGCGCAAATTCGTCGACTCTGACAAATACCTTGAAACTGCAGCCCGCATCGATCCCGATTCGCCTGATCCTTTCCTCTATCTCGGAATGAACGCCTATGCCGAAGAGAAGATGGATCGAGCCGAGGCAATGATGCGCAAAGCCATCGCACTAACCGGCACCGATGAGGCGCGTACCAACTACCAAATCCGCCGCGCATACGTAGACCTTGCACGTATCCTTGGTCAAAGCGGCCGCATGGAAGAGAGCAGGGTCTACGCAACCAAGGCACGAGAGCTGCAAAACAAAATCATGGTTGCCACACAGGTTGAGGTCAGCCGCATGATGGCTGAAGACGGAGGTGGCTCAGGCGCGGCCGTCATCGCCCTCCCCAAGGAGCAGGAGAACCAATCCGCCCCAGCGGTCCAGGATAACGACCATCTTGCAACTCGTCGCAGGCTCACACCCGATCAGCTCGCCGCGGCAAAAGCACGCGAAAAAGCCGTCCAGTCGACTCTCGCACTGGCCTTTAACGATCTCGCCACTGCGGAAGCTATCCAGAAGAAGTATCCTGAGGCCCTCGCCGACTACCACCAAGCCGAGCGCTGGGACAGTTCCCTTCCCGGACTTGAAAAAAACCTTGGCCTCTGCGCATTCCGTGTCAAGGACTACGCTGAAGCCTCGCGCGCCCTTGCTCAAGCCGTCGCAGAGGGCGAAAACAGCTCTGGGGTTCGCGCCATGCTCGGTCTTTCCTACTTCGCGCTGGACAAATACCCCGACGCCGTTCAGGCCTTCGATCCCCTGGGGCGCGCCGGCATGACAGATGCCGAAGTGGGATACGCCTGGGCCGCGTCTCTGGCGCACACAGGCGACATGAAGAACGCCGCCCAGGTTCTTGCGGCCTTTGAATCTGAGTCCCGCCTCAACGAGGTTCTCCTGCTGGTCGGTCAACTCTGGACCGAGATCGGCGACTTCGCTCGCGCTGAAGCCTCACTGGACCGTGCACTCACCGCCGATCCCACCTTGCCGAAAGCGCATTACTACAAAGGGCTCGCCTGCATCCGCTCAGAACACTGGCCGGATGCAGAGAAGGAATTTCAAACTGAACTTCATCTCAACCCCAACTTCCTCGACGCCATCTATCACCTCGGCTTTGTTGAGCAGGAACAGTCCAAAACCAACGAGGCCCTGGCCCTCTATCTCAAGGTGATCGCAGCGGATCCACGGCACGCCAACGCGCAGTACGAGGCCGGCAAGATTTATTTCGATCGCGGCGACTATTCCGATGCCGCACAACATCTCGAAGCTGCGGCCCAGCTCATTTCAGAAAAAGACTACGTTCATTATCAGCTGCAGTCGGTCTATCGCAAGCTCGGCCGAACCGCGGACGCCGATCGCGAACTCGAGATCTACAAGCAAATGAAAGCGCAGTCACGGCAGCGCGTCGCCGACGCAATGAAAAGTAAGCAAGAGAGGAACTGATCCGTTTGTTCATTCGTCGATCGCACTTGATTCGCTTGCGTCCCTTGCTGGCCTTGATTTGCTCATGCAACCTGGCTGCTGCCCAGATGGGCGAGGGCCACAACAAACCAGCGCCTCCGCCGCCCGGCGCAAAGATGATCAAGTGCACCGGACGCCTGGTCCCGCAACTTGAAGACGTCACCGCGACCACTGGCATCGCTTTCCAGCACGCCTCAGACCCCGACAAGAAATACATCATGGAGTCCATGAGCGGCGGCGTAATTCTGATCGATTATGACCGAGACGGCTGGCCCGACATCTACTTCACCAACCAGCCCACAGTCGCGCAGGCTCTCAAAAATATCCAGGCACGCGGTGTTCTCTACCACAACAATCACGACGGAACCTTCACCGATGTCACAGCGAAAGCAGCACTCGACACCCCCTGTTTTGCCAATGGCGGTGCCGTGGGCGACTACAACAACGACGGCTGGCCTGACCTCTATCTCACCTGCCTGGGCGGCAACGTCCTCTATCGCAACAACGGTGATGGCACATTCACCGACGTCACAGCAAAAGCCGGCGTCGGCGACGGTCGCTACTCCACCGGGGCCGCCTTCGGCGATTACGACAACGACGGATTCGTCGATCTCATGGTCGTCAACTACGTCGACTTTCATCTCGACGATCTGCCCAAATTCGGCAGCGCCTCGTTCTGCAAATACAAGGGCCTCGATGTGCAGTGCGGTCCGCGCGGCCTGCGCGGCGCCGGCGACGCGCTCTTCCACAACAACGGCGACGACACCTTCACCAACGTCTCAAGGACCACCGGAGTCGACGATCCTGACGGTTACTACGGCATGGGCGTCGTGTGGGCCGACTTCAATAACACTGGCCGCCGCGACCTTTACATCACCAACGACTCCACGCCCAAATATCTATACAAGAACCTCGGCAACGGCAAATTCGACGAGATAGGCCTGCAGTCAGGAACTGCGGTAAGCGAAGACGGCTCTGAGCAGGCGTCCATGGGCATCGCGATCGGCGATTACAATCACACCGGCCTCCCCTCCGTCCACGTCACAAACTTCACTGACGAAAACAACCTGCTCTATCGCAACGAGGGCAACTGGGACTTCAAAGAAGACTCGTTCCGCTCCGGCGTCGCCTTACCCTCGCTGCCTTGGGTCAAGTGGGGTACGGCCTTTGTCGATCTCGATAACGATGGCTGGCTCGACCTGATCACTGTCACTGGGCACGTCTACCCGCAGGTCGACTCACTCCCGTCCGGCGGCGGATACAGGCAACCTAAGCTTCTCGAGATGAACCAGCGGGACGGCACCTTCTGCAATGCCAGCGATCAGGCCGGCCCAGCGTTGACTGAGCGCCGCGTCTCGCGCGGCCTGGCCGTCGGAGATCTTTTTAACGATGGCAACATGGATGTCGTGATCGAGGATCTCGACGGCAAGCCGATGATCCTGCGCAATCACGGTGTCCCGGGCCGACATTGGGTCAGCTTCGAACTCGATGGAACGAAAAGCAATCGTCTGGCTTTGAATGCGAAGATAAAGATTGTTGCAGGCGGCATCACCCAAACCGACGAGATTCACAGTGGCGGCAGTTACCTTTCGCAGAACGATCTTCGCGTTCACTTCGGGCTGGGCAGCGCCACCAAAATCGACAAAGTCGAAATCCGCTGGCCCTCCGGCTTCACCGAGAATCTCACCAACGTCGTTGCCAACCACTACTACAACGTTCTCGAGGGCAAAGGGATCGTTGACCCCTCCACCTCGCGCCCACACCCCTCTCATCGGCACCCGTAACTTCCTATTTGAGCGGCTTAGCGTCGATCAGAATTGGCGCTGGGCCGGCACGACTGCAAAACCCGCCTTGCCCCCGCCTCGACTAGAACGTCGAGTCACTTCGGATCAACCGCCGGCGCACTCTGCGGCTGCGACTGATTCAGCTGTGTAAAGGTTTCGCGCTCTCGCTGCGCCTTTTCAGGCATGTTGGCCTTGGCGTAAGCCCGTGCGAGGTTGAAGTGGATCTCTGGGCTCGCTGGGCTCAGCTTCGCTGCAATCTCTAGGTGCTGGACTGCCGCCGTCGTTTCGCCCGCTTCGAGCAACGCACGTCCGAGCAGGTAATGAGACTCGACCGAATCATGATTCAACTCCAGCGCGTGAGCAGCCCATTCCATCGCGTGAGCGGTATCGTGTTGCCGCAGCGCAATCGACGCCAGCCGCACGCATGGCAGCTCGCTTTCAGGAGAAATCGCACGCTCCACTTGCATTTGCCCCGCCGCTTGATCGAACTCCGACACCGCAAGCAGCGCGGTTCCGTAAGCGTAATGGAGAAAGGGCGCCTTCGGGTACCGTTCGAGCAGCGCTTTGAACAGTGGGAAGGCCGCGTCGTATTGGCTGTGTTGTAAAAGTACGGCAATCCGCCCCGCAGAGCCAATCAGATCGGCATCGCCCGGATTGGAGCCCTGTTTGATCGATTCAGGAAGTTCTGCGCGGCGCAGCAGCGACAGGCCCAACGCGAGCTCGACCTTCAGCGAAAGCGCGCCAGTGGGATGCCGGGCCGTTGCCAGTACTGAATCGGCCTCGTCAAAGCGCCCGGAACGAACCAGCAGAACGCCATACGTGTATCGCGCTTGGTCGATCGATTCCGGACTGGCGTGCATGCCCAGACGGGCGCTGCGATCGAGATGAACCAGCGCGTTGTCGTAGTCGCGTTGCGAATACTCACACAACCCCAGCATGGCCCACGCAGTGCCGATAGACGGGTTGGCGGCAAGCCATCTCTTGAGATCCACCTCGGCAGCCGAGTAGTCTCCCGCTGCGTAAGCGCTCAAGGCCCGAGTCCACACATCCTGACCCCCCGGTCCCGCCGAAGCTTTCTTAGCGTCGGCGTTGGCATAAAACTCCAGGACGCGCTCTGTTGGTTGAGCCTCTTCTTGTGGCCTCTTGTCGCTATCGCGCGCGGCAATCGTCTCGTCGAATGCCAACTGCAGATTCGGCGCATCGGGATTCAGTTTGACGAGAGCGGCCATCCTCTCAACATCGCGGACCGCTCCCGCCGCTCCCACTTCCTCAACGAGCGCCTCTCGGGATGGATCGAGATCCTTTGGTAAGAGGGGCACTCGAAGCGCAGCCAGGCCCCAGGCTAGCTTCACCTCCGGCGAAATTGTGCCATTGCTGAAGCCGGCAGGCAACACAGTTGTTGCGCGTTCGAATTGCCCCGACCTGATGTAGAGCAAACCGAGATGGTAGCTCGAAACACGCGCGATTTCCTCGTCATCCTGAATGCCGAGAGCCCGCGCCTGTTCCAAATGCTGCAGAGCCTTGTCATAGTCACCCGTCTCGTACTCGCATAGGCCGAGAAGCGCCCAGACATTCCCGACTCGGGGCGCCAGTGCCACTACTCTCTGGAACGCCACCTGGGCATCGCGAAACTTTGTGCTCGAATATTCGAGCATGCCCAGGTTCCACCAACCTTCCTTCCAGTCTGGCAATTGTTCCAGAACGCGCTGGTAGTCACGAATCGCATCGTCAGTTTTTCTAGATTGGCCTTCTTCGAGAGCCTGATTGCGGAGAGTTTCTACATTCGACTGGCTTGCCTCGGAGATTGCTCGAGCACCAAGTCCAGGAATCGCTGGCTCCAAAATCCCGGCCGGCGCCGTTACCAGCAGCCCGATAGCGAGGAATGGAGCAGAGAACATAGCGAATCTACCTCGCCAATTATAGCCGCAAGCATTATTTTTAGAGGCATGGGATCGATAGCGGGCAACCGTCAAAGAACCGCATCACGCCGCACGTTCCTTCGCAATTTCGCCCATCTCGGTATTGCAGCCGCCCTGCCGAGGGTCCCGTTGAGCCGCGCCCCCGGCGCACCCACAACGTTTCCATTTGTCGAGCTCCACGCCTCAACGACCGGAATCCGCTGGGTCCATGACGCAGGTCGCTCTCCGCAGCGCTATCTGCCGGAGAGCAGTGGAGCAGGTTGTGCACTGCTGGATTTCGATGGTGACGGCTGGACGGACCTCTACTTCGTCAACAGCGGTCCCTCGAGTTTTTATCACCCGGCTCACCCCCCGCGTAACGCGCTCTATCGGAACAATCGAGACGGCACTTTCACTGACGTTACGCTGAAAGCCGGGGTTGCCGGCGGGGGCTTTGGTCAAGGCGTCGCGGTCGGCGATTACAACAATGATGGCTTTCCGGATATTTACGTAACCCAGTGCGGACGCAACATTCTCTATCGCAACAACGGAGACGGAACCTTCACAGACGTGACTGACATGGCCGGCGTCGGCGCTGGGGGCTGGAGCACAAGTGCCACGTGGTTTGACTACGACAACGACGGCAAACTCGATCTGTTCGTCTGCCAGTTCGCTGCGTTCGACGTTCATCGCGGCTGCCCAACAGATGAGGTTGGGAACCATCACTACTGCATTCCGAAGACCTTTGATCCGATGCCCAGCTGGCTGTTTCACAACAACGGCGACGGGACCTTCACCGATGTGAGCAAATCCTCGGGAATTGCCGGCCACCTCGGCAAGGCATGGGGCGTGGTAGCTGCGGATCTGAACAACAACGGCCGTTTGGACCTCTTCGTCTCCAACGATACCGTTCCCAATTTTCTCTTCATGAATCGGGGCAATGGAAAATTCGAAGAGATTGGCTTGTCAGCGGATGTGGCCTACAGCCCCGACGGGCGCGCTCGTTCGGGAATGGGGGTGGATGCGGCCGATTTCGACCAGGACGGACGCGAGGACCTCTTCGTGGCCAACATCGACGAGGAGTTCTTCTCTCTTTACCGGAATCTTGGGAACGAGGACTTCGAAGACGTGGCAACTCGCCTGGGAATCGGGATGGCCACGCGCTGGATGAGCGGCTGGGGACTCAAGTTCCTCGATTATGACAATGACGGCGACCTCGACCTGTTCGCGGCCAATGGCTTTCCAGATGACCTTCTGGTCGCAAACGTGAACGAGATCCAATGGAGGCAGCGCCTGCTGCTATTTCACCGCGAGGGAACGAAGTTCCGTGACGTCAGCCAGGAAAGCGGACCAATCTTCACGCGCACCCAACCAGCGCGCGGAGTGGCCATCGGGGATCTGGATAACGACGGCGGTGTCGACGTCGTGATTGTGAACAACGATGAAGCGCCGCTCGTATTACGCAACAATCTTGGACGACTCAATAACTGGCTAGGCGCGCGCCTTGTTGGCAGGAAGTGCAATCGAGACGCGGTCGGCGCCGTCGTGACCTATCAGGCGGGCGATTTGAAGCGCTCAAGAATGAAGGTCGGCGGAGGGAGCTTTTTGTCGTCGCACGATCCGCGCATGGTGCTCGGGATCGGCAGCCGGACCAAAATAGATAGCGTCGAGGTAAAGTGGCCGCTCCCTAGCGGCTCTGTGGAACGCTTCACCAACCTCCCACTCAACCGGTACGTCACGCTCACAGAGGGTGTAGGCAGGCCGGAATAGAAAGTCGGAACCCTCGCTTGCGGGCTGCTTCTAATCCGGCGTCGAACGCGAGGCGATGATCGAGGCACGCCAGAACCCACATCACTGTAGTCAGACCTGACGCCGGCTGTCTGCTCAGATGCCGAGCTTGCGCACTTCCTCGTTGTAGTACTTGCGGTAGAGGATCTCCCACTCCTGGGAGCCTTCGAGGATGATCTTGCGCTGGGAGGCAATCTTG
>Ga0210408_10003149_pt1 | contig 15434 bp, 18 predicted proteins | sample IncBWH4MmetaG_FD_155471 | JGI IMG/M metagenome (GOLD analysis project Ga0210408, IMG submission 155471) | Forest soil microbial communities from Barre Woods Harvard Forest LTER site, Petersham, Massachusetts, United States - Inc-BW-H-4-M | ecosystem: Environmental > Terrestrial > Soil >...
TAGCAGCCGTTCCACCAGGGCCCTCGCCACATGCACGGAAGATTCACCGGGCCTCGCCCCACCGCCCCAGAAGTGAACGAAAGTCACGTGGGCGCCGCGGCGCATCATTTTGTAAGCGGCAACCGCGGAATCAAATCCTCCCGACAAGAGGCAAACCATTCGCCCGGTGGTATTCGCAGGCAGCCCTCCCGTCCCGGGAATCCTTCTCGCATAAACCAACATAGGACCAGGCGTGATTTCGATTCTGCACGTCATCTCCGGATCATCGAGCTGCACGCGGACCGCACGGCCGGCTTCACGCAATTTCTCCAGCAGGTACCGCCCCACATGCCTTTCAATTTCGTCGACTCGGTGGGGGAAGGATTTATCGCTGCGCTTCGCACGAACGGCGAAATTCGAGATTTCGAGTGGCGCTACTTCCTCCCATGCGGCTTGGCAGAGCGCCTCCAAATCGTCTTGCGATCCGCGCTGCACAGAACGAGCCACTGCGAAGTAAGCAATACCTGAAACCTGCTTCAGCCGGCCGATTAACGCTTCCAAAGGCGCCTCAAAACCGAACTCGAGAACCACACGGTCTCCGGGCTGGCGCATGCGCATACTCGGGAAGTCAGCGAATGCTCGCCGCAGGGCAAGCAGGAATTTGCCCAGGAAAAATTTGCGGTTCCGGCCTTTCAGCCAGAGTTCGTGATAGTGAATAACGATGACGGTCTTCGGCATTTTTTGTTCGAACGGTCGGGCCTTCCTGCATGCAGTATACAGCGAGTCCGACGGGTTGCAGGTTTCATCGGTTCGTTCGCAAGTTCCATCTTCTAGTTCTAGGAGTGCCAGTATCGTTTGCGCGAAATGCGTATGTAGTAGTTGGACACCACTGTAGACTCCGAGCCTCTTCTGGCGTATATGGAAGTGCAAGTCACCTGTGAATCGGAATGACAGGCGACCTTGGGTGCTCCTTGAGCATCCATATAGGTGCAAGACTGACCTCCTAAGGAAGGTCGAGCGATGTGGGATAAGCGCGATTGGCATCAGTTCTTCCAGCTAGCGCAACGCCCGTGGCAACGTCACCGCCCGCCGCGCCCGGTAGCCCCCTCGGGGATAAACCGCGTGCTGCCGGTGGTGGGGTTCAGCCTTTCTGAATTGGACGATGCCGGAATTAATTTGGAACTGGCGGAGCGTCTAGGGTTACCCGTCGATGCCGCTCGTGTCGGAGTTTATGGCCCCAATGTTTCCGCATTGCGTGACTTTGTGCGCTCGGCCCGGCAACCCGGGTAAGACACGTAGTTCGCCCCTCTCGAATTCCCAAAATTAATAAGGCTAATTACAGTCAAAAAGGGTGTTTCGCGCACAGGGCGGAGGCGCCTCGCCCGAAGGGTGGGACGTTCGGAAGACGCGAAAGCCCCTGCTACAGGGGGGTACTAGAAGTTACTTCCGCCCTCTTGACGACGCCAAAACTTTCGGTAAACTGCGCTTTCTGCGCTTTCTTGTATGTCCGAGCAATTCATCATCGGCCAGGAGGCTCTGCGGGAGTTTGAATACCCGCAGCGGGAAGCAGCTTTCTTTTATGGCCTGTTTCTGCGCGGCCATTCTGCCGAGGAGCTCCGCCGCGATATCGAAGTGCCTGCCAGTGTTTTGGCTCGCTGGCACCGGGAGGCTGAGCGCGAACCAAGCCTGCGCGAAGTGCTCGAACGCATGGTCGAGTACCGCCGCCACGTGCTCGCCATTTTTGATTCCTTGATCGGATTTGATACTCGCATCACTCGACTGCAATAGACGTCCGTCGAACCTTACCTGACCGGAATTTCCCATGCATGAACGCCGGCCATCTTCCTTTCGTTTTCGCGCGTCTCTTTGACAGAGTTCGGAGGCTTGGTTAGACTGCCGCCTAATGCGGCTTGAGCACTCCCCGGTAGCTCAATGGTAGAGCGTTCGGCTGTTAACCGAAATGTTGCAGGTTCGAGTCCTGCCCGGGGAGCCATTCTTCCTCTTTAATTTCAAAAGTTGACAACAACTCACTTTGGGTGCAATTGGGTGCAACTTCGAGGTTTTCAGTCGGAAGCTCGAAGCCAATCCCCACTTGTTCCGCCACATTCTTTCGAAACACTACATCCTCGTTGAGCTTGCAGTAGGTATCTGTGATGCTGCGGTTGGCGTGGCCGAGCCAAAAACGGATCTATCCTCCGGCGCGTGCTGTTTTCTCAACCAGGTGGTGCGAAATCGCCGGAAGGCGTGAGCGCCCGCTTTCTGCTGGCCTGCCCGTTCCAGGAGCGGATAGAGATAAGCCCTCAAAACGTTCGATTGCAACAGAGGCCTCCCGGTTTTCGAGCAAAACAGGAACCGGTCGGCTCCCGACGAACGTTTTGAGCATCGTTGCGATGGATGAGTGAAGGTCAACGTCGCGGACGCCATTGTGCGTCTTCAGAAAAGGCTGAACACGCCCCCTCCATACCTTTTGTCGGGTGTACAAATGAACAAAACAAAAAAACCGCGCTGTAGTAACTAAGACCGATGGCGCGTTAGACACTCGCGTGGCGGGACCGCGGGACTCCTATAAAAGCTGGTCGCCTTTTCGTAGCCTCAGCCAGAATTTCGACAATTTCGACCCATTCAACATTTTCAACTCCGTATTTTCGACTCTTCGCGGTCGTCTCCTGAAAATTCAGCGACTTATACGCCAGACATTTGGCATGGATCTTGCCACATGACCCTAGCGCGGCATACAGGCAGATACGGGAATTGCGGCCACGGATGATTGCAATGCGATCGGTCCGCCCGGCGGAGGTGATCAATGAACATTTTTCAGAAAAGCTTGGCAATACTTCTTTCTTGGTCGCTGGTGATTGGTACGGTGCCGGGACGCTCGGCTTACGCCAGCCAGTCCGCCCAATCGGAGGCGCAGCCGACCACTCCGGGCACGACCCAGCCTGCCAACGAATTGCAGCAATTGGTGGCGCCGATTGCCCTCTACCCAGACGCATTAATTTCACAGATCCTCGCGGGTGCGACGTATCCCACGGAAATCGTGGAAGCGGACCGCTGGACGCAGGGGCATGCGAACCTGAAGGGACAGGATCTCGCCAACGAGGTTGACAAGCAGCCATGGGATCCCAGCGTCAAGGCACTGACTCAGTTCCCTTCCGTGCTGGCCAACATGGACAAGAACCTCTCTTGGACTTCCTCGCTGGGAGACGCTTACGCAAATCAGCCTGAGGACGTAATGGATGCCGTGCAAGTCATGCGCGCTCGTGCGCAAAAAGCTGGGAATTTGAAGAGCAATGAGCAGGAAAAAGTGGAGACGCAAGGTAACACGATCATCATCGAGCCCGCGGAACCTCAGGTGGTCTACGTCCCCACATATGATCCGTGGATCGTTTATGGAGCTCCGGTCGTTGCCTGGCCGGGTTGGTACGGGTATCCGGGACTTTACGTAGAGGGGCCAGGCATCGGTTTTGGCGTAGGCTTCGGAATTGGATTCATCGCCGGCTTCGGCTGGGGCTGGCACCATTGGGGATGTGATTGGGGACACAGGACAGTCATTTACAACCACAACACGTACATCTCCCATAGCACAACGATCATCAACCGCAACAACTTCAATCGGACGACAAACAATTTCAATCACACGACGAACAACTTCAACCGCACTAACAACAACTTCAATCGCACTACGAACAACTTCAATCATTCGGCAACGCGTGCGCAGCATGGATCCTCAGGCCAGCCTGGCATGAGTTCTGGAGCGTTCGGTGGCTTCAACCACGGTGCCGTGGCCAATGGGTTTTCCTCGCGCGGCCGCTCAAGCATGAGCGGAGGATTCCACGGCGGGGGCTTTTCTGGAGGCGGCCATCGATAATTCCCGGTAACGAAAAAAAATAAATGGAGCGAAGGTCATGCAAATAACAAAGACAAGATTCGAGGCATTTGATCGGTTTTGGGTTTTCTGGCGCCCGTTGACGACTGCTGTCGCTCTCTGCTTCGTACTCACCGTCTGGGTCAAATTGTCGCTTGCGCAGGGACGGCCGGAAGCGACCTACGGATCGCCCGCAGAGGCGAGTCAGGCGCTATACGATGCGATCCAAAAGGACAATGAGCAGGCTCTTTTGCATATTCTTGGAGGCCGCAAGGAATTAGCCGCTTCAGGTGATCCACAGGAGGACAAGGCGGCTCGGAAGCAGTTCGCTGCAAAATACCAGGAGATGCATCGTTTTGTACGCCAATCCGATGGAACCTGGGTGCTGTACATCGGTGCGGAGAACTGGCCATTTCCAATACCCTTGGTACCGGAGAAAGGAAAGTGGCGTTTTGATGCCGACGCGGGCACGCAGGAAATCTTGTTTCGCCGAATTGGTGAAAATGAGTCCGTCGCCATCGAGATTTGCCATGCTTTGGCGCGCGTCATCGTGGAAAATCACCAGCAATCAACGAGCGATGACGTCGTCACGCATTATGCCCTGAACCTAGTGGACGCCAAGCGAGATGATAGCAGCCATAGTCAGGCGGATCCTTTCCAGGGGTATTACTTCCGCAGAGTGAGCGATGACGCTGTCATCGCGGATAGGGCTGTCCTTTTCGTGGCGTATCCTGCCAGGTATCGGTCGTCAGGCGTGGTGACGTTTGTTGTCACCTCCGATGACATTGTGTTTCAAAAGGATCTCGGCCCGAAGACACCAAAACTCGCCAGGACCGTCATCAAAGAAACGCCGGATTCGAGTTGGCAGCTTGCCGAATAAAGGCGTAGGTACAATTCCACATGGAGAACCAATCACAATGAGGTGACGTCCGCTTTTTTTCGCGTTCGCAGTCGCAATTCTTGGAGAAGCACGCAGCGCCACGACGGGCCGCCGCCTGACCTCGGATTCTGGTGTCATTGCTGTCGCGTTGGAAGTCGTGGGACTCGGAAAATCGCGCCGCGGGCCTCGGCGCCAGTTGGTATGGGTGAGTTAATGGGATGGTCCGCTCGCATTTTCGGAATTGCATTCGCGGCTTCTGATGCTGTCCGCTGTTCATCCCATCTGTAGCCCTCACCCACAACTTTGACAATTTCGACCCTTTCAACTTTTTCAACTTCGACATTTTCGACTTCCTGCGGACCTCCCTGAAACTTCAGCGACTTGCGGCGGCAAGTTTGGTATAGGTCTTGCCTCTATCACGAGTGCCGAAACACCGATGTTGAAGATCACCATTCTCGTACGCCGAGTCACCGCCGCGTCGGCTTCGCGCTTGAACATGAGAAAACGCGCACCTGGAAACAACGAGGATGCAGAGAGAAGGACGCGTGGATGGATTGGGGTAGATCTGGATGGAACTCTCGCCAAGTCGGTAGCAGCACAGACGGAAGAGATCGGCCCCCCAATCCATCCGATGGTGGAACTGGTGAAGGAGTGGCTCGCGCACGGCGAGGATGTACGTATTTTCACTGCTCGCGTAAATCCCAATCAAGGTGCATTCGACGCAATCCGTGCTCGCAGGCACATTGAAGCTTGGTGCGAACACCACCTTGGCCAAATTCTACCTATTACTTATGAAAAGGATTGGGACATGGCGTTGTTGTTCGACGACAGAGCGTGTCAGGTTGAACACGATACAGGCCGAGTCGTGGGTTGTCCCTCACGCACAGACTTGAAGGCGCACAGGAATACGATCACTCGCAGCCGTAGACGAATCGAGCAAAGCCCAAGTGCATTCAATACCGGGTGTAAACGGTGGAGAGGTTCCCGCAGGAAATAGAGCGGAGGCCGACATCCGCGAGGCCGAGCAGAACCTTGTTGCTGCGAACGCCAACATCGGTGTCGCTAAGGCGCAGTTCTTCCTGCAAATCTGGCTTCTCGGTTCTGGAGCTGGCGCATGGGGCATAGCACCTTCCTGGGATCGAATATCTCGGCCCCTCTCGCGATTGGAAGTTACGCGGCAAGCGCGACTCAGCCGATTTTTGAAGGTGGGTACTTGCGTAACAACCTGCGCTATGACCAAATCGCAAGAGCGGCAAGCCGTGATCAGTTACGAGCAGACCATCCAGCGAGCTTTCGGCGATGTTTCCGACGCCCTAATTGCCTATGAAAAATACCGCGCTGTCCGCGAACGGCAGGAACAGTCGGTGAAAGATCTCCAAGAATCAGTGGAGGTGTCGCTCACACGTTATCGAGGCGGTCCGACTAATTATCTCGCGGTTCTCGACAGCCAGCGATCATTATTCGACGCGGAACTCACTTTGGCTCAGGCGCGAAACAACGAATTCCAGAGTCTCATTCAGCTTTATAAGGCGCTCGGCGGCGGCTGGCAATAAAGTGACAAACGCAACGACCATGATATTTGTCCATGAAGCTGGCGTGGCTTTCGTTCTCGTAACCGTTACCCTGTGGTTGCAGGCGGGTGGGATCGCCGTCCTCATAGCTGGGGTAAGACATGTCACGAAAAACGAAATTCACAAATCTGGACTGTTTCGGTCTGCTTCGCTCGTCGTCCGATTTACAACAGCACTGGTCGGTTTGCAAGCACTACAGATTCTGCTGTGGGCGAGCTGTTATCGCTGGGTTTGCCTTCTGTCCTGGGAGTCTGCGGTTTACTTCTCCGCAAGCAGTTATGCGACAGTTGGGTATGGCGATGTTACCCTCCCATTGAAATGGCGGATGTTGGGGCCGCTGGAAGGGGTTATGGGCGTATTGATGTGCGGAATATCGGTAAGTCTCTTGCTTGGCATTGCCACGCGGCTCGTTGGGCCTCAAAGACGCCTATCTTGAACAACCTCAGCTAGCTGCGAGACTGCATTTCACACAGGTGCCTTTCAGGTCCTTCCACTCCACAAAGGCGGGGCGCGCACGTATGGTGCGCACCCGCTCCGGTCATAGTATCCGTCGCGATACTTACTCGGACGGCGACAAGACGGTTTGTGACGTCGCAACGGCAACTGTCAACGTTGACAGTCTTGACGGTTTTGACAGCTCATGATTGGCCAGTCCTTTCGGCTCCCCACATTGTTCAGGGCCAGTTCGAAGCTTCTTAGCAAGGCGCCGATATCGGTCGTTGTAAAAGCATGTACGTTGGCACGACGGCCGTCCGCGCCTTCCTTCACGATTTCCACTTAGCCCTCCGACTGTATCCCTCGAGTAGGTCCGAATGCGGGCAGTGGAACGCAACGTGCATTTGATCTGTGGTTCGAAGGACTTCGAGTTACAGGAGCGTAGGTGGCCCAGCCGCTGAAGTTCCAAGATTCGAACGGCAGGCCACTGACAGGCAAAGTCTTCGAACAAGAAGTCAAAACCCGAGCGCGGGCTAATCAGGAATAAAGGAGGGGATTCTAAAATGAGCACCACAAACTACCTCAGAGCTTCCTACACAAAATACGCCCTCGTGGCAGTCGTGTTGCTGACCACAACACTATCCGGGCGCGCCCAAGACGAGCATCGCTTGACTTTGAACGCAGGCGCGGGATTTTCGCCCCTCATGGGCCAGATCAGCGATCGTTTGAACAACGGATGGAACTTAACCGTCGGCGGCGGGTATCGCTTCACACGTCACTTCGAAACGAATTTGCAATTTACATATAACGGATTCGGTGTCCGGCAAGTGGTATTGACCGAAGCTGCCGTTCCGGGGGCGAACTCCCATATGTGGTCGATCACCGTGGATCCCAAGCTCCGACTTCGTCCCTCTAGAAGAGTGGATCCTTATTTCGTCGGCGGCGTTGGATATTATCGCCGCACCATCGAATTCACGCAGCCCACGTTGACCCCCGTATTCTTCTTCGACCCGTTTTTTGACACATTCTTGTCTGAGCTCGTTCCAGCGGACATCGTCCTCGGTGACATTACTCGTGGAGGCGTCGGCGGAAGTCTGGGCGCAGGATTCGATCTCCCATTTGTGCGCGGGACAAGATTTTTCGCCGAAGCTAGATATCAGTATGCCAGTACCGGAAACATTCCCACGAGAGTGGTTCCGCTGACACTCGGAATCAGCTGGTAATCTTGATATGACGTCGGCTTCCGAGCAAAACAAAACCTAATGAATTCGTGGTGATGGCTATCCCCAACAGCGTGGCATAAAACACGCGCCCTGAGGAATTTAGATGGCGTCACGTCGTGCCGCTCCCCGCGCACAATTTAGATGGGTGAAACCTTAGGGCAAGAACTCACCGCGACAGGGCTACGGCGTGCGTCAACCTTTCTGCTGGGTCAAACGAACTTCCAGGTCGCAAGTGGTTGAATTTTGGAGAGAGGTCCGCCGAAGTCGAAATTGTCGAAGTTGAAGAAGTTGAAACGGTCGAAACTATCGAAGGTATTGATGAGGCCACCGCAAAGAGGCGCGGTGCAGATCAGGCATATTGCTTTGCGTAGATGCCGAATTTCTTCATCCGAGAGAGCAGAGTTGTGCGGTTCATTCCCAGGCGCGCCGCAGCACCATCGGCACCGCCCACGTGCCCCTTGCATGCAATAAGCGCTCGTACGATCTCATCGCGCTGCTTTCTTTCATATTCGTCAGCAACGCTGGTTTTGTCGCTTTGCGAATTGATCCTGTCTCTAGCGACTTGGTTGATTTCATACAGGTTGGCATGCGGCGATTCGTCCGTATTTGCTTTTCTGAGTTCTGAGAGCGGAGCCTCGAGCGACTTGCCGCGCGTCAGGAGCACGGTTCGTTCAATGAAGTTCTCCAGTTCACGAATGTTGCCGGGCCAGTCCCAAGTCGTCAGCCCCTTCATTACAGTCACAGGAACGGTTTCGATGCGCTTCTGCATTTCCTCGGAGAACTTTTGGACGAAATAGTTGACGAGCAGGGGAATGTCTTCTCTCCGATCTCTCAGAGGAGGAATACGGATCGGAAAGACATTCAGCCGGTAATACAAATCGCTGCGAAATTCCTTGATTGCAACCATCTTCTCAAGATCGCGATTTGTAGCCGCCACCAAGCGGACATTCACCTTGCGTGTATGCGTACTGCCGAGACGTTCAAATTCCCTCTCCTGAAGGGCCCGCAGCAGCTTGGGCTGAATCTCAAGCGGGATGTCTCCCACTTCATCCAAAAACAGAGTGCCTTGGTCGGCCAGTTCGAGCCGCCCAATTTTGGAGGTTATGGCCCCGGTGAACGCTCCCTTTTCGTGGCCAAACAGTTCGCTTTCCACCAGCCCAGTCGGGATTGCGGCACAGTTCAACTTCACGAAGGTGCGCTGTTTGCGACGGCTTCGGTCGTGAACGGCGCGCGCAATCAATTCTTTTCCCGTTCCCGTTTCGCCAAGCAACAGAACGGTAGAATCACTGGGAGCAACGGTTTCAACAAGTTGCAGAGCGTGCTTCAACGCAGCGCTCTTCCCAATGATCTGCTCGAAACCCATCTCGCTGCGAAATTCTTCTTCGAGATAGAGTTTCTCCTGGGCGAGTTTATCCTTGAGTTCGGAGATCTCCCTGAAGGCGAGGGCGTTTTCGATTGCGATTGCGATCTGCCCAGACGCCCCGGTGAGGAAATCGACATCCTCAGACGTAAACAAATTCGGTCGCTTACGTGCGATTATGAGGACTCCCACCCGTCGACCACGGCTCACGAGTGGAATGAAACAGTGCGCGGCCAGGCCCTCTGCAACCACCAAGTCGTATACTTCGGGCCCCAGTTGCTCACGATCATTTGTGTTTACGATTACCGCTTTAGCGCTTCCCCAAGCTCGTTTGAGGGCGCCGCCTGGCGTGACTACAATCTCTTCCTTAACGAATCCCTTTGCATCGGGAAAATCGACAACATAAATCCGACTCTTATCCGAGGCCTCATCGAAAAACGCAACACCCGCCGCATCGGCTTGCAAGACCTCTCGAATGTTGGCGGCAATCGCCCGCAACAGTTCCCGAAACTCCAGGTTAGAGGTGATTCGGTTTGTCAGGTTGAGCAGCATCTGCAATCGAGCCCCTAAGCTGGACACTTCTTGAAAAGCCAGCGCATTTTCAATTGCGATTGCAATCTGTCCTGACGCCCGGCTAAGGAAACCAACATCTTCCGGGGTGAAGGGCGTCTCTGTCGCACGCAAGATCGACAAAATTCCGACAAACCGGTCGCGATTTATAAGTGGAATGAGGCAAACAGCTCCAATGCCCTCCGCATCCGCGTATCCCTCGGGCGAGAGTTGGTGTCTTTCGGGCGCGTAAACGACCACCGGTTTCAAGGTGTCCATCGCCTTCTTGGCGGCCGCGCTTGGTGCAACGAGCAACTCTTCCTTGATGACCCCCTTGCCCTGAGGGAAATCCAACGCAACTACCCTGAGTTTTCCGGACGCTATATCGGGCAGCGAAACGCCCACGGCATCAGCGTGTATGACTTCTCGTATGTTCGCTGAAATCGCGCGCAAGACCTCCCGCAGGTCCAGACTCGACGTGATTCTGGTTGTCAGATTCAGGAGAAGCTCAAACCGCTCTTGTTTGCGCTGAAGTTCCGTTTCTGTGCTCATGGCCGTATGCAAAACACCGCCGACTCGCGGGGTAAGAGATTCCCACAGCAGCGGTCCATTCACCTCATCGCACTTCCACCTAAGGTCCAGCGGAGATCCGTTCCTTCTCTATCCCAGGTTCGGGGGCTGGGTTGTCAATGCCGTTCGATTTAGCGTCATAGTCGAAATAGCTGATTGTCACGTTGGTCTTACCGAAAATGAGAGCGTCAGTGACACTTTGTGTGCGGGCAGCAAACCAAAACTGTCCATGCTTTGAATAGAATTGGGTAAACCGAATGCTTCTCGTCCAGAAGGATGGATTCTTCGCGGGTTGCCCTTCAGCTTGGACAAGCGCGAAATCCTCTGCGTCTACCCAAATCCGCCCGCGAAAGAGGTATTTGTCACGTCGCTTTGGCAAGACATCCAGAACGTAAACTGGCCGTCCGCCTATATCCTCAGTACCTGTAATGCTAAAGTAGTAGTTCTCGAAGTTTAGTTGTGTTTTATTTTGTTGTTCGGGGGTAGATGTTTCTTCTTCTGAACTGAGCATTTTACGTAAGACGTGCCTGTTAGCAGCGTCCCATCCTTCCTCCGAGACGATTTCGAAGTGTTTTGCACCAGTTGGCTCGAACTTGATACGCACCAGCATCTGTGCACGCTTGTGCATTCTTTCGTTTTCGAGGATATAGAGCCGCATGCCGCTGTATTGGCCTAGAAGCACTTGCCGCTGAACGCTTCGCAGCATCATTTTGGAAATAATTTCGTCGGAACTAGGCGCAGTGGCCTCATCCCCCGCGATGGATGCGATTGGAGAACCAAACAGAACGAAGAGCATAATCCACGTGTGGAATCGCATCTCAAACTCCCGACAAACCTGCTGCGGACTGGTTTCCTACATTCGAACTTTGTAAGCTCGAAGCTCGTCTCACTGCGCTTTGCTCAATCCTCAAAACTCCGTGCGCCACCTTGAAACTTATTCTTGATCGCGTTGGACCACAGCCACTTGATCACCCGAGCGTCGTTGTAACAGTACGCCAGGTTGTGATTTAAGGTCGAGAAACAGTGCCGCTGGCAGGTCTTCTTCATTTCGCCCAGCTGCCCCTGATCGAACTTGGGCGTATCGATGTTCCCCCAATCATAAGTGGAAGCGTACATGGGAAAGCAGGGCGCGACGGTTCCGTCGGTCCGAATAATTACGTTGTTCTGCCCGGCGCGGCAGTTCCACTCGGTAAATTGCAAGCTGCCATCCGAACCGCGAACGACTCCGGGCATGGACTCGAGCAGTTCGGTGACTTCGTCATTGCCACTGGTGCCATCGCCATACCAACCATACTGACGCAAATCGACCCCAGAGCCCATGCGCACGAAGGCCTTCATTTCCTGCAGGCGTTTGACAGAGTTCACCATCTGATAGCCGGCTTTGTTCTTTTCAATGATCCAGTCAATCAGTCCGTCCACGGCACGCCAGTCCTCCGGACGAATATACGTCGGATTCTCGGAAAGATGCTTGAAGTGTTCATCTTGTTCGACCATTGGTGTCTCGTTGATGTGGTAGTCGGTGGCAACGCGACGCTGGCGAGCAAAATCGGTCAGTAGCCGCACGTCTTCCAAGTTGCTCCGACATATATTGATGTTGAAGAAGACCATATAGTCATACACATATTGCTTCCGCAGCACGTATTCGAGATTGCCTCGTGCCGGCACAAGCGCCTTGGGCAACCCTGGTTTCAAATCCCACGCATCGAGCGCGAAATTAAAGACCGCAACACCGGCGTCCCCCAGGCGATCCGCAACGTCGGGCCGCAGCAGGCGCCCGTTTGTTCCGATGTAGACCCAGAATCCCTTTTTCGCAGCGTAATAGACTACTTTGTGCGCAAAATCCGGGCGCAGCAAAGGCTCTCCGCCCATTAACGCGAGTACGCGGCAACCGCTGTCATGAAGCCAATCGATCGAACGTCGGGCGACGTCTTCGGTCATGCCTTTGACCTTGTTGTCGAAGGCCCAACAGTACCAACAGTCAAGATTGCACTTGTATTCGAGGAAAAGGTACGCGGTAATCGGATGAAATTCGCCCGGCAGAACGCGCGAGCGCACGTACGGGAACAGCCAACCTCGCATGCTCTGATAGATCTTGTCCGCAGTCCAGCGGCGGCGCTCAGGCAAAATCGTCGGAGCCTGCTTATACAGCAAGTCCGGCTGGAGTGGGAAGGGCGGAATGGGCAATGTCAGATTCTTGCAAGTGGCAGGCATAGGACCGCGAGACTGCTTATCCATCAAGAGATTATGAATGTCGACATCGATGCGGAATTTAGGAACTGTGCTCATTAGTGTTGCTCCATGCTGTGTCAATTCCAGTCAGCAGGCTGCTGGAAAGCATTTTCGTCGTCTGCTAACAGTCTAGTTCTCGCCAAGTTGCACAAATTCGTTGACACTCTCAAATCGCACCTCAGCTACATGTACGAACTGGGCCGATGTCAGAGTGCATTCCTCTTGCTCCCAGATACCCGTGTCGTCCTCATCCCGACGATGATTCACTTGCCCCTGCAGAAGCTGTTTGAGTTTCTTGCGTGCCCTTGCGACTCGAGCCTTTACGGTTCCTTGTGGTATTCCCAAAGCTTGTGCTGTTTCGCGAGCACTCAAGCCATCCACGTCGCTGAGTTGAAATGTTCGACGCAAAATGGGAGAGAGCCGTGTGGACGCCTGCGCCAGGCGCTCTGCAAGTTCCCAGTTTCGACATAATTCTTCGGGGCCTGGTCGCCGATCTGGGAGCGCCTCCGATAGCGGAGCATAGTCTTGCTCTCGACCTTCCTGGTCCAGGGGAATGTGCACTTGCCGGGGACGCGCACGTACTTTCATCCGCGCAGCATTGATTACGATTGTAGTGAGCCAAGTGGACATCTTTGCCTGTCCCTTGAATTGGCCAAGGTGTGTGTAAGCGGATAAGAAAGCATCCTGGACCGCATCTTCGGCATCGGCCGTGTTGCCCACCACGCGGGCTGCTATCCGAGTGAGGGAAGGGAGGCGGCCGGCGAAAATATTTGTCAATTCCTGGATTTCTTGGTCGTGGGATACCGTCGGTTCTTGAGTGTCCCTCACAGCTGCTACTATCGTTTCCATAAGTCGAACTCCTTCAACCATGCGATTAAATGCACGTCGCGTTCCACAATCCACATTCGGATCTACTTAAGGGATACGAAACTTTTGGGGGGCGATTAGTACTGCGAATCTCCAAGAACAATTCCCTACTAGCTATGGGAATATGAAGACTAAAAGGTCGTGCATAGGTTCGACTATCGCCTGAGTAATCGAAAAATCAGCATTGATTTAGGAGGCACGGCACTGATGCGCAAAGCCGAAGGGCACGCTAACGTGGAGACGAAGGAAGGCGGCGAAGATTCAAACCCAGGTGTATGATCTCGAGCCTGCCCAGACGCTCGATCTTTCAAGGTTGACCTATGTCCTTTGGGCTTTGGCCCCGCCACCGAAGATGCGCGAGCTACCGCCGAACAGCAAGAGGCGGCGACCGTCAGTCACTTCTCCTACCTGACTGGAGTGGGCAGTGAGTTGAGTAATGGCTACGGCCAGCGAGGTGCGGAATCGATGGCTTTCGAACTGGCGCTTCGGGGAGAACCGATAAGGACCGGCCAAGCATCGCCAATTGTCAAAACTGTCGAAACTGTCAAAACCGTCAGCGTTGACAGTCGCTGTCGCAATTGTCAAACCGTCTCGCCGCCATCCGACTTTTCGCCGGGTCCGCTATCTCCTGCCGGGGATGCTTAGTCCTGCTCTTGTGGGCAAGCTGTTTTAACAACTCCTTCATTAATATGGCGCATTGGAACTTGACGTTTTTCCTCATCAACTGCAGCAGTACGTTTTCTCCCTCCGGACTGATGGCGGTTAGGTTCTTCAGATCCAGGAGAAGTTCGCAGCCATGAAGGGTCGTCTATGGCCCTTTCGCACGAGGCCGCGAACTCGGCCACTCAGGGTGGATGAGCTTACCCTCCACGATTAGCCGACGTCGGCGCGGACCCTCGACAAGCGAGATTTTCAATGCACACCTGTCCTTGCACCTAGGACAGTGCAAGGATTGTGCCAAACGTCCGAGCTGCGACGGTTGAAATCGGCTCTCAGGAGTCGGTTTGTATCAAGGAGGTCCTAACCGTATGGGTCTGAACCGTAGATCAGGCGTATTGCCAGGGATCAATGCCAAATTTTTTCATGCGCGCCAATAAGGTTGTGCGATTAACGCCCAGACGCACGGCAGCTCCATCGGTACCGCCCACGCGCCCCTTAGTTTCGGTGAGTGCGCCCACAATCGCGTGGCGCTGCTTTCTCGCATATTCGTCAGCGACCCTGCTTTTGTCGGTTTGCGAAGTTATCGCGTGTCCAGCGACTGGCTTGATTTCATACCGGTCGGCATGCGGCGACTCGTCCCTGTTTGCCTTTGTGAGTTCTGCGAGAGGAGCCTCGAGTGACCTCCCCCTCGTGAGAATCACCGCGCGTTCAATGAGATTCTCTAGTTCACGAATATTCCCCGGCCAGTCCCAGGCCTTCAGAGCCTTCATCACAGCCGCAGGAATAGTGTCGATCTTCTTCTGCATCTGTTTCGCGAATCTTTCAACGAAATAACTCGCCAGCAGAGGAATATCTTCCCTGCGGTCCCGCAGCGGCGGTATCCGGATGGGAAACACATTTAGCCGGTAGTACAGGTCACTGCGAAATTCACGCGCGGCAACCATCTTTTCAAGATCACGATTCGTCGCCGCCACCAACCGTAAATTCACCTTTCGTGTATGCGTGCTGCCGAGTCGCTCGAACTCTCGCTCCTGCAGGGCCCGCAGCAGCTTCGGTTGGATTTCAATCGGGATGTCCCCCACTTCGTCCAGGAACAGCGTGCCTTGGTCGGCCAGTTCGAGTCGGCCAATCTTTTGGTTAACCGCCCCGGTAAACGCCCCCTTCTCGTGACCAAACAACTCGCTCTCCAGAAGGCCGGTGGGAATCGCCGCACAGTTCAGCTTCACAAGCGTCCGCTGTTTCCGAC
>Ga0210408_10003150_pt1 | contig 15431 bp, 8 predicted proteins | sample IncBWH4MmetaG_FD_155471 | JGI IMG/M metagenome (GOLD analysis project Ga0210408, IMG submission 155471) | Forest soil microbial communities from Barre Woods Harvard Forest LTER site, Petersham, Massachusetts, United States - Inc-BW-H-4-M | ecosystem: Environmental > Terrestrial > Soil >...
ACCCGGGTGGAATCAGTTTGCCGTAGCCGACGCCCGACGACAGCGGCAGCAAGCTGCGCGCACTCCAAACGCTTCGCGTGGTCCTCGATGCGGCGCGAGAACGTCCTGTGGCCAGGGAATTCACCTACAACGCTATCCCGGGTTAACTCACTTTGATTTGGGCCGGTTGAGGGCAAGCGGGGGCGGTCCGTCAGGGGTGACGCGCGCTTCGGTGGAAAGTTTGTAGGTCTGGCCGGTCGCGGTGGCCAGTTCGGCTTCGAGCAGGCAGGCCCGGAACCCTTCCGGAGGAGTCTGCACGTTGCCCAGGACATGTGTGCCGGAGTCGGAATGCAACTCGACGCTCGACCATCGGGCCTTCCGAAAGTCGCGTTCGCGCGAGTCGGCGGTCCAGAGGCGAAACGATTTGGCAGGAGGGTTGACGGTCGCTTCGAGGGTGACAGAGTTGGTTGAGTCCGGGTGGAACTGCCAGGTCATCTGCGGCAGTTGCTGGCCATCGGCAATCATTTGAAAGAAGGCGGCCAGTGTCTGGGTGGCCTGGTGTCCACCCGCAAGGTCATGGCCCGCGTTGGGGGTTTGGAAGACTAACTTTGGTTCCGGGAGGTCGGCCCAATAATTGCGCAGAGAATCGACTACCCAGTAGGGGTCGTTGGTGCCCAGCAGCAGCAGCTTGGGGATTTTGTAACGGGTCCGATAACTGTAGGGGTCCACCCACTGACGCAATTCGACCATGCGCGGCTCGTCCATCCGCGCGATGAGGTTGAGGTCGGTGTAATCACGAACTTGCTCGCTCTGGCGGCCATACATCTGCTCGGTCCAGTGCGCCTGCGTCTTCATGTTGAGCATGTCTATAACCATGGGCGCAATGGCTTTGACGCGCGGGTCCACCGCCGCGCTGAGCCAGGTGGTCCAGCCGCGTTTGGAAGCCCCTGACACCACGAAGCGCGCGGGTTTTTGGGCGAATTCCTTCCCGGCAAACGCCTGCACCGCGTCCATGCCCCGCACGGCGGATTTCGCCATGGGAAAGAGCAGGGGCCAGGTTGGGTCGCCGGTTTTTACGTATTGGTCAAAGGTGTAGGCGATGAGCGCGTCTTCCTTGCGGCCATCATACAAGGGCTGATTGGGAACACGGTTGATGGCGGCGGCCAGGGCGCCCCCGCGCAGGGCCAGGGTCCGCAACAGTGAAAACTGCTTCTCGACGTCGCCATCACCGGTAATGAACAAAAAGGCAATGTCAGGGTGGCGAATTTCGGGCGGGCGGACGACGAGGATTTGGTGGCGCCAGACGTTTCCGCGCCAGGTTTGCGAGGTGAGTTCGAGGCGAGTGGCGGTGAGGCCTTCGACGGTGCGCCGCTCGATTTGTTTCCAGGCGAAGGAATCATCGGCTGCGTCCACATAGGCCGCCAGAGGGTCGGCGGAAGCCGCCCGCAGGGTTTGTGGGCCGGGCGTCGAGAGGCCAAGGAGGATTGCAGCAAGCGGGAAAATGTGGTGCACGGTAATGCTTCGGTGCCGGCGGGAGGGGGGAGCGGAGCGCGGACATTCCTGCACGGAGCAATGTGTTATGCGCGAGCTCGGCAGCAAATCCGAGCCGAGCCAGCGTTTGGAAGTTGCTGCGGACAGGAATGTCCGCGCTCCGCCAACTGGCACTGTGCGATTACGGTGCAAGGGTGGGAACGGGACGGAACGGCTCATGGGGATCAACGTGCCTTTGAGTGAGAATTCGTCAAGCGGTAATGCGGATGGAACGGCTAGGCCGAAGGGACAACCGCGCGGAAGGGATTACGATTAAGATTACGATTAAGATTACGATTACGATTAAGATTAGGATAAAGGCAATCTGCGTGAGCGCCAAAGGTAGAAGATGGCGGGATAGACTGCCAATTCCATCACGGTGGAAGTGACCACGCCGCCGATCATCGGCGTGGCGATGCGTTTCATCACATCGGCGCCGGTGCCGTGGCTCCAAAGAATCGGCAACAGACCGGCGATGATCACCGCGGCGGTCATGGCTTTGGGCCGCACGCGCTTGACGGCGCCGTGATAGATGGCGTCGCGCAGGTCGGTTGCAGTGCGCATCCGGCCTTGCTGCTGCCATTGCGCATAAGCCAGGTCCAGGTAGAGCAACATGACAACTCCGGTTTCGGCGTCCAGTCCGGCCAGGGCAATCATTCCGACCCAGACGGCGACGCTGAGGTTGTATTTCAGCAGGTAGAGCACCCAGATCGCGCCGACCAATGAGAAAGGGACGGCCAGGAGGACAATGGCGGTTTTGACGGCGGAGCGAGTGTTGAGGTAGATGATCAGAAAGATGATGAGCAACGTGAGCGGGATCACCAGCATCAGGCGCTGTTTAGCCCGCATCATGTACTCGTATTGGCCGCTCCAGAAAAGCGTGTAGCCACCGGGGAGGTGAATGGTGCCGCGCGCGATGGCGTCGTTGACCGCTTGCTGCGCTCTCTGGACGTAGGTGCCAAGGTCGATGTTCTTCACATCGACATAAATCCAGGCGTTGGGCACGGCGCCCTCGCTTTTGACGCCCATCGGCGCTCGCACGACTTCAATGCGGGCAAGCTGTCCCAGCGGTACCTGCGCGCCCGAAGGTGTCGGCACGATAATCTCGCGCAGGGTCTCGAGGTTCTCACGGAAATCCCGGTCGTAACGGAGATTGACCGAATAGCGTTCCAGGCCCTCGACCGTCGTGGTGAGCGGCATGCCGCCCAAGGCGACTTCCAAAACGTCTTGAACCGCGCCGATGGAAAGTCCGTAACGGGCGATCTCGTCGCGATCGATGTTAAACTCGATGTAGTTGCCACCCATGACGCGCTCGGCGTAAGCGCTGGCGGTGCCGGGAACGCGGCGCACTACCGGCTCGATCTCGGAGGCGATGCGCTCCAGTTCGGCCAGGTTGGGCCCGGCGACTTTAATGCCGACGGGGGTCTTGATGCCGGTGGCCAGCATATCGATGCGGGTCTTGATCGGCATGGTCCAGGAGTTCACCAGCCCGGGGAACTGAATCGCCGCGTTCATCGCATCGGCCAATTCGTCCGGTGTGCGACGCCGGTGGGCGATGACTTTGCCGGCGTCGTCTTTAATATCGACCTCAGGCCAATCCTTTTCGTCTTTGAGCTGGATGGTAGTTTCAACCATGTCCATTGGGGCCGGGTCGGTGGCCGTTTCGGCGCGGCCAATCTTGCCAAAGACGGTGCGGACCTCGGTGAAGGTGTGAATGATCCGATCAGTTTGTTGCAGGATGTGCCGCGCCTGGGTGGGGCCAAGACCGGGAAAGGTGGTCGGCATGTAAAGCAAATCGCCTTCATAGAGCGGCGGCATGAATTCAGAGCCGAGGTTTTGAAAAGGGAAGAGGCGGCCCAGTTTCTCGGCGATGGGTTTCAGGCGGGAGAGCCAAGGTTTCCGCCCGACCTGTTCCCCCCCACCCCCGGCCCCTCTCCCCTGGGGAGAGGGGAGGTATGCCGGCGCGGTGTTAGCAGCGTCAGGCAAGCGGTTGGTGACCGCCCAATTCCAGGGAAAGAAGACCCAGGCAACGATGAGTCCGGCGGCGATGATGACCACCCAGCGCCGGCGGATCACGAAATCAATCACGGGATGATAAATCCAGATGAAAAACCGGTTGATGGGATTCTTTTCTTCCGGGAGCAGTTTGCCGCGGATGAAGAAACCCATCAGGATCGGGGCCAGGGTTACTGAAAGGAGCGCGGCCGCCGCCATCGAGTAGGTCTTGGTGAAGGCCAGCGGTTTAAACAGGCGTCCCTCCTGGGCCTGCAAGGTGAAGACCGGAATGAACGAGACGGTGATCACCAGCAGGGAATAAAACAGAGTCGGTCCCACCTCGATCGAGGCGTCGCGGATGATTTGCCAGTGCGGCTTTTTGCCGGCGTCCCGCTCGAGGTGTTTGTGGGCGTTCTCGATCATGATGATGACCGCATCGACCATCGCGCCGATGGCGATGGCGATGCCGCCCAGCGACATGATGTTCGAGCTGAGGCCCTGCCCATACATAATGCCGAAGGAAATCAGCACGGCGATGGGCAGGATGACAATGGCGACCAGCGCGCTGCGGAAGTGCAACAGGAAAAGGATGCAGACCAGCGCCACCACCGCGCTTTCCTCGAGGAGTTTTTCCTCGAGGGTTTTGACGGCGCGATTGATCAAGGCGGTGCGATCGTAGGCGATTGAGAACGTCACGCCCGGCGGCAGGGCCTTCATGGCGTGCGCCAACCGCTGCTTCACATCGGAGATGACCTGGCGCGCATTGGCGCCGTAGCGCACCACGACGATGCCGCCGACGGTTTCACCTTCGCCATTCCATTCGGCGATGCCTCGACGCATGTCCGGGCCGAGTTGGACGTTGGCCACCTGCCCCAAGAGAATCGGCACGCCATTGGCCCCGACGCCGACGGCGGCTTTCTTCAAATCCTCCACGCCCTGGACATAGCCGCGCACCCGCAGAATGAATTCCTTTTCCGCCATTTCAATCGAGCGTCCCCCGACCTCGCCGTTGCTGCGCTGAATGGCCGTGCCTACGTCGGCGATGGACAGGTTGTAGGCCCGGAGCCTGGTGGGGTCCACCGTGACCTGGTATTGCTTGACGAACCCGCCCACCGATGCGACTTCCGAAACGCCTTCGACCGAAGTGAGTTGATACTTCAGATACCAGTCCTGCATGGAGCGCAGTTCGGCCAGGTCGCGGTTGGTCGAGTTGAGCGAGTACATGAAGGCCCAGCCGACTCCGGTGGCGTCCGGCCCGAGGGTAGGGCTGACGTTTTTGGGCAGTTGCCCGCCGAGGCCGCTGAGGTATTCCAACACCCGGCTGCGTGCCCAGTAGGGGTCGGTGCCGTCCTCGAAAATCACATAGACGAAGGAGAAGCCGTAGAAGGAATAACCGCGCACGACTTTGGAATGCGGCACCGACAGCATCTTGGTGGTGATCGGATAGGTGACCTGGTCCTGCACGATTTGCGGGGCCTGGCCCGGCCATTCGGTGTAGATGATGACCTGGACATCGGAGAGGTCCGGGATGGCATCCAGGGGGATGTGGAGCACGGCATAAATGCCGCCCAGCACCAGGCCGAGCGTGGCCAGCAGCACGAGGAACTTGTTCTTGAGCGAGAAATCGATAAGGCGGGCGAGCATGGGCGGGGGGCGTGGGAGCGTCAGAGCGTGAGAGTGTGGGGAGCGTCAGAGCGTGGAGCGTCAGGAGGGTTCGAGCGTTGGCCGGTGTTCGAAACACTCTCACGTTCCGACTCGTTGACGAAGTACTCCGCCGGGACCTCACGTAATTCGCAACCAGTACCGCACCAGGACGCCGCGTCATTCATCATATTCGTAAGCTGTGCGCAGATATGGTCCACCCGCAGATCCTTGTAATCTGAAACTCTCATATTTATTCGCTTTGTGTTTGTTTTTGTTCGATTAAATCACTTCGATCCGATTACGCTACTCACGCTCTCACGCTGCTAACGCTCCACAGTCCGATGCTGCCTCCGCCAATTTTCCTCCGCGGTTTCTCCGTGGTTCACCTTGCTGGTTTCGACGAGGGTCATGCCGCACTTAGGGCAGACCCCGGGCTTGTCCGAAACGATATCGGCGTGCTCGGCCATCGGGCAGGTGTAGAGTTTGGCGGGCAACTGGGCGGCCGACATGTTCATGCCTGGCGCTCCAGCCAGTTTGGGCCGAACCATCACGGGAATCAGCGTCATCCCGCAGCGCGGACACTTTCCCGGTTTTTCCTCGTGGACGTCGCTGTGCTCAGGCATCGGGCAAGTATAGTATTCCAAGCGTCCGCCGGGCTGAATGCGGGAGAGGACTTCGCGGCCGACCGGCACGAGGGTCATGTCGCAAAGGGGGCATTTGCCCGGGTGGTCGTACTCGAGAGAGACGTGCTCGGGCATGGGGCAGATATACACAACGGTTTCCGCGCTGCGCGGCGGCGGGTTGGTCCCGGTGCCGGGCGCGGCCGAGGTCATTTCATGACCGGCGAGCGCGGCGGGCATTTCGCGCATGTCAGGCCGGAGCATTTTTTGGATGGCCTCGCGCAACTGACTTTCGGAATCGAGCAAAAACTGGCCGGAAGTGACTACTCGCTCGCCTTCCTTCAGACCGTCCAGGACCTCGTATTGGTTGCCTTCGGCACGCGCACCGATGCTCACCGCGCGCGGTTCAAAATGCCCTCGGTCCAGGGCCACAAAGACAGTGTTTTTCTCGCCGCTGCGCAACACGGCCATGTCCGGCACCAGAAGGGCGGAGGGTGACACCTCCGACGACATCTCGACGGTGGCGTACATGCCGGGCTTGAGGAAGTAACCCGGGTTATGGAACTCCATCCGCACGCGGGCGGTGCGGGTCTTCTCGTCCACCATTGGGTAGATGTAGGTTACGCGGCCGCGAAATTTGGGCTCGGGCTGCGAAGCCAAACTGACTACGGCTTCCTGGCCCAGCTTGAGATAGGGGAGGTCCTGTTCATAGACCTGGGCTTGAATCCAGACTGTCGCCAGGTCGGCTAACCGGTAAAGCTTCATGCCCGCTTCAACCATCTGGCCCTCGAAGACCATTTTTTCGACTACGATGCCGTCACGCGGCGCGTTCATCCGCAACGTCTTCTTGGGGGTGCGGGTCCGCTCCAGTTCGGCGATCTGCTCCTCAGAGATGTCCCAGTACCGCAGCTTGGTCATGGCCGCAGTCTTGCGCAGTTCGGCGGCAACCCCTTCCTGGTTGGTCCTGGAACCGAGCGTCAGCAGGTACTCGGTTTGGGCCAGGTAAAGCTCCGGCGAGTAAATCTCGAAGAGCGGTTCGCCCCGGTGCATCTGCTTGCCGGTGGCGTCGACGTATAGTTTTTCGATCCAGCCTCTGAATTTGGTGCTGACGTCGGCCAGGGTGGTTTCGTCAAAATCAATCACGCCGACGGTCCGCACGAGGTGCCGGACGGGGCCGCGCCTGACGAGGCCGGTGCGAAGGTCCAGGTTCTGGGTCGTCACTGAATCCATTGTAATCATGGAGGATTCCGCCGCTGACGCTTCATCTTCGAAAACTGGTACCATGTCCATCCCCATGCTGTCCTGGCGCGGGGTTTGGCTTACTTCTCCCGGGTTCATCGTGGACTTGTAATATTTGATTTTGCGCTCACCGGAGCCGGACGAGGCATTGGTTAGACCGGGGTTGGCGCCGGCCTGCTTGCGAACCGGCGTCAGCTTCATGCCGCAGATGGGGCAATTGCCGGGTTTGTTCTGGATGACCTGCGGGTGCATGCCGCAGGTGTAGAGCTGCTCCTCTTTGGTCCCGGCCGAGGTTTGGTCGCCGCTGCAACCGGTCAATGACAGGCTGGCGACGAGCGCAGCAATCAGGAGTAACGGGAAGAGAATCTTCCATACCTTGTGCCCGCACTGTCCGCCTGAACTGGCCGGCAGAGCCGGGGGCAAGGCAACGAGTTTCTTGGTTTTGTTGAGCAGGTTCATACGAAGATTTTCAAGTTAAAGTCACATGCCCTTCTTGGGCGGCGGGGCCGAGTTGCCCGGAAGCATCCCGCCGGAACCTGGCCCCATTGCGCCAGGGGCAGCCGCTGCGCCCATAGCCTTAGAGCCGGAGTCTGTGCCAGACGGCGATAGGCCCTGGATGATGAGGGAGAGCTCGACCAGCGAGAGCTCGCGTTGGGTGCGCGCCTCGACTTCATCCAGGCTAAACCGCAGGAGGGTCTGCTCCGCGTCCGTCAGGTTAAAAAAATCGATCTGACCAGCGAGATAGCCAGAGCGGGCCACCTCCAGCGATTGCCGCTGTTTGGGCAGCAGCTCCGTCTGCAACAATTCGAGATTCCGGCTGGTCTCCCGGTACACGGCTGCTCTCGCCGCAAAATCCACCGCCAGCGCGAGCTGCCCGGCCGAGAGGCGCGCCTCGCCGGCGCGCTTATTGGCCTGCGCTTCGGCGACTAAGGCCGCCAGTTTGTCCCGCCAGATGGGCAGCGAGACCGTGCCCCACGGTCGATATAGCGTCGGGTTCATCTTTACGTCAGCCATCACCCCGAGGCTGGTATCGGGCATGCGCGCTTTATAGGCGAGGGTGATGGACGCTTCGGCGGCGCGCACGTCGGCTTCCATCGCTTTGAGGCGCGTGTTCTGCGCCAATGCCGTCGCGAACAGCTTTTCCGAGGTCAAATCCAGCGAGGTGGACTCAAAGCGTTGCGGCAGCGGCGGGGTGGGTTCGTCGGGCTGCAGTCCGAGCGCGGCCTTGAACTGGGCCAGCAGTGAATGGCGTGAATCCTCGAGGTTGGCGATGTCGGTCTTGAGCTGGTCCTGTTGGATTTGCGCGCGCAGCACATCCTGCAAAGTCACCTTGCCCACTTCGTTCTGGGCGCGGGCGAGCTTCTCGAGGTCATTCAGCAAACCCAGGGTCTCCCGATTCACACGGATTTTCTCTTCCAGGAAGTAAAGCTGGTAGTAAGCGCGCTTGAACTCGTAAGCGCTCTCTATGGAGGCGGCTTTGAATGCGAAGTATTTTGACTGACTCTCCGCCGTGGCGACAGCGCCCGCCGCTCGCAGCTTGCCCTTGCCAGGAAAATTCATCATCAGCCCCGGCATTACCGAGGTGACAATGTCCTGAATATCCATTTGGAAGGTCAACTGCGGGTCCGGCAGTGAGCGGGCGACGGTGATGCGTTCAACCGAAGCCAGCCAGTCATAATACGCCGCCTCCACCTTCGGCTGATTCAGCATTGCGAACTGGAGATAATCCCGAAGGCTGGAACTCTCCTTCAACTCCGGCAGGGGCGGGCGCCGGCCTTTTGGACGGAACTCCCCTTCGACGGCGCGCACGTCCTTCCGCGCAGCGCGCTCACCTGGCGTGGGTACGCCGGTGCACCCGGCCAGCAGCAGCGCTGCGGCAAAATAGTTAAATGGGTTAAAAAGGTTAAAAGAGTTAAATGCCGGAAAGTTTGTGCAGGGTCCAGATCTTAGCCTTGATCGCGGATTTCGCGGACAAGGCAAAGGGAATCCGCGTAGTCCGCGGTTAAAACATCTTCTTACGGCTGGCAGGTTCATTTCAAAAACGTATTTCTTCCGAACTGGCGAAGTTTGGGCGCACTCCGCGGGCGAGCGAGACGAACACAACACACCCGCAACGCGGCCCGATCAGGGCACACTACGGGCGCATGAGGAAGGTATTCAGATCAGGTAAGCGCAGTTCCGCTCATACAGCGGAACGGCAACCGGACTGAAGGCAGGAAGGAAAGCGGAAGAAACGTGGGCCGCCGGGGAGGCGGGCAGCAACGGGGTTGGGGCAATTGAGAGGGCCGCACAAGAAAGCGTTTTGAGTGAAAACGGGCGAGCGGGAGCAGCCGGCAGAGGCGCTGAACCAGGCGCCGGCTGTGAGACACAGCAGGTTTTGGCGCACCCGCCACACCGGCAGGAGGGCTGCGCCTTTGGCACCGCGGCGCTGCCGGGGAGGATACTTTGCCCCAACACCAGCAGCGCGCTAAACAGGATGGCCAGAGCAGCCTTCAACCTTTGAGCGCCTTTTCCTTTTTGGCCTTGGCCTCTTCCTCATCGATTTTCTTGAGGAATTTGGCGGGGCTCTTGTTGAAATCTTTCAGGCAGCTTTTGCAGCAAAGCTTGATTTCGCGGCCCTCATGAACGAACACGTAGGGGTCACCCATCTCGCCGAGCTTGTCGCCGGAAACGACGCACTTCTTGAGCGTGTAGGGCTTGGGCTTTTCTTTCTGGGCGGCGGGTTTGTCCTTCTGGTCAGCCGCGTTATCTTTCAAGTCAGCAGCCAGAGTGGCGAACGGAACGGCAAAGCCGGCCAGCAACGTTGCCAGCAGGATAGTTTTAAGCATTTTCATATTTTAATTGTAAACGTTACAGTGTTTATACGCCATAGAAGCGGAAATCACTCAAGAATTCTTTTGTCGGAATTATTACATCCGTCTCAGGCTCAGGCAAGGCAACCGGACCAATGAGCCAAAGGGGCGGCCTCTCACCCCAAACCCTCTCCCCTAATGAAACAGGAGAGGGAGAGCCACAACAGGCGCAGATAACGATAAAGTGATTGCTAAACAAAGCGTCTTAGCTCACTTCAACCGCAGCTTTGGGGGTGGCATGTTCATCCAGCACCAGCACGCCGTGCGGCTGGAGGTCATAATTACCGGAGAAGGTGTTGCCGGTGAGGAAATCGTGCATGGGTTTGTAGAACTGGATGCGGAGGGGTGACCCCTGGTGATTCAACAGGAAGTAAACGCGCATATCGTCTTTCTGGCGCAAGCAGACCTCGACGCTGTCCGGGACCTTGAGCAGGGGATGGAGATTGCACATTTGGCGCAACCAGGTCACGAGATCATTGTAAAAATGCTGATGGCTGAGCGTGCCGATATAGATGGCCTTGCCGAGGCCGAAAGTGTGCATCGTCATCGCGGGCTTGCCGGCGTAGAAATCCTTGGCGTAGGTGGCGAGGATTTGGCAGTCCTTGGGCTCGATGATGTCGCACCAAAGCCTGGCCGGGTGCAGATGGCTGGTGGGGAAGGTGCCTTTGAAGGTCAGGTGGTTTTCTTCGCCTTGGGGCAATTGGTCGAATTCCACGACTTCGAGGCCGAACAAATCGGTCAGGTCGTGCGGGTAACCGGAATCCGGGGCCATGTTGTGCTCGTCCACGAGGCCGGTATTGAAGGTGCTGACGAGGGTACCGCCGTTTTGGACATAGAGTTTGAGGCGGTCGGCCTCCCCGCCCGAGAGCAGATGCAAGGAAGGGGCAAAGACCAGTTTATAGCTCGTGAGGTCCTCGGCGGGCCGGGCGAAATCGACGGTGATATTTCGATCGTGGAGGGCGGTATAGAAGAGCTGGATGTGTTCGCGAAGATTGAAATGTTTGTTGGGTTGGTTGGGCTGCTGCAAGGCCCAATCATTGTCGTGGCTGTAGATGATGCAGGCTTCGGCCTGCACTCGGGTGCCCTTCAGGGAAGGGGAGAGCAGCTTCATCTCGTCGCCTAATTGGGAGATTTCTTTGAAAACCCGGCCGTCTTTCCGCGCGGTATGCGACAGAACGGCGCCATGGAATTTCTCGCTGCCGAAGCGGGGCTGCCGCCAGCGGAAAAACATAATGGCGGTGGCGCCGCGGGACACCAATTGGTAAGTGAACATTCGCAGCACACCGGGACGCACGAGCGAGTTCACCTCCTGCCAGCTCACGTTTCCCGCTTTCTGTTCGATCACCCAAAAACCGGTGTCCCCATCCGGAGTGCGGATGCCGGTCTTTTTGAGCGAGCGAAGCATGTCAATCTCGCAGGCCAGCTCGGCGGATTTGGCTTTGAGCGCAGCGGTGTTTTCAATCGAGACGAAATCAATGACTTCAGCCAAATCAAAGTGGTCGAAGCGGTGGAGCAGCGGGCGCAAATTGGTGGTGACGGGGCAATTCGGGGTCAATTGGTGCAGGAGGTCGGCCTGCATTTTGACGAATTGGACGATGGTATCGCTGCAGAAGCGGCACCAATCGAGCACGAGCGCGGGGTTGTGGTGGGTCGGGGCGGTCATGGGCATCGGCACCTCGGTCCATTTCGAGACGACCTGGCCCCAATGGCGCAAGCCCATTAGTTCATTCAGCCGTTCGACCGTCTCGTACTTCGCCTCGAGCCAGCCGTGCCAGTCGCGGCGGGTATCTTCGTTAAAGGCAGCCTCGGTGAAATTGCCGCCCAGGCTATTGTCGATTTGCCAGGCAATGAGCTGGGGCTGCCGGCCCAGGGCAGTGGCCATCTGCTCGACGATGAGCTTGGAATGATTCCAAAACACGTCGCTGTTGAGGCAAACCGCGCGGCGAGTGCCCTCGTGTTTGGTGAGGCCGCGCTCGTCTACGGGCAGGATTTCGGGGTGTTTGCGCGCCAGCCAGACGGGCGGGGCGGCCGTCGGGGTGGCCAGCACGACCTTGATGCCGGCCTTGCCCAGAATGTCCATCACTCGCTTGAGCCAGGCAAAATCGTAGTTGCCTTCTTCCGGTTCACAGAGGCCCCAGGTGAATTCGCCGATGCGCACGACATTGATGCCGGCGTTTTGCATCAACTCAGCGTCGTGCTCCCAAGTGGCTTCAGGGTCCTCGCGCGTACCTCCGTAGGGGTAAACCCACTGTTCAGGATGATAATCGACACCGAAATACATAATATTGTCCTTTCGCGTGCGGCCTACTTCCGAATTTAAGTAGTTTGACGGGGTTGCGCAACGCAAAAGTCATTATTTCTGCCGGGGCGATTTCCAGGTTGAAAACAGGAACGAAACTTGTTTTCTACCCCAATGCAAACGCTCAGACCTCCACGACCCCTTTGGCTTGTGCTGACCTTCGGACTGATTCACCTTCCACTCATGAGCGCAGAGGTCCCGGCCGCCAAACACCCAACGCTGGTCTATATCGGCACCTACACGGAGGGGAAGAGCCGGGGAATTTACGCCGCCCGGTTCGATACTGCCGCGGGCACGCTGAGCACCCCGGAGCTGGCGGCCGAAACGAAGAATCCCACATTTCTGGCGCTGCATCCGAACGGACGCTGGCTCTATGCAGTCGGGGAAATCAACAATTTCGGGGGCACCCGGGCCGGCGCCGTCAGCGGTTTCAGCATCGAGCAAAAGACCGGCAAATTGACCTTGCTCAACCAGCAGCAGTCCGGCGGCGGCGGGCCCTGCCACGTCGCGGTGGATAGGACCGGCAAGTGCGTGCTGGTGGCCAACTACGGCAGCGGCAGTGTCGCCGCCCTCCCGCTCAAGGCCGACGGCAAGCTGGGCGAACCTTCCACGACGATTCAGCACCAGGGCTCGAGCGTGAATCCGCAGCGCCAGGCGGGGCCGCACGCGCATTTCATTACGCCCGACCCCGCCAATCGCTTCGCACTGGCGTGCGACCTGGGGTTGGACAAGGTGCTCCTTTACCGGCTGGATGCGGTCCGGGGCGGCCTCACGCCGAATGCTCCTCCCTGGGCGAAGGTGAAGCCGGGGTCCGGACCGCGCCACCTGGCTTTTCATCCCAATGGCCGGTGGGTGTATCTGATTAACGAAATCGCCTCCACCCTCGCGGTGTTGGCCTATGACGCGGAGCAGGGGGCGATGCAGGAGTTGCAGACGCTTTCCACCCTGCCAGATGACTTCAAGGGAGAAAACATTTGCGCCGAAGTGCAGGTCCATCCTTCCGGCAAATTCGTCTATGGTTCGAACCGCGGGCACGATAGCATCACGGTCTTCGCGGTTAACTCAAAAACCGGCAAGCTCAGCTTTGTCGAGCGGCAATCCACCCAGGGCAAAACCCCGCGCCATTTCGCGTTGGATCCGAGCGGTCGCTGGCTGCTGGCCGAGAACCAAGACTCGAACACGATTGTTGTCTTCCGGGTCGATGCGAAAACCGGCCGGCTGACTGCTACCGGCCAGAAAATGGAAGTGGGCGCGCCGGTGTGCGTGGTGTTTGTGCCGGAGAGGTGAATGTTGAGCGTGTTGGCCTGCGGGATTACTTCTGCTGGATGGCTCGCACGCAGCGTCCGCAAATGGCCGGGTGCTCGGGATGAGAGCCGACATCGGTTTCCCAGTGCCAGCAGCGTTCGCATTTCTCGCCGGCGGCTTTGGTGACCGAAACCGTTAAAGGACCGCCTCCTGACTCCGGCTTGAGCTCGAGTTGGGAGACGTTCAGAAGCTCGCGCAAAGGTTCGAGATGTGCCTGGGCGGTGGCCAGCGCAAGACTGGCACCCGTCAGCGTCAGTTTTGCCTCGAGAGCCTTGCCGATTTCTTTGGCCTGGCGGGCTTTCTCGAGCGCGGGCAAGGCGGCCTCACGCAGCTCGAAAAGATTCTTCCACAGCTCGCGTTCCGGGTCCGGACGCGCAAATCCCAATGGCTGCCAGGTGAGCAGGTGCGCGGAATCGACGGTCTTGCCGGGGACCAATTCCCAGGCCTCATCGGCGGAAAAGGCCAGCACTGGCGCGAGCATTTTACAAAGGCTGACCAGCATGCGATGGACCGCGGCCTGGGTCGACCGGCGGCGGGCGGAGTTTGCGGCATCGGTGTAAAGGCGGTCTTTAACGACATCGTGGTAGATGGCCGAGAGCTCGACAGCGATGAACTGGCTCACGCGTTGGTAAACGAAGTGGAATTCGTAACGGTCGTAGGCCTGGATGACCTCTTGTTCGAGCTTGGAGAATTCATCCAGAATCCAGCGGTCCAAGCCGGTGAGTTGGTCGTCCGGGACGGCGTGTTTGGCCGGGTCGAAATCGTAGAGGTTCGAGAGCTGATAGCGCAACGCATTGCGGATGATGCGATAGGTCTCGCCAACGGTGTCGATGCGCCTTTCGCTGACGGTGATGTCGTTGCGATAATCCTGTGAGGCGACCCAGAGGCGGACGACATCGGCGCCGTATTTCCTGATGTAAGCTTCGGAAGTCTGCGGTTTTTCATAAACGCCCTGGCCTTGTTTGCTCTTGGAAATCTTTTCGCGGTCTTCATCGACCATGAAGCCGTGGGTGAGCACGGTCCGGTACGGAGCTGCGCCGTTGCCGGCCAGGGAGAGCAAGAGGGAGGATTGAAACCAGCCGCGGTGCTGGTCGCTGCCCTCGAGGTACATGTCCGCCTGGAATGGTTTTTCTTTGCCGCGCAGTTCCTCGCGCCGGGCAATGACCGCGCGCGAAGAGGAGCCGGAATCAATCCAAACATCGAGAGTATCAGCAGATTTTTTCAAATCAGGGGACCACGCTTCCGCAGGGATCAGTTTGTGGGCTCCAGCGGCAAAAAGGAGCTGCTGTGCATCGCCCGTGCTGAACCATACGCTGGACCCATGCTGTTCAAAAAAATCTGCGAACTTACGAATGATTTCCGGGTGCAAAATCGGTGTCTTTCCGTAGAAGAAAGCGGGAATGGGGACTCCCCACGCGCGCTGCCGCGAAATGCACCAGTCAGGCCGAGTTTTCACGGCGGCCTGGATGCGATTCTTACCCCAGTCCGGAATCCAAAGTACCTGCTCAGTTTCCGCTAGTGCAGCTTGGCGGAAGTTGTAAGGCCCGCCAGCCCATCTCTGAGCAACCCCCTCCGCCCCGACCTCGTGATCCAGCTTGATAAACCACTGATCCATCGCTCGGAAGATAACGGGCGTCTTGCTGCGCCAGCAGTGCGGGTAACTGTGATGATAGTTCTCTTGGTGAAGCAACGCCTTTTGGACGCGTAGTTCGTGCAACACAACTTCATTTGCCTCACTCTTGCCGTGCCTCTCGAGAATTGACTTGCCTAGCATTTCCCAGGGCATCTGTTTGTCAGCCGGCATATCGGTTGTGTGCACGAGGTACCCATGGTCGTCCACCGGCGAGTAAATCGGCAGGTTATGTACCAAGCCAAGTTGGTAATCTTCCAACCCGTGTCCCGGCGCGATGTGGACGAAGCCAGTGCCAGTAACATTATCCACGAAGCTGTCGCCGGCGAAGAATCGGC
>Ga0210408_10003151_pt1 | contig 15431 bp, 26 predicted proteins | sample IncBWH4MmetaG_FD_155471 | JGI IMG/M metagenome (GOLD analysis project Ga0210408, IMG submission 155471) | Forest soil microbial communities from Barre Woods Harvard Forest LTER site, Petersham, Massachusetts, United States - Inc-BW-H-4-M | ecosystem: Environmental > Terrestrial > Soil >...
TGCTCGTCGAACTTCATGCCCAGGCTCAAGCCCATCTTGTTCAGGATTTCCTTGATTTCGTTGAGCGATTTGCGGCCGAAGTTTTTCGTCTTCAGCATTTCGTTTTCGCTCTTCTGAACCAGTTCGCGAATGGTCTGGATATTGGCATTCTTCAGGCAATTGTAGGAGCGCACGGAGAGCTCGAGTTCCTCGACGGAGCGGTCCAGGTGCTCGACGCGCGGATCGTTGTAGGATTCGACCGACTCCTCGACGACTTCGGGCTGTTCCTCGAAATTGATGAAGATGCTCATGTGGTCCTTGATCAGCTTCGAGGCCAGGCCAATCGCGTCCTGCGGCGTGATCGCGCCGTTGGTCCACACTTCCAGGGAAAGCTTCTCGTAATCGGTCATCTGTCCGAGACGCGCGGCTTCTACCGCATAGTTGACCTTGCGCACGGGGGAATGGACCGAATCCACCGGGATGTAACCGATGGGCAGGTCTTCGTCGAAATTGCGGTCGGCGGAAACGTATCCGCGGCCATTCTTGACTCGCATTTCGAGCTGCAGCTTCCCGCCTTCGTTTACCGTGGCGATGTAAACGGTTTTGTCGAGCACGGCGAAGTCCGCGTCTTCCTCGATCATGGCTGAAGTCACGACGCCGGGATTTTCGACGTTGACGAAGATAGTCTTGGCCTGGTCGTTGTTCAGTTTCAGTGGCACCTGTTTCAGGTTCAAGATGATATCCGTCGCATCTTCCACGACTCCGGGGATGGAGGAGAATTCGTGGAGCACTCCCTCGATTTTGACGGCCGTGATGGCTGCCCCTTCAATCGAGCTCAACAGAGCTCGGCGAAGGGAATTGCCCACGGTGGTGCCCCATCCGCGCTCGAAGGGCTGCGCGGAAAATTTTCCGAACTTGTCGGTCAGCGACTCCAGCTCGGTTGCCAAACGCTTTGGTTTCTGAAAGCCTTTCCACATCTGTTATGTCCTTCCTCCCCGCGGGTGCGGGGCCATCGAATCTCGGTCCCATGTTACAAATCCATGATTTCGAATTTCCATTGCGGCGTGCTTTTATGCGTCCTTCAAGGACGGCCCCCTTTCATTTCTACTTCGAGTACAGCTCGACGATGAGCTGCTCGGTGATGGGCGGCGTCTGCACGTTTTCGCGCTTGGGCAGGGCGGCGACTCGGGCTTTAAACGTGTCGCGGTCGATTTCCAGCCAGGGGACCGCGTTCTGGCTCTGGGCCACGTTGCGCGCTTCGAGCACCATGGTGTTCTGATGCATTTTGTCCTTAAGGGAGATTTCTTCTCCAACATCCACCAGGTAGGAAGGAATGTTGACCTTCTTCCCGTTGATGAGGACGTGACCGTGCAGCACGATCTGGCGGGCCTGCGAGCGAGAACTGGCAAAACCCGCGCGCCACACCGCGTTGTCCAATCGCCGCTCGAGCATGACGATGAGGTTTTCGCCCGTGGGCCCCTGCGCACGCTCGGACTTTTCCACGTAGTTGCGGAATTGCCGTTCCAGCAATCCGTACGTGCGCTTGACCTTCTGCTTTTCGCGCAATTGCAAGCCGTACCCGGCGAGCTTCTTCACTCGCCGCGACTGGCCGTGCTGGCCCGGAACGAAGTTGCGTTTTTCAATGGCGCATTTCTCCGTGAAACACCGCAGCCCTTTTAAGAACAGCTTCTGCCCTTCCCTACGGCAGAGCCGGCAAACTGCTTCTCGATGACGTGCCAAATTCGTGTCTCCTTATCTCTTACTCTAAATCTTCCGAAACCGTGCGGCGCGAGCTCTATTGGCCGTGCCGCGAAACTTAGTTTTGCAAAAACCACACAGGCAAGAGTGCCTGTGCTACTAGACCTCGTCAGACGCGGCGGCGCTTGGGCGGGCGGCAGCCGTTATGCGGGATTGGCGTCACGTCCTTGATGTGCACGATGTGCAATCCGGCAGAAGCGAGCGCGCGCACGGCGGATTCTCGTCCAGAGCCCGGCCCCTTCACCCGCACTTCAATCGATTTCATACCGTACTGGTCGCGGGCCACGCCCGCAGCGGAGATGGACGCCTGCTGGGCCGCATAGGGCGTGCCCTTGCGCGATCCCTTGAAGCCAATTGATCCGGCCGAGGACCACGACACGGTGCGTCCATCGGGCCCGCAGATCGTGACGATGGTGTTGTTGAATGTGGCCTGGATGCACGCCACGCCGTGCGGGACTATGCGTTTCTCCCGCTTCTTTTTGAATTCCTTTTTCTTCTTCGTTGATTTTGCCGGCGCCTGTACGCCGGCATCCTGCTGCGGTTCTTTTGCCAAGTCGGTACCCTCGTAGGACAGGCTTCAGCCTGTCGCATTGTCCTTGATTCCCGCTGCAAAACCGACAGGCTGAAGCCTGTCCTACTGAAATTACTTGCGCGCGGCGACCTTTTTCTTTGCCGCGACGGCGCCCTTACGAGGTCCTTTGCGCGTGCGCGCGTTCGTGTGCGTGCGCTGGCCGCGGACCGGGAGATTGCGCCGGTGCCGCAGGCCGCGGTAGCACTGAATTTCGATCAGCCGGCGGATATTCATCTGGACCTCCTTGCGGAGATCGCCCTCGACGCGCCCCTCGGATTCAATCGCCTGGCGGAGCTGGTTGACTTCTTCCTCGGTCAGGTCCTTGACTTTCTTTGTTTCTTCCACGTTGGCCTTGGCGCACAGAGAGCGCGCGCGAGGCTGCCCGATTCCATAGATCGACGTCAGGCCGACCCAGATTCGTTTTTGCGGTGGCAGATCAACTCCAGCAATACGTGCCATGCGAACTCCTCAGGTATTTCAAATCAGTCATTCTCGATCTAACCCTGGCGCTGCTTGTGCTTCGGGTTGACGCAAATCACGCGCACCACGCCGCGCCGGTGAATCACCTTGCACTTATCGCAAATCTTTTTTACCGATGCCCGGACTTTCATTTCCCACTCCTCGCCAAAAATGCTTATTTATACCGGTATACGATGCGGCCGCGCGTCAGATCGTAAGGCGAAAGCTCCACCGCGACTTTGTCTCCGGCCAGGATGCGGATGAAATTCTTGCGCATCTTCCCGGAAATATGCGCGAGCACCTGATGCTTGTTTTCCAGTTCGACCCGAAACATCGCGTTCGGCAGCGGCTCGATCACCGTGGCCATCACTTCGATGGCGTCTTCCTTCGGATTGGACGCGTCGGCCTTGCGCTTTTCCGGCTCGGGTCTCTTGCCCATGTGCCCTCTCGCGCCCCCTACCAAGACGGTCCCTGCATTTCTCGGGGACGCGTCAATACCCAGGGCCCATTCGAGGTGACCGCGACGGTATGTTCGAAATGCGCCGACTTCGTCCCGTCGGCTGTCACAGTTGTCCACTCGTCATCGAGCACCCGGACTTCGGGTTTGCCGATATTTACCATGGGTTCGATCGCCAGGACCATTCCCTCTTGCAGGCGCGGGCCGCGGCCCGGTTCTCCGTAGTTGAGCACGTTCGGCTCCTCATGAATGTGCGTCCCGATGCCGTGGCCGCAGAGATCCCGGACCACAGAGTAGCCATTCTTCCGCTCCACCCACTCCTGAACCGTGGCGGAAATGTCGGAGAGGCGGTTCCCTACGCGCACTTTTTCAATCGCCAGATCCAAAGACTCCCGTGTGACTTGCAGGAGCTTCTTCAATTCGGGAGTAATCTCCCCTACTGGCACCGTCACCGCCGCATCCGCAAAGTAACCCTCGCATTCGACGCCAAAATCGAGTGAAATGATGTCCCCCGCCCTCAGAACCCGCGACTTCAAAGGGATCCCGTGCACCACTTCGGAGTTGACCGAAGTGCACAAGGAAGCCGGATAGCCCCGGTAATGCTTGAACGCAGGACGAACTTTCCGTTCGGTCGTCTTGCGCTCCGCGTATTCGTCGAGATCCTTTGTACTTACTCCCGGCCGGGCCATTCCGCGCAAATCGTTCAGCACTTCCCAGATCACCAGGCCGGCACGATGCATCTTGTCGAGCTCCGCCTGTGACTTGCAGACAATCATTTTTGCGCTTTCACTCCGTTCAGAACCCTCGCAATACTTTCGGTGACCACATCCGCAACGGCCATGGCATCGACGGGAGTCAGCTGCTTTCGCACTTTGTAGTACTCGACGAGCGGACGCGTTTGGCGGTCATAGGCTGCTAAGCGCTCGCCGATCACAGCTTCGGAATCATCCGGGCGGTGAATCAGCTCGCTTCCGTCGACGTCGCAAACCCCTTCCTGCTTTGGCGGGCGGTCGTAGATATTATAGATGTGCCCACCGGCCTTGCAGATTCTTCGGCCCGTCAGCCGCCGCATCAGCAAATCTGGATTCACGATCATGTGCACGACGACCGTGCAGCCCAGGTTGTGCTGCTTGCAAATTCGCTCCAGTTCGTCCGCCTGCCGCAGCGTGCGCGGGAAACCATCGAAGACAAAGCCCTTGGCGCAATCCGGCTGGCCGATACGGGACTCGACCATGCCCAGCACGATTTCGTCGGGGACCAGCTCGCCGTGCTCCAATAGCGGCTTCGCCTTGCGGCCGAGTTCCGTCCCGCGCTGGATATGGTCGCGAAACATGTCCCCGGTGGACAAGTGCGGCAAGTGATACCGCTGCGCGATGCGCTGGGCTTGCGTCCCCTTGCCGGCCCCCGGCGGGCCCAGCAAGATCACCGCGTGCCCCAGTCCCTGCAAAACCCCTACTGCGCCACGCTCAGCCGTAGCGTCGGCCACGCAGCTTCCCCTTCTTCACAAACCCCTCGTAGTTGCGCATCACCAATTGGGCCTCGATCTGCTGAACTGTATCCATCGCCACTCCGACCACGATCAAGAGCGAGGTGCCGCCAAAATAGAAATTGACTTTCAACCCTTCCAGAACGAAGCGCCACATATGATTGTCAAACCACGTCCCAACCAGTGGGAGATGCTGAAGATGAATGCCCGCCATGAGCCACTCCGGCAAGAGACACACAGCCGCGAGGTAAACTCCGCCTACAAAAGTGAGGCGGCGAAGAACACGGTCGATATGTTCCGAGGTGTTGCGTCCGGGACGTATGCCCGGAATGAATCCTCCGTATTTCCGCATATTGTCGGCAAGCTCGGTGGGATTAAAGACGATCCCAACATAGAAAAACGCAAACAGGATAATGAGAGTGATGTAGACCAAGATGTACCAGGGCTCGCCCCAGGCCAGGTTCGTGGCCAGCCAGTCGAATGCCTTGAACTTTCTTCCCAGGAACAAATTGATGGTGCCCGGAAAGGTCAAGAGCGAGCTGGCGAAAATCGGCGGGATGACGCCGCCGGAGTTGACACGCAATGGGAGGTAGGTCATCTGCCCGCCCATCATGCGGCGTCCCATCACGCGTTTGGCGTATTGCACGGGGATGCGCCGCTGTCCGCCCTCCACAAAAACAATCACACCGACGACCGCGATCATGAGGGCCATCAGGAAGATCAACGCGAGACCGGTAAACGGCCCCCATTGCGCGGTCCGGAATTTGTCAAATAAGTCGCCGACCGCGCGCGGAAGGCCAACGACGATTCCGGCAAAGATGATTAGCGACATCCCGTTGCCGACACCCCGCTGGGTGATTTGCTCGCCAAGCCACATGATGAACGCAGAACCCGTCGTCAACGTCAGGATCGTCATTAGCGTGAAGGCCAAGCCGGGGTTGTAAACCAGGGGCTGATTGTTCGGGCCCCCACTATGCGCCAATGTCTCCGCGATCGAAAAGGATTGCACGACGCTGAGTAGGATTGTCAGGTAGCGCGTGTACTGTGTGATCTTGCGCCGCCCGAGCTCGCCTTCCTTTTGCAGCCGCTCGAGGTACGGCCAGACCACGGTCATCAATTGCAGAATGATCGAGGCCGTGATGTAGGGCATGATGCCCAAAGCAAAAATCGTCAACCGCCGGAAGTTACCGCCGCTGAACAGATCGATCACACCCAGAACCGAGCCCTGATTCTGCTGGAAGAACTGCGCGAGAACGTCCGTATTGATTCCCGGCGTGGGCAGGAACGCGCCCAGACGGTACACCGCCAGCATCGCCAGCGTGAACAAGAGACGCTTGCGCAGGTCCGGAATCCGGAACATGTTGGCGAACGCTTCAAAAAACTGGTTCATGACAAAATCTCGGCCTTGCCACCGGCGCGAGTAATTTTTTCCTCGGCCGATTTGCTGAATTTATGTGCCTGCACGGTGAGCGAATTCTTCAGCTCGCCGTCACCCAAAACCTTGATCTCGGCGCGAACCTGGCGGATGAGTCCGGAACCGATCAGCAGTTCGGGAGTTACCGTCGTCCCGGCCGGGAAAATGTTGAGTCCCTCGACATTGACCACGGCGAATTCGCTGCGCGTCGGATTATGAAACCCGCGCTTCGGAATCCGGCGGCGGAGCGGCATCTGGCCACCCTCAAAACCGGCGCGCCGTGAATACCCTTTGCGCGATTTCTGCCCCTTGTTGCCTTTGCCCGACGTCTTGCCGAGCTTCGAGCCGATCCCGCGTCCCACGCGCACCTTGCGGTGCCGCGATCCGCGCGGTGGCTTCAGATTCGAGAGGTTCACTGCCATATTGTCCTCAATCACTCATTTCCGCACAAAGCTTCGATCTTAGCTTTTCCTTACTCTTCAACAACGACCAAGTGCCGGACCTTGAGTATCATTCCGCGAATCGCCGGCGTGTCGGGCCTCTCCACAACCTGGTTCATTCTGCGGAATCCCAGGCCGCGAATCGTCTGCCGCATGCCCTTCGGACAGGCGATAAAACTTCGCACCCACTTGATTTTCAACATTCCCGACGTCTTTTTGACCATAGCTCGTGACCGTCCCCGCGCGCTCAGCGCGTGAGTTCCTCGACCGTCTTCGATCGCAGCTCCGCGACCTTGGCGATGTCTTTCAGCCGCAGCAGTGCATCGAACGTGGCCTTGATGACGTTGTGCGGGTTCGATGTGCCAATGGATTTCGTCAGCACGTTGGAGATCCCCGCAACCTCCATCACCGCGCGAACCGGACCTCCGGCAATAATCCCGGTTCCTTCGGGCGCCGGCTTCAGCATCACTTGCCCGGAGCCGTACAGGCCCAGGACCTGGTGCGGAATCGTCGTGCCTTTTAGATTCAAGTGAATCAAATTCTTCTTGGCTTGTTCGATGGCCTTGCGGATGGCCATGGGGACTTCGCGGGCCTTGCCCATGCCGAACCCGGCGTGGCCGTTCTGGTCCCCGACCACCACGAGCGCCGAAAAACTGAGGTTCTTGCCGCCCTTGACGACCTTGGTCACGCGCTGGATAGCCACGACCTGGTCCTTCAAGCTGTTGGCGTTAACCTCGATGTTTCGCCGGACCGCCAGTGTCTCCCTGAGAATGTGTTTGGACATAAACTTAAAATTTCAACCCCGCTTCCCGGGCTGCTGCAGCCAGGGCTTCCACACGGCCGTGGTACATGTATCCGCCGCGATCGAACACCACCAGCTCGATCCCGGCCGCGCGGGCGCGCTCGGCAATCTTTTTTCCAATCACTTTTGCCGCCGCCACGTTGTTGCCTCCCTTGAGTTCCTTGCGCGTTTCCTTGTCGATCGAACTCGCGGAGACGAGCGTGCGGCCGCTGCGATCCTCGATGACCTGGGCGTAGATATGTCCGTTCGAGCGGTACACGGAAAGGCGCGGCCGCTCCGGCGTGCCGACGACGCGCGTGCGCACGCGCAGATGAATCCGGCGGCGATGCGCGTCGCGAGAGAGTTTTCGGACCGGTTCTGTTGCCACGATATTCTCCTTCTATCTTTCAAGCAGGCCCGCCATAGCGAGCCCGCGCTTGTCTTAAGCGCCCGTCTTTGTCGCGGCGCCCGCTTTTCCAGCCTTCTTCTTCAAGCGCTCCCCCGTTATACGGATTCCTTTTTGCTTGTACGGATCGGGCGGCCGCAAGCCCCGAATATTCGCGCAGACCTGGCCGACTTTGCCGCGGTCAGGTCCCGAAACCGTCAAGTGCGTCTGCTTCTCCACGGTAATCTGGATTCCCTCGGGAATGTGAAACTCAACCGGATGGGAATACCCGAGCGCGAAGCTCACCATTTTTCCTTTTAACTCGGCGCGATAGCCGACTCCAACGATGTCCATTTCTTTTTTGAACCCGGTCGTGACGCCTGTTACGGCGTTCGCGACGAGGGCGCGCGCGAGGCCGTGCAGTGCCGCTTGATCGTCATTCTGGCGGACGGCGTGCAACTCGGCGCCCTTCTGTTCGAGGGTAATTCCCCGCGGAAGGTTCACGCTCATCTTGCCTTTTGGTCCCTGCACGTCAACGGAACCAGGCGCGAGCTGAACCTTCACGCCCGCAGGGACGGCAATCGGTTTTCTTCCAATTCGCGACATAACTCGATGACTCTCCTGCCGGCTTCTCCTAAATTTTTACCAAACCTCGCACAACACTTCACCGCCCACATGCGCTTTTCGCGCCGCGCGGCCGGTCATGACGCCCTTGGGCGTGGTCATGATGCTGATGCCCATTCCGCCAACGACGGGCCGGATTCCAGCGGAATCGAGATAACGGCGGCTGCCGGGCTTCGAGATGCGCTTCAGATCGGTAATCACGCTGCGTTTATCCGGCGTGTATTTCAAAAACAGGCGCAATGTTTTGCGCGTTTTATTTTCCTCGATCAGCTTGTAGGTTGAGATGTAGCCCTCTTCCTTCAAGATGCGGGCCACTTCCACCTTCAGCTTGGACGTGGGAATATCCACCCGCGCATGGCGGGCCTTGGCCGCGTTGCGAATCCGCGTCAGCAAATCAGAAATGGGATCGGTCTGCATAATCGTCTTTTGGATCTCCTACCAGCTGGCCTTCACCACGCCGGGGATTTCGCCGCGCAGGGCGTGTCCGCGGAAACAGATGCGGCACATTTGAAACTTACGCAAGTAGCCGCGCGGGCGGCCGCACAGGCGGCAGCGGTTGCGCACGCGAATCTTGAACTTCGGTTTCTTGCGCATCTTGGCAAATTGAGAATTTCGCGCCATCGTTTCTCCTCAAAATTCTTTTCTACTAAGCCTGTGGGCGCAACGGCACACCCAGGAGCTTCAAGAGTTCGCGGCCTTCCTCGTCGTTCCTGGCCGTGGTCGTCAACGTGATATTCAGGCCCTTGATCTTGTCGACTCGCGTGTAATCGATCTCGGGAAACACGAGCTGGTCACGCAGTCCCATGGTGTAGTTGCCGCGTCCGTCAAACGCGTTCGGCGGCAAACCGCGAAAATCCCGCACGCGCGGCAGCACCACGTTGCACAGCCGGTCCAGGAATTCGTACATCCGGTCGCCTCGCAGAGTGACGCAGCAGCCGATCGGCATGCCCCGGCGAATCTTGAAATTCGCGATGGATTTCTTGGCGCGCGTCACAATCGGCTTTTGCCCGGCAATCTGGCCGAGTTCGACGACCGCCACGTCCAGCAGCTTGACGTTTTGGCTGGCTTCGCCCATGCCGATGTTCACCGTGACCTTCGCGACCCGCGGCACCGACATCGGATTCTTCCGTCCAAAGCGCTTCATCAGCGCGGGGACCACTTCCTTACGGTAGCGTTCGTGCATTCTGCTCATCATGATGTCTATGCTTCCGTCTCTTTTCCGCTTCCTCGTCCGTCTTCCCAGTTACTTTTCAAGCGTGTTGCCACAGCGCCGGCAAACGCGTTCCTTGGTTCCGTCAGGCAACACCTTGTGGCCGATGCGCGTACCCTTGTTGCACGCCGGGCACAGCAAAAGCACATTCGAGATCGGCAGGGAGCCTTCTTTTTCGACGATGCCGCCCTTCACGTTCTTGGACGGGTTAGGCCGGGTGTGCCGCTTGATCATGCCGGCGTGTTCCACCGTCACGGTTCTGGTCCCCGGATTCACCGCCAGAACGCGACCCGTCTTGCCTCGATCGCGGCCAGTCATCACTCGCACCTGATCGCCCCTCTTGATCCCTGCTGCGGTCGGAACGATTTCCATTCGATTTCTTCCCGGCATTACCAAACCTCCGGCGCGAGCGAAACAATCTTCGCGAAATTTTTTTCGCGCAACTCGCGCGCGACCGGACCGAACACGCGCGTGCCCACCGGTTCGTTCGCGTCATTGATCAGGACCGCCGCGTTATCGTCAAAGCGGATGTAGGTGCCGTCTTTCCGGCGATGCTCCTTGCGCGTGCGCACCACCACGGCCTTGACCACTGAACCCTTTTTGACCTGGCTGTCCGGCGCGGCTTCCTTCACCGCCGCGGTAATCACGTCGCCAAGGCCCGCGCGGCTGCCCGCGTCTCCGCCCAGCGGCAAGATACAAGTCAGCTGGCGCGCGCCTGAATTGTCGGCCACCGTTAGCCAGCTTCGCATCTGAATCATGACAGTTGTCCTTTAAATGGCGGGCTCATCGCCGCGGCGACAGCCCGCACCCGCTATTCTCTCGTGCACGTTACACCACGGCCCGCGTGCTCCGCGTTACGATTTCCGAGAGCCGCCAGCGCTTCAGTTTGGACAGCGGGCGGGTCTCTACGATTCGTACCGTGTCGCCCGGCCGCGCCTTGCGCTCTTCGTCATGCGCGTAAAACTTCTTGGTTACCCGGATGACGCGCCGGTACAGCTTGTGCTGTACGAGGCGCGTGACCTTCACGATAATTGTTTTTTCCATCTTCGCGCTGGTCACCACGCCGGTTACTTCCTGGCGTTCGTGGCGCGCGGATACTGGTGTTGCTGCGGCTGTTGTTTCAGTTGCCATTCGCTTTCCTCAATTCACGCTCGCGCAGCAAAGTCTTCACGCGGGCCAGATCCTTCCGCGCCGATCGCAGCTTGGTGACGGCCTCGGCTTGCCCCGTTGAGAGCTGAAAGCGCAGCCGGAACACCTGCTCGGCCAGTTCGTTCTGCCGTTCGTTCAGTTCGGCCGTATCCTGATCCCGCATTTTTTCGATTCGCTTGGCCATCAGAGCGCTCCTGCGCGGCTGACGAAGCGCGTGCGAATCGGAAGTTTGTGCGCGGCCAGTTGCATGGCTTCTTGCGCGGTGGCCAGGTCCACGCCGGCCATCTCGAACATGACGCGTCCGGGCTTCACCACCGCCACCCAGCGCTCCGGCGCTCCCTTACCTTTGCCCATGCGGGTTTCCGCCGGCTTCTTCGTGAACGGCTTGTCCGGAAAAATCCGGATCCAGAGTTTTCCACCGCGCTTGATGAACCGGGTGATGGCCACCCGCGAGGCTTCGATTTGCCGGTCGGTAATCCATGCCGGTTCGAGCGCTTTCAGACCGTACTCGCCGAACGATAGATCGCTGCCGCGCCAGGCTTTTCCGGCGCGCCGCCCGCGCTGCTGTTTCCGGTACTTCACTTTCTTTGGCATTAACATGGTCGTCTTCCTTCAAATCCTTTGGCGGATCGGGGTTACGAATTCCCCTCTCTTCGCTCTTATACGGCCGCCGCTTGCGCTTCGGGTTTCTTCTGCCCGCGTTGGGGAACGTTTTCCCCCTGATAAATCCAGCACTTCACTCCAATGACCCCGTAGGTCGTGTGCGCTTCGGCGGTCCCGTAATCAATGTCGGCGCGAAGGGTTTGCAGCGGCAGCCGGCCCTGCAAATACCATTCCTTGCGCGCGATTTCCGCGCCGTTCAGGCGTCCGGCCACGCGAATCTTGATCCCCTTGCAACCGAAGCGCAGCGCGGAATCGACGGCCTTGCGCATGGCCCGGCGAAAGGCAACGCGCTTTTCCAATTGCAGGGAAATCGATTCGGCGACCAGCGTGGCGTCGAGTTCCGGCCGATGCACTTCCTGAATATCGATATGCACTTCGCGCTTGGTGCGCTTCTGAATTTCGCCCTTGAGCTTGTCGATTTCCGCGCCCTTGCGCCCGATGATGATTCCCGGGCGCGCGGTAAACAGGCGAACGACCAATTTATTCGCGGCGCGCTCGATGTCGATTGAGCTGATGCCGGCCGATTTCAGTCGGTCCTTCAACTGTGCACGCAACCTCACGTCTTCGTGCAGCAGGTCGGCGTAATCGCGATCGGCGTACCACCGCGACTTCCAGGGCTTGTTGTAGCCGAGGCGAAATCCGTATGGATGTGTCTTCTGTCCCAAGGTTTCCTCCGCTACTTTTTCGACGGCCTTCGGGCCGGCTTTTTCTTTCCGGCGAGGGCCTGGCGGGCCTTCTTGACGGCCCCGGCAACGCCCTTCTGCGACTCGGCTTCCGCCACGGCGGCGGCAACGCGTTGCTGCGCGGCGACATGATGCTCGGCCACGCCGACGACGATATGCGCCGTGCGGCGCTGATAGCGGAACGCGCGGCCCATGGGCGCCGGGCGCAGCCTCTTCCAGCGCGAGCCTTCGTTCACGTAACAATTGGAAACGAACAAGTGGTCGACGTCGAGAGACGCGCCGGCGTCTTCCGCCTTGCGCTCAGCGTTGGCAATCGCGCTGCGAAGAACTTTCTCTACGTCGCGCGAAGCGCGTTTCATGGTGAAGCGCAAAATTTGGAGCGCGTCTTCGGCACGCTGCCCGCGAATCAGGTCCACGACCAACCGCACTTTTTGCGGTGACATGCGCACATGCCGCGCCATTGCGACTGCTTCAATTGCCGGGGCTTGCAGTGTTTCATTGGCCATAGGTTATGACTTCGGCGCGGATGGAGCGCCGCCTCCGGCGGGTGCCGATCCGCCTGCCGCTGGCGCGCCCGGTGCTCCGGGCGCCCCCGCCACTCCAGCCGCGCGTTCGAGCGCCGCTTTCACTGCGTGGCCTTTGAAGGTTCGCGTGGGCGCAAATTCGCCGAGCTTGTGACCGATCATTTGTTCGGTGACATAGACCGGGATGAATTTTCGGCCATTGTGCACGGCGATCGTGTGGCCAATCATGTCCGGCAGAATGGTCGACCGGCGCGACCACGTCTTGATTACTTTCTTCTCGTTGCGCGCGTTCATCCCTTCCACCTTTTCACGCAGGTGGTTGTCGATGAACGGACCTTTTTTAAGCGAACGTGCCATTGTTTCTCCCTACGCTCCGGCTCTCATTCTTCCCGGCTTTTTATTCTTCCACCCGGCGGCACTTGATCCACTGCGCCCGCCGCAGTTTCCGGAATCCGCGCACAGGACCGGGGACCCGATGCGATCGCGGACAAAACGGGCACACAAACCGGGTGCCCTGAGCGTTCGGCGTCTTCTCAACCGTGACCGCCCATCCGGGCTTGCACAGCCGGTACAGCACTTGCACCGGAACCACAGGTGCAAACCGGCTGACTGGCTTTGCCGCCTTGGTGGCCGGGCGCGCCGCCCTCGCAGGTTTGCGCGTCCGCGCCACCCGCCGTGCCGCTGGTCTTGCTCTCCTACTTCGTGTTGCGCTCATCATAGTTATCTCAACTTCCCCTCAAATACCCGCCGCGCCAGGCTGAGTATTTTTACTACTGTTCGAAACACAACAAAAAAAGTCTACGGTTTCCTGCGCTGCACAATCTGGCGATCGGAACGCCGGTTGTGGCGCGTCTTCGCGCCCAGGGTCGAAAATCCCCACGGAGTTTGTGGATGGTTCCCCTTCACGCGGCCTTCGCCGCCGCCATGCGGGTGGTCGACCGGATTCATGGCGACTCCGCGCACCGTCGGCCTTCGCCCATGCCAGCGCGTTCGGCCGGCCTTGCCGTAGGTCACGTTTTCGTGGTCGAGGTTTCCGACCTGGCCGATTGTGGCCATGCAATCAAGCGAAAATTTTCTTACTTCTCCCGACGGCAGCTTGACGAGAGCCACGTCGCCCTCTTTGCTCAAGAGCTGCGCCGAGCCGCCCGCCGCGCGCACAAGCTGCGCGCCTTTGCCAGGCTGCAATTCCAGGTTGTGCAACTGCGTTCCGGGAGGGATGGCTCGAATGGCCATCGCGTTTCCCGGAAGAATGTCCGCGCCTTCGCCCGTTTGCACAGTCATCCCCACCTCGAGGCCGATGGGATGAAGGATGTAACGCTTTTCACCGTCCGCGTAGTGCAGCAGCGCGAGACGCGCCGAGCGGTTTGGGTCGTACTCGATGGCCGCCACGCGGGCCGGTATACCCTTCTTTTCGCGGCGAAAATCGATGGAGCGGTATTGCTTTTTGTGCCCGCCGCCGCGATGCCAGATGGTGATTTCGCCGTGCGCGTTGCGTCCCCCGGTGCGCTTTTTCGGCTCGACCAGAGCCTTCTCGGGCGTCTCTTTGGTGACCTCGCTCTTATCGAGCATGGTGATAAAGCGCCGCGATGCGGTGTACGGATTAAACGTTTTCAGTGCCATAACGTTAACTCTCTTCCTCTTTCGGCGGGCTCAAAGGAGAACCCAAACCCGAGGCACGCTCCGCAGGCCCCAGCCGGCGCGTCAAAAAGCATCCGCCGCCAAAACCCCGGGCTAAACTACAAATTGTCCGCGTACTCGATCATCTTCTCGCCGGCCGCCAGCTTGACGTACGCCTTCTTCCAGTCCCGCCGGTGACCTTCGGCGCGGCCGCGGCGGCGAAATTTTCCATGAAAAATCGCCGTGCGCACGCCCGCGACCTTTACTTTAAAAATCTTCTGGACGGCTTCCTTGATCTGCGTCTTTGTCGCGGCTGTGGCCACTTCAAACACCACCGTGTGCTGGGTCTCCTTCACGCCAAGACCCTTCTCCGTGATGATCGGCCGCCGAATCACTTGAAATGCGCTGATGCTCATCGCCTCGTCCTTCGCTCGGTTTCTTCGTTTACAAGCCGGGCTTTACTTCTTGCCCTTGGTTTTATCTTTGGCGGCCGGTTTTTTCGCCGCCGCTTTCTTCGCCGGCGCCTTCTTTTCCTTGGCTGCAGTCTTCGCGGCCTTGGCAGGCTCGGCAGGTTTCGCCGCTTCGATCGTGACCACGTCGGCAGAAGGCGCCGCGCTGCGCGGCCCGGGTCCCAGCGTTTCGCCAAGCCTTACAGCCGCATCCTTCGAGAGATACAGGCGATCGTGCCGCAGCAAATCATAGGGCTGCAACGCGTGCGGAGCGACGAGCTTCACGCCCTCGAGATTCCGGCTGGCCAACTCCAGATTGCGGTTCGCCGCAAGCTCCACCAAAAGCATTGTTTTCGTCGCGCTGTCCAGGCGCCCGAGCGCCTCGCGAAACGGCTTGGTCTTGTGCGACTCCAGTTGCCAGGCGTCCACTACGGTGAGCTTTTCGTCGGCCAGTTTGGCCGAGAGCGCCGAGCGCAGGGCACCCAGAACCATTTTGTGGGGCAATCGGTAGGCGTAGCTACGAGGGACCGGCCCGTGCACGGTGCCGCCCTTGCGCCAGATCGAGCTGCGAATCGAGCCCACGCGCGCCCGGCCCGTGCCCTTTTGCTTCCAGAGCTTTTTCCCCGAGCCCGAAACTTCGCCGCGGCCCTTGGTCTTGTGCGTCCCCGCGCGTTGTGCGGCTTGATACCAGCGCACGGTTTCGTGCAGCAGGTTTGGGTTCACCTTGGCCCGGAACACTGAGTCGGGAAGGTCGATCTGCCCGACGTTTTTGCCTTGCAGAT
>Ga0210408_10003153_pt1 | contig 15429 bp, 14 predicted proteins | sample IncBWH4MmetaG_FD_155471 | JGI IMG/M metagenome (GOLD analysis project Ga0210408, IMG submission 155471) | Forest soil microbial communities from Barre Woods Harvard Forest LTER site, Petersham, Massachusetts, United States - Inc-BW-H-4-M | ecosystem: Environmental > Terrestrial > Soil >...
CCGCGTGACCGGCGTGGCTTTACCCCGAAGCCGGTAGGGTTCACGCTCCCGCGTGACCGGCGTGGCGTTACCCCGAGCCGGTAGGGTCCACGCTCCCGCGTGACCGGCGTGGCGTTACCCCGAGCCGGTAGGGTCCACGCTCCCGCGTGACCGGCGTGGCGTTACCCCGAGCTCTGTTGTGTCCATCTCTAAAGGGGGGCGACTGATGTGACGCCGTATAAGGTACATTATTGATTTAAGTAATAGTAACTGACCCATTATGTTCAATCTGACGAAAGCGTTGAAAAATGGCGCGCGAATTAGTGTGAGAATCCCATGAGTTGTCCAAAGCGAATTATTGGTGACAGGGTTCGGGGTAAGGCCACGCCGGTCACGCGGGAGCGTAGACTGGAGCGCGTCCCGCAAGCAATTTGGTTCTTTACGAAGCATTTTAGTGTACCGTCTCGGATATAATGGTGACGTCGTTCCGTTCAAAATGGGCCGCCGGCTGGGGAAACGTGTCGGCGGGTCGGCGTATTGGCGCATCGGCGTCTGGGTAAGTAAGACTGTTTTTCGACACGGCTATAATGATCAGAAGGTCTCGACGGAGTTGATGATGCTTTGCAAACGCCGACACGCCGATACGCCGATACGCCGATACGTTTCCCCCGGGGACGAAAGACTAACATGAAGCAAGCGCCAGAAGCTGCTCCCATAGTTCGGTCTTGGTCGAAGCGACGCGACAAGAAGAACGCACTTCTAGCGAAGGCGGGTTCATTCGCAAGCGGGCGTATTATTGCGCCGGAAAAAATCGTCGAGGCATTGGAAACCCTCATCCGGTCTGGAGATCGCGTTGCCTTGGAAGGGGATAATCAGAAACAAGCCGATTTCCTTTCTCGCTCCCTGGCAAAGGTTGATCCCAGGAAGATTCATGATATTCACCTGCTGATTTCCAGCATTAGCCGGCCTGAGCACCTGGACCTCTTCGAGAACGGCATCGCGCACAAGGTTGATTTTGCCTACGCCGGTCCACAAAGCCTGCGAGTTGCTCAACTCCTTGAGGACAAGAAGCTTGATATCGGAGCGATCCATACATACGTCGAGCTTTATGCCCGCATGTTTGTCGATTTGATTCCCAACATCGCTTTGGTTTGTGGGGAGAAAGGTGATCCTGAGGGCAACATTTATACTGGGCCCAACACTGAAGATACCCCGACGATTGTTGAGGCCGCAGCATTTAGCCAGGGGCTCGTGATTTTCCAAGTTAATGAAATCACCGACAAGCTGCCGCGGGTAGATATTCCGGGTTCATGGGTCGATTTTATCGTCCAAGCCGACAAACCTTTTGCCGTCGAGCCGCTTTTCACTCGCGACCCGCGTCATATCAATGAGCTCCACATTCTCATGGCCATGTTGGTAATCCGGGGCATTTATGAGAAGCATCAGGTTACTGCGTTAAACCATGGGATTGGCTTTGACACCGCGGCCATCGAACTCATCCTGCCAACTTTTGGGGAGGAGCATGGTCTGAAGGGCAAAATTTGTCGCAACTGGGCGCTCAATCCGCATCCAACTTTGATCCCGGCCATTGAGAGCGGTTGGGTCGAAAGCATCCATTGCTTTGGCAGTGAAGTGGGAATGGAAGATTATATCGCGGCGCGACCCGATATTTTCTTTACCGGCAATGACGGCAGCATGCGTTCCAATCGCGTTCTCTGCCAACTTGCAGGTCTATACGCAGCGGATCTCTTTGTCGGCTCCACGTTGCAGATGGATGGGGATGCAAATTCCTCCACGGTCACCGCGGGTCGTTTGGCGGGATTTGGGGGAGCGCCGAACATGGGCTGCGATCCTCACGGGCGGCGCCATACCAGTCCTCCTTGGCTCAGTCTTATCCAGGGGGAAAGCTCTATTCAACGGGGACGTAAACTGGTGGTGCAGATGGTCGAAACCTATGCGAAGGGCGGCACTCCGGCCTTCGTTGAATCTCTTGATGCAGTAAAAGTGGGCAAGGATAGCGGTTTTCCGATCGCCCCGATCATGATCTATGGTGATGATGTGACGCACGTGGTCACGGAGGAGGGCATCGCGTGTCTTTATAAATCCTCGAGCCTGGAAGAGCGTCGCGCGGCGCTGGCAGCCGTGGCAGGCGTCAGTCCGGTAGGACTGAAGAGTGATCCCAAACGGGTGGAAAAGCTTCGTCGCGATGGAATCGTTGCTTTCCCTGAAGATCTTCATGTCAGCCGTAACGATGCGAAGCGATCCCTGCTGGCTGCGCGTAGTGTGGAGGATTTGGTCGCCTGGTCTGGTAATCTTTACAAACCGCCCGCCCAATTCAGGAGCTGGTAATGCATTTGGTCACTCTTGAGATCCCCAACCTGACCCAGGCAAATGACCAGGTGCAAAGCCGGGCCGCGCGCCTGGCGAGTCTCGCCGTCCGAGCCCTGCTTGAAGAAGCCGAACTTACGCCAAAACCGGCTCTGGTCGATGAACGAGGCCCGGGCGCGCACACCGATCTTTCGCTTGCGCTGATGAGGCGGTCTGCTCGAAATCTTCGCCCCCATTTTGAAGTCATGGCCCTGGCCTCTTTTCAAAAAATTCTCAGCCAAATCCTCCGGGAGGAACTTGGCGCCATCGGTCGCGCAGCCGAGCGTTCGATGTTGTCGATCACCGGCGGAGTCAATACGCACCGCGGCGCGATTTGGACTTTGGGTCTGCTCGTCTCCGCCGCCGCGATGGGATCGCGCCCCGTAGCGGCGATAGCAGACTGTGCTGGGCAGTTGGCTTGCTTTCCAGACCGGAATGCCCCAGATCAGCAGAGTAACGGTTCGATGGTTAGTCGCCGTTACAAGGTATCCGGCGCTTGCGGGGAAGCTCGAGCTGGTTTCCCTCATGCAATGATTATCGGTTTGCCGATGCTGTACCGCTCACGTCTGCGGGGCGCGACCGAAACGCAGGCGCGGCTGGATGCGCTGCTGGCGATCATGACGAGTCTAAATGATACCTGCCTGCTTCACCGGGGTGGTCTCCTCGCGTTGAAAACCGCTCAAGTGGGTGCAGCAGCGGTTCTAGCGGCCGGAGGCACTGCCACGGCTCGAGGCCGGAGCCTGCTCCAGCGACTGGATCGCGACTTGATCGCCCTCAACGCCTCGCCGGGCGGCAGCGCAGACCTGCTAGCTGCTACCCTCTTCCTCGATTTTATTGCCAACTCCCCACCAACGGAAAACTAACCGTGGAAATACTTACTTTTGAATATCCGGTCTCGCAACCGGTCGAGCACCGAGCCCATGTCGGCGTGGTTGGGTCGGGCGATCTTGAAGTGCTCCTCGAACCGTCTTCCGATCAAAATGCCCATGTCAGAGTATCCACCAGCGTCGACGGTTTCGACAACGTATGGAAACTAGTTCTGGATCGTTTTTTTTCGCGTTACCAAGGGGCAGCTTCGATCGAGATTCACGACTTTGGCGCGACGCCTGGAATTGTTACTCTTCGCCTGGAGCAAGCGGTGGAAAGGAGCCAGTCATGAGCCAGGCAACCCGGCTTGATCCCAGACAATTTTTAGCCCGCAAAAGTTTTATCGAACTCAATGCGCGCGAGCGCGCTCAAGCCTTGATGGATCAAGGCACCTTCCGTGAATTGCTCGGGCCGTTCGACCGTCTCGAATCACCGTGGCTGCCGATGCAGGGCGTAGTTCCACAAGCTGACGATGGCGTGATCGTGGCCCGTGGCAGGATTGGCGGAAAAGATTCAGTGATCTTGGCCATTGAGGGAAAATTTCAGGGTGGCAGCGCCGGTGAGGTTTCCGGCGCTAAGATGACCGCAACGCTTGATCTGGCTCATGAAGACGCCACAAGAGGCCGTCCCGTTCAAGTCGTTCTGCTTCTGGAAACTGGCGGTGTTCGTCTTCAGGAAGCAAATCTTGGTTTGGAAGCCATTGCCGAAATCAACTCGTCACTTGTCGCCCTACGGCAACATGTTCCGGTCATCGGCGTCATTGCTGGAATGGTCGGCTGCTTCGGAGGAATGTCCATCACCGCCTCGCTTTGCAGTTATCTGATAATGACCCGCGAGGCGAGGCTGGGGCTTAACGGCCCGGAAGTGATTGAAGAGATGTCGGGAATCGAAGAGTTCGATGCCAGGGACCGCCAACTCATCTGGGGTGTGAACGGCGGAGAACAGCGTCATGCTACCGGTTTCGCAGACGACTTGGTGGAAGATGATGTCGAAGCGATCAAAAAATGCATCATTGAAGCATTCGGTCGCGGTCTTCCTTCCAAGCATCGTAGCGAACGAGTGGATGACTATCTCAAACGCCTTGCTGCAATTGATGTTTCCCACCAGTTGGAGAGCGGTGCGTTGCGAAAGCTTGGGTGGAAAGAAGAATCCTTGTGAGCTTTGAACAAACTATCAGCACGCGTGGCCGGACTTGGTTTGAAGCCCTCGCAGGAAAACACGCGAAGCTTGTACCCAGTGTACCCTCGGTTCTCGTCGCCGATACGACGCTGCAAAAGGATCGGGTTCGATTCCTTGCTGTGGTGCCAGACTCCGGCAATCGCTTTCCCTGTGCGAGACAGGGCCAAGTTGGACTGCAAGAAGGATGGAACCTTGCCAAGCAGGTGCGTGACGCGATTCAGGCCGATGAAAAGGGAGAAAAGCGAGCAATCGTGGCCATCGTTGATGTGCCGAGCCAAGCCTACGGCCGGCGCGAGGAACTGCTCGGCATCTTTCTTGCCGCGGCGGCGGCAACGGATGCTTACGTCTCTGCTCGGCTGGCAGGACATCCCGTGATCTCCCTGCTCGCCGGCCATGCCATCTCGGGTGGTTATCTGACGCATGGCGCACAATCGAACCGATTGCTCGCCTTTAACGATCCGGGCGTGATGATTCATGCTATGGCGAAAAAGGCGGCTGCACTCGTCACCCGACGCTCCGTGGAAGAACTCGATAAACTGGCCGAGAAGGTGATTCCAATGTCTTATAAAGTTGAAGATTATGCCAAGCTTGGGACGCTCTACAAATTGATCGACGGCGTTAATGTGGACTCCCCTGAGGCAAAGCATGTCGAGCAGGTGCGGGCCGATTTGTTGGCGGCCATAGCCGATGCCCGATCAGGTCAGCGGGATTTGAGTAGTCGCCTCCACGGCGCTCGAAAGCACCGAAGCGCCACCCTCGAGGTGCGCCGCCGACTCGCCGAGCAATGGAATGCAGGGTGAAGAATTCAAGGAGTCGAGAATTCAAGAATGGTGCGATGCGGAGCTCGGCGCGAGATTGTTGGTTCTTCTCGACTCCTTGACTTCTTGAATTCTTGAATATGCTGGCTTTCCTCTTTCCAGGGCAGGGGGCGCAAGTTCCCGGTATGCTTCACCAGATGCCGGATCACTGCAAGATTACTGCAACATTCGAGGAGGCAAGGCAGGTCCTCGGTCAGGATATCTTTAAGCTCGATACGGAACAGGCGCTCTCTTCGACCGTGGCCGTTCAACTGGCGCTTTTAATCTCCGCAGTTGCCTCGACACGAGCCTTGCAGGCGGAAGGAATAAAATTCGACCTCGTTGCTGGTCTCTCGGTTGGAGCCTTCGCTGCCGCAGTTGCCGCCGAAGCGCTCACCTTCAAAGACGCGTTGCCCCTCGTGAAGTTGCGAGCCGAATTGATGGAGAAGGCATACCCCTGCGGATATGGATTATCTGTGGTTGTCGGACTGAACGAACAGCAGCTTTCCAAAATTTTAAGTGAAATCAGTAAGCCCGAGGCTCCGGTTTTTCTGGCCAACCTCAACGCACCGACACAGATCGTAATTGCGGGATCCGACGCCGGGATGAATGCCGTGCTTGATCGAGCCAAAAATGAAGGCGCACGCACCGCCAAACGTTTGGAGGTAAGCGTCCCTTCTCATTGTGCCTTACTGAAACCTGTCGCCGATGAATTAACCCGCTGGATGTCGAAGATTGAGATGAAAACACCTAATGCGACCTATGTGAGCAATCGGCGCGCCCGTGCCTTGCGCGATCCCGAAGGAATTCGTGAAGACCTGGCCACCAACATCCAATACGCCGTCCGTTGGCACGACGCTGTCACGGTTGCTTACGAACGGGGCATTCGTCTTTTTATAGAATTGCCGCCGGGCCGCACGCTGACTGATTTGGTCACTGCCGCTTTTCCCGACGCTCGATCCGTGGCATTCGAGCAAATGCGAATCGACTCGCTCGTGAAGCTGATTAAACGGTTCGCTGCCTCAACGGAGTTATAAACAACAGCTCTTTAGTACGATGGAGTTAATAAAGATCGCTGATAACTTTGTTTCGCACTTGTGTTTAAACCCATCCAAATTTCGATTGTTTTTGTGTTAGCCTTTGTTGTTTTCTGCCCGCAAAATGTGAAAGCGGACGAGGGGGCGTTTTTTGGGACGGTTATTCGTACTTCTGCGGCAAGTTACGTGCTCCAAATGGCCGACGGTAAGCTGCTGTATGCCGAATGGAACAGCGGCTACGAGGACTGGTTGGTTGGGGACCGCGTCTTTCTTTCGACTGAAAGTGGCGAGGGATTTATGTTCTACGGGAACAAGCGAACCCAAGTCGATGTGTCCTTCTATAATCCTTCAGGAAATTAGGCGTAGGGGTACGGCTTCTTCGCCTTATGGGACCCCCGGGCGATGATCAAATCAAAGCGGAATATACCTTTCTGACCACCGGCTTCCGACCATTGCGGATATGAAGAGTTGGCACCAGGCGTCCACTACATTCTCAAGAATTGTTTATTAGAACTTGTTGGTAATTTCGTGTACATGGCTGCCTTAACGGGTCTGCGATAGCAAAGGGGTTCATCCTGGCCAAAGCTGAGGCGGCAGACCGCAGTTGGATGCCCGGCATGCCCTTGATCGCCTCCCAGGTATATCCGTTCGCCTCTGGCGTTTCGGCCGAAGTAAAAGGCTACATGTCCCCAGAACACCGCGACGTCGCCCGGTTGGGGAATGTCAACGTCCTTCCCATACTGGCACCACGATGTCATGCTATAAGGGTTCTGAGGAGTGAGGTAGCCCCCTTTCTTAAGGCACCATGCGGCGAAAAACCCGCACCAGTCTTCGCGGGCGATTTCTTCCGGTGGACTTGTCGTGCTTATCGTGAATGCGTTGATATATTCCATGATCCGCGGGTTTGGACGCGCTTCCATCCAGGTTTGGACCCCGATCTCATGCTCGGCCCATTCAAGTGGGACGTGAGGGATCTTTGAGCAGCCTGCTAGTGCGCTTAGCAACAGAAGAAACAGAAAGCACCGCATATTTCCCTGAGTGGTTCAGCCGCTCCTGAACTGCAATCAGGGATGAACGGCTGGATCTACAAAAGGCCAAGGATCCATCCCGTCAGCGTAGAGAAAAGAACCGGTGGAAGTATAAACCATCCAAACCAGGGATGGTTCCGGTTTACCTGGAACCGGGAGGTAGCCCAGTGCGACGGCAACAAACTCGTCATTGTCCACCGCTGGCGTCTCGATGAAGGCCTTTTGTTCGACGCTGTAACTGTAGCTCTGGATGAAGTTAGTCCTATGCGCTTTAGCCCATTCCTTAAAATGCGCAATGGTTGAAGGGTTTATGTCGGCTTTGGCAATTGCTGCGGTAGCAACAAGAGCGAACAACAATGTCTTTATCATACCAGAGCCACCCGAGAAAAATTGTGGACGTCCTCGGTCTCAACGAGTCCGATTGTGGAGTTTCCGAATCGGCCAAACGAAAGATCGTACCCATTTTCGCCGACCGTGGTTAACGTGAACTCTTCCTCAGGCACTGCAGCTGAGAGGTGTTTAATGATGCCCATGATGTATATTTCTTCTCAATTTAAGTTTTCAACTTTTGAGAGTCGGACAGAGACACCCCTCTCGGGATTCCATTCCTACCTTCTCTCAGCATTCAGGCTTGGATTGTTCTTAAGCGGAACGCCTTTCCAGAATGCTCAGAAAATTTGTTTGGAAATCTCTCCAGTAGAGTTGGAGATTCGATTTGGTTATACAGCTAGGTTCGTGCCATCAATGCCCCGATTGGTTAAAATAACCCTGCGAATGATTCACGAAAGCATGTTCGGCTCTTTGGGCCTCTTACGCCGGATCGGTCCCCGATTTCTGATGGCTCGACGCTGCTTCAGGCGCTTTACTTTCATCCTTATCGCGACGGCGATTTCGGGGCGGGTCTCTTTTGCTCAGAGGCCGGAACTTGTCGTACAAACTGGACATTCTCAAGTCGTCAACGCGGTCGCTTTCAGCCCCGACGGGAAAAGATTGGTGACGGGAGGATTCGATTCCGCCATCAAATTCTGGGACGTTGGCGCCGGAGAAGAAATCCGCACACTCAACACCCCGGGGCCGGTCGATGCGATTTCCTTTAGTCCGGATGGAAAATTTTTCGTAAGTGGAGGTGAGGACGGAGCGATCTTACTTTGGAATGCTGAAACGGGCGAAGAGGTTCGGAGATTTTCGGGACATGGAAAAAATGTCAAGTCTGTCGCCTTTCGTCCGCCGGACGGCGAATTCCTGGCCACCGGAAGTGAAGACGGAAAAATTGAACTCTGGCAGGTTGACACTGGTGAACGGGTCCGCACCATTTCGGCACGGTCTGGCCGTATTGAGTGCGTTGCCTTTAGCCCTGATGGCAAACTACTCAGTGGCGCTGGATTTGGCGTCGTCCAAATCTGGAATGTAACGACAGGCGAAGAAGTCCACAAGCTTGAAGGGCACAACGGATGGGTTCCGGCTGTTGCGTTCAGTCCGGACGGCAAGCTGCTCGCGACCGGAGGTTATCCTGGCGAAATCAAACTTTGGAACGTGGAGTCAGGCGAAGCGCTGCGCACCCTGACCGGCCGTTTCAGCACCGTCCTTTGCCTTTCGTTTAGTCCGGATGGAAAGATTCTAGCCAGCGGCAATTGGGAGCAGACGGTCCAATTGTGGGAAGTGGAAACGGGCAAAGAACTACGAACGCTAGCAGGCCATTCAGGGACGGTCCAATCGGTTGCATTCAGTCCTGACGGAAAACAGCTGGCCAGCGCCGGCGACATGGCAATGGTCAAGCTCTGGGACGCGATTTCAGGTCAAGAGGTGCGTACACTGGCAGGTCACAGCGCTCCAGTATTGTCTCTGGCCTTGAGCGCTGATGGCAGGCGCCTGGCTAGCGGCAATCTGGATGCGACGGTCAAGGTTTGGGATCTCACGAGCGGCAGACAACTTGAATCGTTCTCCGATCACTCCGATACGGTGTGGTCTGTCGCCTTCAGTCCGGACGCGAAGATGCTGGCCAGTGCCAGCTACGATAAGACCGTCGTAGTCTGGGATGTTCTTTCAGGCAAGAAACGAGAGACGCTCACGACTCACACGGATTGGGTGAACAGCGTTGCCTTCAGCATGGATGGCGAACTCGTGGCCAGCGGGAGCCGAGACAAAACGATCAAGCTTTGGGATGCGAATACTGGGAAGAATCTCAGCACGACTGACCAGCCGCATTCTGTCTATAGCATCGTGCCGAGCCCTGATAAAAAACATTGGGCCAGCGGGGGCGCAGATGGGCGAGTCCGGCTCTGGGAGCTGAGCGGAGATGAAAAGCTTCTCCCGTGGAAGGAATTTGAAGTATCATCTGCGGTTCATGCGTTGGCATTCAGTCCCGACGGCCAACTTATCGTCTGCGGATGCGACGACAAAACGGTTAGAGTTTTGGATGTAACCACGGGTGCGCAACGTACCCAGTTACGTGGACATTCCGATTCGATCAGAGCCGTCGCGATAAGTCGCGATGGCAAGATCCTGGCCAGCGGGAGCCTCGACGGCACGCTCAAACTTTGGGACATGGAAACGGGTGGTGAACTGCACACCCTGATGGGGCATACTGGTGCGACCCTCTCCGTCGTTTTTAGTCCTGACAGCAGGATCGTAATCAGCGGAGGTTGGGATTCGCGGATCAAACTCTGGGACGTCTCCACGGGCAAGGAGTTGGCAAGCTTGATCGCGCTGGACGACATGGATTGGGCTACGGTTACCCCGGAAGGAAGTTTCGATGCTTCTGCCGGCGGAATGAAACTGATGCACTGGGTCGTGGGCGATGAGCTCATCGATCTCAGCCAGCTGAAGGATCGTTATTACGATCCTGGACTCCTCGCAAAAATCACGGGATTCAACAAGGAGCCGCCACGCAAAGTCGAGGCATTCAAAGATGTCAAACTTTATCCCACGGTGCAGTTGGAGGCGTCGAAATCGGACAACACTAATTTGACTCTCCATCTTACCAGTCGCGGGGGCGGCATTGGCAGAATCGCAGTACGGGTCAACGGTAAAGAAGTCATCGCCGATGCGCGCGACTCCGAGCTCAATCCAGACGCGAAGGAGTACATTCGTCAACTTGACCTTCTACCATACTGGAAGCTCATTGTGCCCGGTCAGGAGAACACCGTTGAGGTCATTGCCTACAACGCCGAAGGCTACCTTGCCAGTCGCGCTGTTCATTATACTTTTACGCCGTTGCCGGAAGCTCTGCGGCAAGAGCCACATCTTTGGGCACTAGTCATTGGTGTTTCGAAATATGAGCGCGACCTACTGAATCTCAGGTTCGCCGCCAAGGACGCTGAATCTGCGGCCAAAGCGCTGGCTCTCGCCGGGGAGCGGCTGTTTCCGAAAAAGGTTCACATTCTATTGCTGTCTACCGGTAGTAACCGACCGGACCAGCAGCCCACGAAACAAAACATCGTGAACGCCTTTAGAGAACTGCAAGATGAATCAAAGTCGAAAGACATCTTTATTCTCTACTTGGCCGGTCACGGTGTGACCTCCGGCGGCCAGGATGGCGATTTTTATTTCCTGACCTCTGAAGCGTTGACCGGCGAACTCACAGACCCGGCGATCAGAGAGCGAACTGCGGTTTCGGGTGACGAACTGACCCAGTTGCTCATTGGCATCCCCGAGAGAAAACAGGTCATGATCTTGGATACCTGCGCGTCGGGGCGATTAATTGAGAAGTTGACCGAAAAACGAGCCGTGGAATCCGGCCTCGTCCGCGCGTGGGACCGGATGAAAGACCGCGCTGGGCTCTGGATCCTGGCTGGGTGCGCCGCCGATGCGGTTAGCTACGAATCGAGCCGCTATGGGGAAGGCGTGTTGACTTACAGCCTGCTTCAAGGGATCAAACTCGATTGGCAAAAAGTGTTGAGAAGGGATCCGCAGAGTGATCTACCGGAGTACCTCGACGTAAGCATGTTGTTCAACTATGCCGCAGACGAGGTGCCCAAACTCGCGGAAGGTATCGGGGGTATCCAGAGACCGCTGATCGCTGCGCGAGGGGATGCGCGGAGTTTCGACATTGGACGGATCACCAGCGAGGACCGTGCTGGGATTCCCTTGCCGTCCAAGAAGGCAGTGTTTCTGCGATCCAGCTTTCAACTTGAAGGCAGACCACGCGACCCGCTGGAACTGACGAAACGATTGGACGCCAGACTTCTGGAAGCTTCCACGCAGCGTTTGGACTCGAGCCTGGTATTCTGGGATGTTCCGAGCTATGCGGGCGCATACCGTTTGGCGGGCCTTTATGACGAGAGCGGCTCCAACGTTACAGCAAAGGTGTTCCTATCCAGGTTCGTGCAAGAGGGCGACGAGACTGTCGAGCGGGATCTCGGCGATCCGTTTACGGTGCAAGGTGAGACGGTCGACGTTGAAAAACTGGTGTCCTCTATTCTCTCTGGGGCCGAGCAACGGATTCCAGACATGGAGAAACAAGAAGACAACGGTGAGAAGGACCAATGAAACTCTCACAGTAGCTCACTTCACGCGCTTTCCCGTTGACACCGACGGGTCAGGGAGTTATCGCGCTCTGCTATCCCCTTTGCTATGACCATCAAAGACGACGAATCGATCGAACTCCAAACACCACTCGGCGCGATGAGAACGTACATTTTACGTCCCGTCGCGGAAGGCCGTTACCCGGGCTTGGTACTGTTTTCTGAAATATTTCAGGTCACCGGCCCCATTCGGCGAGCCGCGGCTCTGCTGGCGGGTCACGGGTTCATTGTCGCTTTGCCCGAGATTTTTCACGAATTCGAAGAGCCCGGTACCGTGCTGCCGTACGATCAAGCCGGCGCGGATCGCGGTAATGCCGATAAAATATCCAAAGAATTGTCCAGCTACGACGACGATGCGCGGGTGACCCTCAATTACTTGAAGACGCACTCGAAATGCACTGGCAAGCTTGGGGCAATCGGTTTTTGCATCGGGGGTCATCTTGCGTTTCGGGCAGCAATGAATCCTGAAGTTCTCGCTGCAACCTGCTGTTATCCGACTGATATTCACAAACGAAGTCTCGGCAAAGGACTCAACGATAACTCGCTCGACCGCATTCCGGATATCAAGGGCGAGTTGCTGATTGTTTTTGGCCGGCAGGATCCGCATGTGCCGCGCGAAGGAAGAGCCGTTATTTACAATGCATTGGCCGATGCGAATACGAATTTTAGCTGGCACGAATTCAACGGTGCGCACGCCTTTATGCGTGATGAAGGCGCCCGTTACGACGCCGCGGCGGCTCGAATCGTTTATGGGATGGCAGTCGAACTGTTTAAGCGGAAACTCGGTGAGGGCGATGTCACTGCCACGGCGGGCGCCGATATCAATGTATCGCATTAGGCTCCGTGAACGAAGGACGACTGCTCAAATTCGGAATTTAGCTTTAAGAATCAACGAGCTCGTTGCGGGTTAGCTAGATGCTGTTGCGAAATGTCTGCAAGCGCGTCCCGTAGGGACGACACTGATCGTAGCCTGGCACGAAGTGCCTGGGAAAGCGTCCCTCGAAAGAACCGTCCCGTAGGGTACGGTATGATCGGGCGCAGCTAATCCCAGAGGTATTTCTCGTCGAAATGTGCGCCGAAATTTCGTCACGCCAATCATCGAATCGGTGCGCACACCTGCGCGAATCACACCGTACCCTACGGGACGGCTCTTTTGGGGTGGCACTGTCCCAGGCACTTCGTGCCAGGCTACGATCGCACCGTCCCTCCGGGACATTTCGCAACAGGCTTTAGCTAGCCTGGAGAGATGGGGGAAGAGAATTCATCTTATCTGCTCCAGCTTCTTCAGAAGCAGAACAGAAAGCTCCTCTTCGCTGAGGTCCTCTGAAGAATGGTCGAAAGATAAAACGTCGGCAGGAGAGGGGATCGAAGCGGTCTTTTCTGGCGCTGAATCAAATCCAAGCGCCTCACTAAGAAGGTAATCACCTAACGCTTTGATCGTTGGATGGTTAAATGTGAGTGTCGAGGGAAGCGGCACACCCAAGCTCCGTTCCAGTCGGCCCTTTAGCTCCACTGCCATCAGGGAATCCATGCCCATATCGAAGAGCCCTTGCTCCAACTCGAGCTCCCGCGAGAGATCGAATCCTAGAATGCTTCTGGTCTGGGAGAGCAGGTGCGCGATCAAAATATCGTGACGACGCGCAGGCGAAGCGTTTTTCAGCTGAAGGCTGACCTCCGAATCAGAGGTCGTGATGCCGACAAATACTCCAGTGGAAGAACCGCGCAGATGAGTGGTGGCAATCCCCGCGTTCTCCAAGGCCTCCCAAGTGACCTCCAGCAGGAGTCGCTGCTGAGGATCCATGCTCTCAGCTTCCCGGCCTGAGATTCCAAAAAAGGCTGCGTCGAACAAATCGACTTGATCCAGGAAACCGCCATAAGGGGCGTGCATCTTGCCCGGCACCGATGGATCCGGGTCATAATATGCATCCTTGTCCCAGCGATCATTTGGCACTTCCTTCACGGCATCTACACCCCCGCTCAAAAGACGCCAAAACGCATCCGGATCGTTCGAACCAGGGAAACGGCAGGAAAGACCGACGATGGCAATCGGCTCGGTGCGATCGCGTTCAACGGCATCGAGCCTTGACTGTAGGGAGTCAATTGCCTGCAATGCTTTCAGCAACACAGCCTTCCGCTCACCGTCTTGGCGAGCGCTAATATTGGAATCAGCTATCCGCATCCTTCGTTGATTACTCGGCGCCCTCAGATCACAATAAAGTTACCGGCCTGGGCATCTTTCCTTGAATTGTGCTCTCGTGAGGCCTCATGTTTTCAATAATTACAATAATGTCAGCAAGTCAATGCCGACCTCCTACGCTGCTTATCGACCGCTAATCAGGCGGGTTAAGCGATATCGTCTTGCAAAATGCGAATCGGCCAAATTTCGCCCCTGAAAATTTTTCAGGACAAGGTTGCCCGGGTCACCTCGCGGACGGGAGTATTTTGTATTTTCATTACATCCAGACCATTCAACGGAGCGTTCATCATGGAATTCGGACAACTAGGCGGTTCGGGCTTCAACGACTATCTATCCCTATTGGCATCAGCGGGGTTTCGCGGAGCGAAATCCGTCGCCGATAGCGTTGTAAGCGAAGGCTCCAGCCTTTGCTTCGGTGGCGCGCACCAGGTACGCAAAGGCTGGAGCCTTCGCCTACGGCGGGAAAAGGCAAAGGCTGGAGCCTTCGCTTACGGCGGGAAAAGGCAAAGGCTGGAGCCTTCGCTTACGGCGGGAAAAGGCAAAGGCTGGAGCCTTTGCTTACAGCGGGAAAAGGCAAAGACTGGAGCCATTGCTTACAGCGCTCAGCCGCCAGATGACGAAGTTCGGTTTCGTCGCCATCGTTTGACCAACGCGAGCGTGAGATAATAGGTCACGATGGAAACGGGCGTCGCGACCACGAACGATCCTAGCAGTAGCGGCCGGCCTATCGTGAAGAACGTCGACCAGTGGAACCAGATCGCCGGGTTTTGATGAGACAAATGCAGCCTTGGTGGCAGTGCATGGGGATGGCTTAAAAGCCAGTAGCCTACATCGTATTCCCAGCGAAGCAGCAAGGGCACCACGGGCAGGACTATGTCGTGCAACGTCACGGCGATCGCCGCTGCCACGATGTTACCTCGCAGCAGCCGCGTCACGCCGATCGCCAGTAGCGTCTTTATACCCCACAGCGGGATTAGACCGAAAAACATCCCGATCGCCATGCCCACAGCGATCGTATGCGGCTGGTCTTTGAGGCTCATCAGCCGACCGACGTTTGTGCGTATCCACGAAATAGGATTCATTGCTCGTCTGTTTAAGAGCTATCTAGTGTACCGTCTCACATATAATGGTGATGTCCTTGCGTTCAAAATGAGCAAGCCGGCTGGGGAAGCGGGTCGGCGTCTGGGGAAGCAAGACTATTTTCCGAGACGGCTATAATAGGCAGGAGGTCTCGACGGAGTTGATGATGCTTTGCAAACGCCGACCCGCCGACCCGCCGATACGTTTCCCCCATTTGCGGGCTAGAACGAATAGTGTATAAAGGCACAGAATGGAAAAAGGACGTCAACGAGTTAAGTTTTCGCCTGCAATGTTGTTCAAAAGCCAAACAGTGACTGGCAATAACGCTGTGAGCATAAAAAGGAAATTTCCCGCAAGGCTGGCGGTGGGGCTGCT
>Ga0210408_10003154_pt1 | contig 15428 bp, 16 predicted proteins | sample IncBWH4MmetaG_FD_155471 | JGI IMG/M metagenome (GOLD analysis project Ga0210408, IMG submission 155471) | Forest soil microbial communities from Barre Woods Harvard Forest LTER site, Petersham, Massachusetts, United States - Inc-BW-H-4-M | ecosystem: Environmental > Terrestrial > Soil >...
GACATTGCTGAAGCTGCTTTCAGGCGATGATCGTGTGGAGCATATCAACGTCGTTGCATCGCCGAATGGGCGCAAGTTGCTCCAGTTGGAGTGGGGCGTGGAGAACCCCGCGGACATGATCCCGGAGATCGTTGGCAAGAATGCAAAGAAGGTCCGTGTACTGAACGATCAGGATCTGACCTCTCCTGTAACAAGCGGTTCCTATCCTACCACGGCCGTCATCATAGCGCCCCTTGCTGTTGGCGCGTTGTCACGCATCGCGTCGGGTGCTGCAACCGATCTTATTGAGAGGACTGCTGATGTTGCATTGAAAGAGAGGATTCCACTGGTGCTCTGTGTGCGCGAAGCTCCGCTGAATCTCATTCACATTAAGAACATGGCAGCGGCAACTGAGGCAGGCGCCATTATCTTCCCCATTACGCCAACGTTTTACAACGGACAGTCAACGGTGCAGGACCTCGTCGAAGAATTTGCTCACAGAGTGCTCAGCATCGTCGGACTAAAGCAAACAAATAAGTACGAATGGGACGGCGCAAGCACTCAAGCACGTAAAGCCCATACGTCCCAGGAATAACCGGTCTCAACCCGAATTGTTCCTGATATGTGCATGCAGTGTGCTGCTCGGCGCAATGAATATGGAGTTCTTACATGGCATACAAGGATCTACGCGAGTTTCTCAGCGTCCTCGAAAAGAATGAACAACTGCTCAGGATCACCGAACCTGTCCTGCCCGAGCCCGATATTGCTTCCGCCGCATGCGCGGGAACAAAACTGGGCGATCAGTCGCCGGCACTCCTCTTTGAAAACATCAAGGGGTATAAGACCGCAAAAATCGCTATGAATGTGCATGCGTCCTGGCCAAACCATGCGCTCGCAATCGGTATGGCCAAGGACACGCCCCTTAAAGACCAGTTCTTCGAGTTCGTGAAAAGGTACCAGACCTATCCGGGAAGGATCGAGAGACGCAGCGACGCACCCTGGAAGGAGTTTGTTGTGGATAAGGATATCAACCTGTACGACCTGATGCCACTTTTCCGACTCAATCAAGGTGATGGCGGCTTCTATATCGACAAGTCCACGGTCGTTTCGCGTGACCTCAACGACTGGGACAACATAAATACACAGAATTGCGGCATGTACCGGCTCGAGGTGAAAGGCCGCAATCGGATCGGCATTCAGCCTGTTCCAGAACATGACATCGCAATTCACCTCGCGCGAGCAGAAGAACAGGGCAAGGACCTTCCCGTTGCGATTTGCCTCGGAAACGATCCACTGATGAGCATCGTCGCCGGCATGCCCATTCGTTACGATCAGTCGGAATACGAAATGGCTGGCGCTTTGCAAGGCGAGCCTTACCGTATTGCCACCAGTGAGTTGACAGGTCTCGATGTTCCCTGGGGATCGGAGTTCGTCCTCGAAGGGAAGATCAAATCGAGGGTGAGAGAGGCCGAAGGTCCGTTCGGCGAATTTACCGGCCACTATTCTGGTGGACGCAACATGCCGGTAATCGAGATCGAGAGGGTGTCTCATCGGAACAACCCGATCTTCGAACACCTCTATTTAGGGATGCCATGGACAGAGATCGACTATCTGCTCGGAATCAACACTGGAGCACCGCTCTACGTTCAACTCAAAGAGAGTTTCCCGGAGATTGTCTCCGTGAATGCTCTTTACACGCATGGGTTGGTGGTAATTATTTCGACCAAGCGGCGTTTTGGCGGATTCGCGAAGTCAGTCGGCATGCGCGCGTTCTCGACTCCACATGGCCTGGGCTATGCCAAGGTAGTGATCGTCGTGGATGAGACGGTCGATCCGTATAACCTGCCACAAGTAATGTGGGCCATTTCAACCAAATTCAATCCGCAGTTCGATCTGGTTGTCGTACCCGGGCTGTCAGTGCTGTCGTTAGACCCAGGATCAGAGCCGGAGGGGATGACACACAAAATGGTGATCGATGCAACGACTCCGATTGCACCAGATACGCACGGCCACTACAGCCAGGAACTTCGTGATCCAGCTGGAACTCAGCAGTGGATGGAAAAGATCAGAGACATGGTGGCCTGTGCTGCTAAACAGGGAGGTTCAATATGAACGTTGACAAATTACCGATGTGCCCTCGTTGCGAAACTGACAAGACGGAAGAACTCACGAAATCCCCAGACCCGGGTTTGTGGGTTATCTATAGATGCCCGACCTGTTTCTTTGCCTGGCGATCCACTGAACCAGATTTCATTACGGATCCGAAAAAGTACGATCCACGCTTCAAATTCAAGCCGGAAGATATGGCTACCTTCCAAGTCGTGCCATTCGTGCCGGAACTCATTAAGAGATAGCTCCCCAGGTACGTAAAAAGACACCGTAGCCGCAAAGAATCATAAGTGGCGCACAACTATTCTCCAACGGGCATGAGGCAAAAAATGCGGGTCATAGTAGGCATTACCGGCGCGACAGGAGCAATCTTCGGGATCCGCATACTTCAGGTTCTCCGAGAACTAGACGTCAAGACCGAAGTGATCTTGAGCAAATGGGCAAGAGTAACGATACAGCACGAGACGGAGTTCACCGCGCCTGAGGTAGAAGCATTAGCCACTGAGGTTCACTCCAATGGCAATCTTGCTGCATCTATTTCGAGCGGATCGTTCAAGACGGATGGCATGATCATTGCTCCGTGCAGTATGAAGTCGCTGGCAGCAATTCGCAGTGGATATGCTGCCGACCTAATCGGACGCGCAGCAGACGTAGTACTGAAGGAGCGGCGAAAGCTGGTTCTTCTTCCACGGGAAAGCCCTCTCAACGATATTCACCTTGAAAACATGTTGGCGCTGAGTCGAATGGGCACGGTGATGATTCCACCTGCGCCTTCGTTCTATTACCATCCCAAGACTTTGGGAGAGGTGATAGACCATATTGTTGCCCGCGTTCTCGATCAGTTCGAACTCGAAATGCCAGACGCTGCTCGGTGGTATGGACTTCACGAGTCAGAACCCGCGGGCAAACGCCTCATAACTGCCTAGGAGCAGAGGTGGAGTTTCGCAACAGTGACAACAGCAGCTACGAATCGGATTGAATCTGATCCAGCTTTTCTGCAAATCGTTCGAGGGTACTTTGATGACAGAGTCTTCCGAATTGGGATGGGCTGATTGAGACGTCAGGTTACCGATCTGCGCGAGTTGATCACACGGGAGATCTATGTTGACGGACTCCGCGTGATTCGCTTCATCCGTTTATGTAATGTTCCGAATTTAGAGGAGATTCACATGGAAACAACCCATCCGCTGAAAGGCCAGCAACATCAGGAGCAAATACTGATCGCAGCTCAGGCGGGGTCGCCGGAAGCTTTCGCGGAGCTTCATGTGCTCTATTACCGGCGCCTCTATAAAACCATCGTCGCCATTACGAAGAATCCTCAAGATGCAGAAGATGCTCTACAGGACACGTTTCTGCGAGCCTATCTGGCCATCCACAGATTTGAGGGCAGATCCAACATCTACTCCTGGCTGACCCGGATTGCTGTCAACTCTGCACTTATGATCCTTCGCAAACAGCGTGCTCGCCCCGAGCTACTGTTTGATCCGCAGCCTGATCCTCAGCTTGCGACTCTCTCCTTTGATGTCAGGGACTCTGCCCCGAATCCCGAGGAGGCCTGCGACTTCGATCAGCGCCAACTCAAGACCCTACGCGCGGTTCGCAGCCTTTCCCCCCATCTGCGAGCACCAATTCGGATGCAATTGATGCACGGATGGTCAATCAGGGAGATCAGTGCCGCACTGAATATCTCACTACCTGCCGTCAAGTCCCGTCTGTACAGAGCGCGAAAACGCCTTTCCACGACACATGACCTCAACCGTTCCGTACGCCCGATCAAGGAAGGGAGGAAGGCTGACCGGGGCGCCGACTCGACGGTAACCCGAACACCTTGTTCTCAGGATCGAATGGCGAGCTTATGCCAACGATCGTCGTGCCACAACGACCCACTTTGGTCACGATCCGTAATCCTGCCGCGGGCACCAAGAACAGGGACCACGAGGGGGGAACAGTGAGAACCAACCGTCGGAGAACAAAGATATCAGACCGCGGCAATATCCTCATGTTTGATAAAGGCGTTGGTCTGGATCTGCGAAACGAGCCGCAGGGGCGTGCACCAAGCCAACTGATAGAGGCAGAGAGGATGTCGGCAATCGGCAGGATGACATGCTCGATCTCCCATGATATGCGCCACTCGCTCACGGCGATCTATGCGAACGCCGAGTTCCTCGAGCGCCACGATATATCTGCGAGCGTGCGGGCTGATCTGCTGCTCGAAATTCAAGAAGCAGTGCTCGCGATGACTGAGCGCATTGATTCACTACTGCAATTCGGTAGTAGTGGACGGAACAATCCGCTGGTCCATGAGTGCGTTTCCTTCGTTGTTGAGAACGCCGTTGCGGCAGTGAAGTTTCATCCAGACGGGCGGAACGTGTCCGTAACAGTCGGCGAGTTTTCGCCGGCGAAGGCAGATATCGATGCGAGGAATCTTGAAAGTGCCATCTATAACTTGCTGCTCAATGCCTGCCAAGCTGCGACACGCTCAACTTACGTGCCTGAGGTGAAGGTTCACCTCACGGAAGTCAATGAACATATCTCCGTCACAATCTCGGATAATGGACCCGGTATACCTGCCTCTGTCCGGAGGACGTTGTTCGATCCGTTCGTGACCGCAGGAAAACCCACCGGAACGGGCCTGGGGCTCACCCTGGCTCGTCGGATAGCTGAAGAGCACGGTGGTAGCGTTTGCCTCGTGGAATCGAATCCAGGGAGAACGGTATTTACGTTGAGTCTGAGGAAGCCGTCGCGGAAAAGCCGTTCGCCAATCTCGACCCTGTATGGGGCAATGGCATCGTCAACAGCGAGCAGCGGGTCCAAATCGTCTATCTGACGCTCTGAGCTCTCGGCGAACAATTCCGAACGGCCAGGTCCGAGCGTTACAAACAAACGGAGCGAACGAGTCATTCGATGAAGCCTATGCCGGCAGTACGAGGGCAGATTCAAGTCGGCTTGACGTCGTTTCTCCAGACGCATAGGCATCATGTTCATTATGCATGACTCGCATGCATGTGTCTGCTCATCTGTAGCTCTGTGAGTCGACAGAAGTGCACAAAAGGAGAATTCAATGTCACGAGAAAACAGTTTCGAGAATAAGCGGGGGGTCATCATCGGTGGGTCGTCGGGGATCGGTTTGGCAGTCGCCGAAGAGGCGGCATCGCAGGGAGCCGACGTCTTGATCGTCTCCAGCAACGCAGAACGAGTTCAGGAAGCCATTAAGTCTATCGGAGGGGAAGCACAGGGGCAGGCGGTTGACGTCTCCGACGAAAAGGCTGTGGAAAGCTTTTTCACGAACACTGGCGACTTTGATCACCTGGTTTTCAGTGCGGGTGACAGCCTGCAATTGCACGAGCTTGCTGACACGGATCCCAAGGAGGCGAGACGCGCCTTTGAGTTGCGGTATTGGGCTGCGCTCGCCGCGGTCAAGTACGGAAGCCCACATATCCGCAAGGGCGGCTCTATCGTCCTCACCACTGGAGTTGCCGGCCGACGCCCTCAAAAGGGATGGGTAGTGGCGGCAAGTGTCTGCGGAACAATCGAAGCCTTAACTCGTTCATGGCGGTCGAGTTGGCGCCGATTCGTGTCAACGCTGTATCCCCTGGGGTCGTTCGCACGAAGCTCTGGCAGAACATGAATGCAGACGAGCGGAAGCACCTGTATGACAGCGTCGGGAAGAGCCTGCCTGTTGGTTGAGTTGGCGAGCCTTATGACATGCGCAAGCCTACCTGTTTTTAGTGCAGGAGGGATTCAGCACGGGGCAGACCGTAGTGGTCGATGGCGGAACGGTGCTGGTTTAACTGCGCGGTAATTTCAACACAAAGGGAAAAGGACTATGGGTTCTAACAAACGAATCTCAGCGCTGGTCATGCTTGCCCTAACTGCCGGGATGATGACAGTACCGCCCACATCTGCTCAGACTTCGCAAGTCGACAACCCCGATTGGCCATTACGCTCTTCTGAGATCTACTGGCCCGCAGATCACGCGCCGGCAGACGCGGACCTATTCGCTCATAACGAGTTGCTGATTCGTGCATCCTGCTCGATTGTCTGGCAACATCTCGTTCAGGCACAGGCCTGGCCGGAATGGTATCCGAACTCACACAATGTGAAGCTGCTCAACAGTTCCGATGGCAGGCTTCACCAGGACACACAATTCTCCTGGGATACGTTTGGCGTGCACATTGAGAGTCAGGTGCATGAATTTGTGCTGGACTCACGTATCGGTTGGTTCGGTAAGGGAACAGGTATGGATGCCTACCATACTTTTCTTCTGCTCAAAACACCTGAGGGTTGTCGTGTCGTGACCGAGGAGGTCGTGAAAGGACCGGGAGCAGTGGAATTCCACAAAAAGGACCCTAACGCGATGCATAGGGGCCATGACCTCTGGTTATCGTCGCTAAGGCAAATATCGGAGAAGTAAGCTTGCGCGCGGATTGAAATGAGTGAGTTCCTCTGGAGCGGATCGCACCCCGTCGCAGAAATTTCCAGGTGAATTGAAAGGTAACAGATTCAAGTTGAATTAGGAGGAAGACTCTGTTGCAAGATGCATCGATAATGTCGGCTACCAAATCGATGAAGGAAGTCCGAGCGCTGGGCGCCATGGAGCGCCTGTTTTTGCTCATGGATCAGAACCATCCGGCCCACCTCACGGTAACTGCCGAAGTCAAGGGTTTTGCAAAGGTGCAGAGCTGGAGAGATGCAGTGCAGAAGCGTCATCCCGTACTCTCCACGTCAATCCATAGAAATGAGGAGGGTCAGCCGACTGTGCTTCAGGTAGATGCAGCGCCAATACCACTTCGAGTACTCGATGGAAGTGTCCCGGGGGCGCTGGGAGTTGGAAGTGGACCGCGAGATGGCGGTTCCATTTACTCCGGAGCAGGCACCTCTTATCAGCAGCGTGCTCATCCATAAGCCGCAGTCTTCTGTTCTCATCATGATCGCTCATCATACTATCGCTGACGGAATGGCGCTCGTCTTTCTGATTCGCGATCTTCTTCAGGTGCTCTCTGGAGGGCAAATCCGCATCGTTTGAGCTGTCCCCGTCCGATCTTACTGACATCAACCAAGTCATCTCGAAGGTTTCAGTAGAGGCGGATCAGTGAGGATTAAACACCAGATGTCACAACGGTCTTGCGGGAGTTGTAAAGAGCATTCGATATCACAGTTTGCTTTAAGGCGACAGCAATCATCCGTCCCTATACGCCCATCTGTGGCTCACCGTCGAATGAAGAACAAGCGAGAGGAGTGTTAGGCAGGAGAATGGGAAATAACTTGGAATTTGCTGGAAAGGTGGCACTCATCACCGGTGGCAACAGTGGCATTGGGGCGGCGGCTGCAAGGCGTGTAGCTGAGCTTGGTGCGCAGGCAGTTGTCACAGGAAGGCGGCAAAGCGAGGGGCGACGGCTCGTCAATGACATCAAACGCAACGGCGGATCTGCGGCGTTTATCCAGGCGGATCTGAGCCAACCCGAGCAGGTAAAGCGGATCGTACCATTCACTCTCGATACCTACGGACGGCTTGACTACGCATTTAATAATGCCGGGATCTCCGGTGAAAACCGGGTGCTCACTGAGCAGACCGAGAGAAATTTTGACCGCGTCTTCGCCGTGAACGTAAAGGCCATGTTTCTTCTGCTTCAGGATGAGGTCAAACAGATGGTGGCGCAAGGGCACGGGGGCTCAATCGTCAATACTGCCTCAGTCGGCGGCCTGTTGGCATTTCCAACCGCCGGACCCTACGTGGCCAGCAAACACGCTGTGCTTGGTTTGACCAAGACTGCCGCGATCGAATGCGGGCGATATGGTATTCGGGTGAACGCAGTGAGTCCTGGTGCGGTTAGGACCGAGATGTTGCTCGATGTATTTGGCACCCAAGAGGCACTCGACAAAATGGGATGGGCGCATCCCATTGGCCGGATTGGACGCCCAGAGGAGATCGCCGATGCAGTTGCATGGCTGTTTTCGGACAGATCATCGTATTACACGGGACAGTCCTTGACCCTTGATGGCGGTCTCACCGCGCAGCGCCCGTACGTGACGCAACCCGCCAGCGGCAAACTCTCTCAGAATGCCCGCGATGAGAAATGGCAAGTGGGTCCCGCTGATCCTTCAATGACTAATGATCTCAACTGTCGATAGCAGGGGCGCCTGTTGAAAAATCGCCGAGCACTCAACGAGGCCGGATTTGCAACGGGAATGTCGGCATCGCGCCAGCTTCCCCAGGTATAATCGGCGGGTGTTCGGAATGGGGATCTCAGAACGTCAGCGGAAATAGTTCAATCCGTTTAGCGTTTAAGTTGTCCTATGAGGTCACGGGGCCCTTTCCAAATGATTCGTAACAACCAGCGTAGGTCACTGAGTACGGATTCAGCTCTTTCGGACAATGACATGCTGATCTACCTCCTAGGGATCAATACTGCCGAATGCCCTTCGTCCAGGAGATGCTTGGGTTGAAGAGCAACGAGGTGTGCCGATAAGTTATCATCTTTCGACCAGGCTCCCTCGCTCCTCGGGCTGCCAAGTTGACGTAAAGGGGCCTTCTAGGACAAATCGCTCAGAACATCTGTTGCGCTTTTCCGCCTGGAAAAGTGAACGATAAAGGACGCTATCGCCAACTTGCTTATCGAGACAGGAGGCGGCTCGCCTCAACCGACTCCAGCTTTTCGATTCGCGGGAAAACTCAGCCCAAAAGAAGCCATGTCGGCGCTGAACTTTCGATCGCAGGGTTCCTGACGTTAGCGTCCTTTATCATGCACAAAAAGTGACGGCTAGCGAGGCTCCCGATGTGCGATTCTGAACCGATAGCTGTGCGAAGCATTTAAAGTGAAAGCCACTGGTTCGATGGATTAGGTTAGGATGTCCTGAAACTCAGATTAAGTGGCGAACGCAGCCCAAACCTGGAATGCCCGATATGGCGACGTCGACGATAGAAGCTCGATGCAATGCGCGGCCCACCCGTCTTGCATACATTGTTCCAACTCCGGATCGGGCATTGATCTTTTCAGTGATCGCACGTGCCACGAGCCTTTGGGGCGGGGTTTTCAGTCCGATCGTAATACTCGACAACACGACTCGTCAGGCGCGCGGCGTGCACTATGCTCCGCCACTTGATGAGCCCTACCTCGAAACTCAATCCAACCTTCTGAAGGCCTTCGATCCGGATTTGCTCATCAACTATGGAGGAGGCAATCTCCCGCCTGCGTTACAGATTTTCCAGCATAGAACCTTTCCCGCCGGCCGTTTGGACTGGAATCCGTGGGGTCAAGGCGGTCAAGTCCAGTCGTACTTCGTGGATGTCTGGCCCGTGCTCGACGAGTTATGGGATAAGGAATTCAAAGGGATCGTGAACCCGCGATTGAAGATAAAGTTTCTGGGCAAGGCAAAGTCCGAGTCCTCACTGCTGTTGGCTGCCCGTTTTGGTATGCATTCGAATGATGATAGCTATGAGTTCATTGCAAATAACTTCGGTGCGGAGACGTTGGATTATGACGGCGAGTTCAGAACTGCACATTGGCCACCTGATTTCCAAACATTACTTGGCTTGACAGCAATACATTGCCGTCCGACGCGTCAGCGGCTCCATTCGCATTCCTTTTTCTTGCTGAATCCGGAAGATCCGTTTGACGTCGTGGATTACTGGAATCTCAGAGCATCGGGAATGTTCCTGTTGCCTCTCACCATGCAGGACTACACTGAGTTCCAGAACATAATACGGGACTTCGGAGCCGCAGCAGCGTATCCGGTGAACGGCACTATCACTAACCATGTTGTCCTCATAAAAGCACCGAGCATATTGGACGAGGAGCAGGAAACCGTCGCGAACTGGATCGCGGCAAATGGGTTAGTCACAAACATTTCAAGAATGGGCTGGGTTCCTCGTTACCGCATGAATTACTACGGCGTCGGCAATGAGCTCGAAATCGACGCCATTCGCGGATTCGAATCCAACGCCGTCGGAATTCTGGAGGACGGTTACGGAAAACTTCAAGGCCCGAAACCGGTCTTTCTCACCAATGAACATCACTACCAGCATTGGTCGATGGATCTTTCCTTCTATAGTTACGGAAACGACAAGGCCTCCTACCGGTTGCCATGGTTAAATTCCGGATGTGACGCGCTCGTCGCTCGCAAAATCGGGATGGACTTCGAGATGGATGCCGCGCATGTGTCGCGGGAAGGCATCGTGGCCCAGCAAAACGGCGCTGACGGCGACATACGAATACAACCGATCACGGCCGTCGATGCCATTCAAGCCTTTCTAGAAGGCAAAGGCGTCGAGTATACAGGTACCAGCTCTCCTGGGCTCGCCCTTGCCCGCATTGTCGAGATGCTTGGGAATCTCCGGAGATGCGCGATGTTCCAGAATTCTGCTATCCGCAGTCTGTTGGATGAACTCGCCACTGGCGGCCGTCGCGTCGCTCGCGAGGTACTAGGCTCAGTGAAAAAATCTCGGCCAGGCCGTTGAGGCCAATGTGTTTCGTATTGGTCTCGAATTTCAATGTTCGCGATGTAAGCGACACAACTGGTATGCGGTAACCGAATTCGATCAGCACTACAATTGCAAGTCCTGTTTCGCAAGTGAGGAGACCCCGCGTCTTGATAAAACCGATTGGTATTACGCTTCCGATGGCTTTTTCCGCAGTTCGAACAAGCTCGACGGCAACGTGACGGTTCTCCTGGCACTGAATTTCTTCATGGAGATGTTCGACAGCGATCTCAAATACGCGCCGTCATTTACATACAAGATCGGAGCCGAGGAGCATGAAATGGATTTTGCCGCCATCAGCTCCAGAACTGTTATCCGCGAAGTGGAAACAGTCTTCGGAGAGTCAAAGTCCGGCGCAGCACTGAAGGAAGACGAACGAAGAAAGCTCAAGACCTTCGGAGAGCTGACCGGGGCTTACATCTGCTTTTGCACCCTGGCGGAAGAATTTGACGATGTTGATAAGGCCTTCTTTCGCGAGCTGGTTGATGCGGATGTGAAGGTGATCCTGCTCACGCGGTTCTTTCTCGAAATGGATCATTTCGAAATCTTGCGTTACAAATCGGATAACCATGCTGGCCGGGGTCATTCAATGCCAGATTGGCTGATGCGGGGTACGATCATCCGGACACTTGGGCAGGACTTCGCTCGGCAACATCACATCTGGGTGTGATCCCGGACGCCCTGTGGACCCTCACGTCACTCATACCCACGTCCCGGTGTGGCTTGCACTCTTCTGCCAAACGAAATTATAAATACTGTCCGACGCGCGCTCAATTTCATCTTCGGTATATGGCGGCTGTGGCAAGGAACGATAAAGCGTGTCGATAATGAGCACTTTTACCTCGGCCTGAGTTGCGGGCTTTTGCGTCCAATCTTGCATAGGTTTCAGGAGCATTTCCAGGGACGCCAGCAGACCCCTGCTCGCCTGCTTAAGCTTCTCGCGGTCCGCCTTCCCGATCTTTTCTTGGAAAAGAAGATCGAACAGCGCGAGCTCATCATCGCTCAGTCCCTCCTCGGCAGCCCGCCGTTGCTCGGCATCTAGGCTGGCTGCCAGCGCAATCAATGCGGCAAAGGTTGTTTCGACCGTCACGCGGTCCTTTTCGCGGTTGTAGTCTGCGATGATCTCTTGATATTTCTTGTAATAGTCCAAAATCGAAGGCATTCCGGCTTACAAGGTGCCGGCGGTCGATGAAACGCCGTGGACCCGCCCCGAAGCGTCGGACATCATCCTGAAGAACAGCGTCGCCGTGGTCCGGATTGGCGGAGATCGTGCTTTCTACTCGCCATCAACCGATCACATCCAGCTTCCGCCGGACTTCGCTTTCAATGGTCCGGAGGAATTCGCAGCAACATCCTTGCATGAACTGGCCCACTGGACGGGGCATCCCTCCCGTCTCAACCGTGACCTTCAGCATCGTTTCGGTTCATCGGCCTATGCGATGGAAGAACTTCGGCATCCGCATTCGTTGCGAACGAAATCGGCATCCCGACCGACATTCCGCATCACGCGAGCTACATCGCAAGCTGGATCAAAGCGCCGAAAGACGACAAGCGCGAGATCTTCCGCGCGGCAGCCGATGCGCATCGCTTCTATGGAACTCGGTTTCCATCCTGATTATGCGGCCCAGGTAGAAGGGGAACTTGCCCCGGTACCGGCTTAGGCGGGCGCGCGGTCGTCAGCAGCGATAGATTTTTCAAGGAAAGCCATTGTTATCAGTGATATAGGCTCGATTTCGCGTACCTCGTCTGTCGTGACAATGTCGGGCAGACGTGGTACATTAAGAACGTCGCCATCGTGGAAGGAAATCGCATGCCCACTACCGAAACGCGCAACGAGAAGCTTGATCTGCGGTTGTCCGCAACAGCGAAGCGTGCGCTGCAAAGCGCGGCTCTCGCGGCCCACAGGTCTGTGAGCGAATTCGTGCTGGAGAGTGCCCTCGCCCGGGCCGAAGAGACTCTGCCCGATCGCCGGCGCTTTGGTCTCAACGCCGCACAGTGGGAGAAATTCCAGGCAGCGCTTGCGGCCCCTGCCCGGCCGGCGCCGCGACTAGCCAAGCTCCTCAAGGAACCCAGCTTCTTTGAACGTGGCAAGATTTAATTGACGTCGCTCCGGATCGAAAAGCTCCAACGCAGCCATGCGATCGAAGCGTTTGATTGTGGCCGCGAAGCCCTCAACAAATTTCTCATCCGCTTTGCACTCCAGAACCAGCAAGCCGAGGCCTCCCAGACCTATGTCGCTCTGGCGGATGCCGAGGTCGTTGGCTATTACACGCTTGTGGTCGGGCAAATCGATTATGACGACGCTCCGGACCGTCTGAAAAAGGGCCTAGCGCGTCATCCCGTACCCATCATGTTGCTGGCTCGCCTGGCAATTGCGACGACCTGGCAAGGCAAGCGATTGGGCGCGGGCCTTCTCAAAGACGCAATGCTCCGCACCCTACAGGCCGCCGACATCGCCGGCATTCGCGCGTTCGCCGTTCATGCCAAGGATGATGAAGCCCGAGGCTTTTATGAGCATTTCGACTTTTTGCCGTCGCCGAGCGATCCCTTTCACTTGTTTCGACTTCTCAAAGACATCCGCAATGTCATCACAGACGTCTCGATTAAGAAATAAGCTGCTTGTTCTAAAATCAGCCCCATCGTACAGACCGGGCCTATTCGCCGCATATTATGCGGTGAATAGCCTTCTTGATCGCCGCATCGGCACGTCTCCTTGAGGTCCATTTCGTCAAAGCCTCTTTCCCGTGACGCAGAAGCAAGGCGGTTCAGATCAAACGTAATCGACGCCGGATACGACTATGGCTGGCTTTCAGCCCCGCGTTCTAGGACCCATAGCAGTATTTTCTGGCCGGGATGTTCGACCGAGCCATACTCTGTACCCACCTTGTTGAAACCGAGATTTCTAAGGATGGCCTGCATGCGATTGTTGTCGGACCGCGTCGTCGCAAAAATTGACTCCTTTTAGGAGTTGCAGAGCGCTTTCGAAATCCGCGACGCTAGATGTATGCCACGGGCCTCCCGCATCACATATATCCATCCCAGCTCTGCAGTGTAATCCTGAAGATCGTATCCCGAGCCTTGAGATATCTTGTGCACGTAGGACTCTGCCGGATGCTTCACCGCGCCAACCGCCACGAGCCGATTGTTTTGCATAGCGTATCCCAGCAGATGGGCAGCCTTCATCCTGTCCGGCAGGCCGTCAGTCCTGACCTCCCCACCCGTCTCAACCAGTTGCTGAAACGCCTGGCGTTCGAGGCCGTCCATCGCATGGTAATGCCTCAGATGAATTTGAAGATCCTCGCCGCGTCGCTCACTCATGGCGATTTTTACTCTCTTTAATGATCTCTTGAATGCGCCTATGTACCGATAACCCCCAAAGCGCCCGGTCGGCGTCGCGAAGTGAGCAGTTCCAAAGTTTAGCGCATGCATTTACTTTCGGAAGGAATTCGCTGAGGTAATTTTCCGCGGTCCAGTCATCGGCGTTGTAGTCATCGCTCTTTCTTTTAGATACTTGCTGCGCAACCGACAGGTTGGACGGAAAGAGATCGAGCTCACTCAAGACGCGCCAGTCGATGACCGTGAACGCATCGGGATAACAAACGGTCAGAATGACGGTCGCCGTCGCTAAACCAATGCCGGGAATATCCTGCAGGGCCGTAAGCGCGGCGATCCTGCGGTCGTTTTGGCGCGCAACTTTAACGGCTTCGTTGATCTTCCTGATGTTTGTGTCGGTGACCGTTTGGGAATTGCGGTTCGTGATCCTGCCAAGCTTCCACTTCAGCATCAGCAAGACGTCCTGCTTGCTTAATCCCTCCCCTGCGCCAATCTTATTCGGAATCTCGTCGAACACTCGACGTTCCGGATCGTAGCAGTCCAGTCCAGTCTCCCTATCTCGGTCGGAATCCTCGTTCATATCTCCGTTCTCCTGCTTTGGTGTGCAAAGGTCTCATCCCTGCCATCCCGGGGTTCAGCAAAATAATGTTGCGGCAGCGCCCTCTTCTTTCCACAATGCGGCTTCCCCACGATTTCAGAATATTGCGTCGAGCTAGTTCCAACGTCTACGGGATTGAGCGAACCCGCTTCTTCCGGGCCGTCGCTGCGAAGCTCGCCGTTTCCTTTCCTTGTTTCCTTTCTTCGCCGCATTTCCTCACCAGCCTCCTTCCTGTGACCTCCAAATACGGCGGGCGACAGGCACTCTAGCCGTCGTCGCTTGCCGTCAATGACGGATTTTGGCTCCCCTCGCCCCGCCCCGGAGTGACACCGACGGATGAGGCGGGGCAGTCACTCCAAAATCCTTTGACCGCTGCGTCTCTGACCGCCGGCATCCCGTGCCCTCTTCACCCCCGCCGTGGGGATCACTCAACCGAAGAGGCTCATCATGACAAATGCAGCGAAACTCAGCGAAAATCATCTCCGGGGGTTCACCGGCACCGAAAACTGGTACCGCCATGGCATCAACCGCAACGTCCTCTTTACGGACGGGGCGAAATACGTCGCCGACGAAGGTGGCCCCTATTGGCTTCTCGATGCGATCGCGATTGCGCAGCAGTTCGAGAAGAGCGTGGTGGCCGAAGAATTCCAGGTCTGGAAACTCACGGTATGTGAAGACCGGACCGCAAGCCTCGTTTGCGATGACGGCAACGACAACATCGTCTATTCGCAGCACAACGAATATACAGATTTTCCGATCGACATAATCACGTTTTACTTCACCGACAACACCATTCTTCTGCCGTCGGAATACTGACGGCACAGCCCGTAATATCCGGAAATGGCGCGGGATTGCACTACGACTGGCGGATGTCCGGTCAATTTGGTCGGCGCGCTAACCTTGTGTATGAATATTCAAAAGGGAGTCGCC
>Ga0210408_10003156_pt1 | contig 15413 bp, 9 predicted proteins | sample IncBWH4MmetaG_FD_155471 | JGI IMG/M metagenome (GOLD analysis project Ga0210408, IMG submission 155471) | Forest soil microbial communities from Barre Woods Harvard Forest LTER site, Petersham, Massachusetts, United States - Inc-BW-H-4-M | ecosystem: Environmental > Terrestrial > Soil >...
GACCTCGTCGCTCGAAACGCGGGAGTAGAGTTCCTCCAGCGTCTCCGTAATTTCCTCGACCCCACACACCAGGGCGCCCGCCGAAACCAATCCGCGAACGATTTCGGCCAGTTCCACGTCGCTTCCCGCAAAGTTGAATGTGGCCTCTGAATTCACCGCCGTCACCGAACTCACTCCTGCGCGCATCCCGAGCCAATCGCTTGCTGCGAACCCCGGCGTCGCCAGACGGATGCGCACTCGCCGCGCGGCCTTCCCTTCCTTCATCACGTCTTCCAGGCGGCCGATTCGCAATAGCCGTCCTCTCTCGATAATCGCTATCGACGAGCAAATCTCTTCGAGGTCGGAAAGGATGTGCGAGGTAATAAAAATGGTCTTGCCGCCCCGTTGCAGACCGCGCAGCAGCTCCTTCAGCTCCACGCGCGCCTTGGGATCGAGTCCCGCGGCTGGCTCGTCCAGCACGAGAAGCGGTGGATCGTGAATAATCGCGCGGCCCAGGCCCACGCGCTGCTTCATCCCGCGCGAGAGCCCACCGATCATGGCTTCTCGCTTGGTTTCCAGGCCAAGTCCCTGGATCACTTCGTCCACGCGCTTCCGTATCAGGTACCTATCCATCTTGTAGGCGCGGGCAAAATAATCGAGATATTCCCAGACCATCAGGTCATCGTAGAGGGAAAAGAAGTCGGCCAGATACCCCAGATGGCGCTGGGCCTCTTCCGGCTGCCGCTCGACGTCAACTGCGTTTACGGCCACCCGTCCGGAGGTCGGAACCACCAGCCCGCAAATCATCTTCAGCGTTGTCGTTTTGCCGGCCCCGTTCGGGCCCACCAGGCCGAATATCTCCCCCGATGCGACCTGAAAACTCAGTTGATTAGCGGCCACGATAGGCGCGCCTGCGCCGGTCGGCGCGTCATACTCTTTCGATAGGTTGTCGACTTGGATCATTCTCGCGGGTTCTCACCCCGTCGCGAGGTTCTCACCCCGTTAACGAAGCTGTCAACGCTGCGCCGAGCCCAGTCTGCTGTGCAAGTTATGTACTCGTGCGGTAAACGCCGATCCGGTCAGGATCGGCGTCCCGAGCGAACATCGTGAGCGAGGGACCTCTCTCGAGATTTTCCTTTAGAGGCGAATTATGGTATTTCGCCACGAACGGATTTGGAGGTTGGGTGCCGCACCCTTCGGTTTCAAGGGTGCGGATTTTCTCATGTGCAACCCTTTGGGCCGTAGCCGAACCACGAACCATTTCCCGGCCCCTCCCTTAAAGTTCTGTCCCCAGTGTCTTTACCCATGGCGTAAAACGCCGATCCCGTCAGGGTCGGCGTCCCGAGTGAGCATCGCGAACGATGGATCTCTCTTCGGCTTCACGCGGCCAATTTACTGCTGGGGTACAATAGAACATGCTCGAACTCTGCCCAGGCTTGCAGCCTTTCCGCTCTCGCCTCGCGGTCGGTAATGGCGGGTTCAGAAGTGGCACAGCCACTCTTGGCTGTGCGCTTACTGCTCTCGCTCTTTGGGGTAGGCTCGAAGCGGAAAGCCACCCCGCACGGTTCGGTTTCACGAAGAGCACGTTGCACTCGCGCGTAGGAAATGGACAGAGCCGGAAAATTGGCGCTTCCTACATCCCGAGTAGAAGCTATTTAGAATCAACACTTGCGAAAAACAGGGGGTGGGGGTCAGCAACGCTAACTTCGCTCCCAAGAGCACGGCCGGATTTAAGTCCTGCAGAATCATACTATTGCACTCAGAATAAAAATAACTCCTTTGGACTGATATTCTTGCAAAAAAAGGTGGGGGGCACCCCCTCCCTGAAGTAATCCATTAACTTTTATGAATAAAGCTAACCGCAATATCGCCATCGTCGCTCACGTGGACCACGGCAAAACCACGCTGGTCGACGCCATGCTCCGCCAAAGCGGCATCTTCCGCATCAATCAGGAAGTCGTCGACCGGGTGATGGATTCCAATGACCTTGAACGAGAGCGCGGCATCACCATTCTGGCCAAGAACACGGCGCTCTTCTATAAAGACACGCGCATCAATATCGTCGACACGCCCGGCCACAGTGACTTTGGCGGCGAAGTCGAGCGCGCCCTGCGCATGGTCGATGGTGTGCTCCTCCTCGTGGACGCCAGCGAAGGCCCGCTGCCGCAGACCCGCTACGTCTTGCAAAAGGCCTTGCAGGCCAAGCTGCCTCCTATTGTCGTCCTGAACAAAATCGATCGCTCGGACGCGCGCCCCACTGCCGTACTTGACGAAATCCTCAGCCTCTTCATCGACCTTGACGCCACCGAAGATCAACTCGATTTTCCGGTGATTTACACCAACGCCAAGACCGGCGTCGCCCACCGCAGATGGGCGGAATCCGGCGGAGACGATGCCCGCGATCTCACGTTTCTGTTCGACGCCATTGTGAACACCATTCCTCCCCCGTCTGGTGATCCGCAAAAGACGCTGCAGGTGCAGGTCACCAATCTTGATTACTCCGATTATCTTGGCCGCATTGCCATTGCTCGCGTTTTTGAGGGCACGCTACACCGCGGAGATCTGGTCGGCATCGCGAAACTCGGCGGTTCGCTCCAGACCACGCGCATCACGAAGCTTTTCACCTTCCGCGGCCTCGATCGCGACGAAGCTGAAACCGTCTCCGCCGGAGACATCGTTGCCATCGCCGGCGTCGAAGGGATTCAGATCGGCGAGACTCTCACTGATCCCGAAAATCCTGCGCCGCTCGAGCCGCTGTTGATCGATGAGCCCACTCTGGCCATGATCTTCACGGTCAATAGCTCCCCGCTCTCCGGGCGGGACGGCCAGTGGGTCACTTCACGAGACCTGCGCGACCGCCTGCAAAAAGAATTGCTGACCAACGTGTCTATCCGCGTCGAGAACACCGATACTCCGGAAGCTTTTCGCGTGCTCGGCCGCGGCGAATTGCAATTGGCGATCCTCATCGAAACCATGCGCCGCGAAGGCTATGAATTAATGGTTGGCAAGCCTGAGATTGTTGTGCGCAGCGAAAATGGCCGCCGGCTCGAGCCTCTCGAACAGGTGGTGATTGACTGCCCGGAAAATTTCATCGGCATCGTTATGGAGACGCTGGGCACGCGGCGCGGCGAACTCACCCAAATGATCAATCACGGCTCCGGGCGCGTGCGCATGGAATTTCGCATTCCCTCGCGCGGGCTGATCGGTTTGCGCGGGCAATTGCTCACGGAAACCCGCGGCACCGCCCTGATTCATTCCATTCTCGCCGGCTGGACCGACTACGGTGGCGAAATGGCCTCGCGCCCGACCGGCGCACTCGTGGCCGACCGCGTGGGCGTTACCACGGCTTATGCGATATGGAATATTCAGGAGCGCGGCGTGATGTTCGTTGGGCCGGGGACGGAAGTCTACGAAGGAATGATCGTCGGCGATAATGCACGCGAAGCGGATATGGACGTCAACATCACCAAAGAAAAGAAGCAAACCAACATGCGCGCTTCCACCGCCGATGAAGCCATTCGCCTGATTCCTCATCGCGAGCTTAGCCTCGAGCAGGCCATCGAGTACATCGCCGAAGATGAATACGTGGAAGTCACGCCCAAATCTTTGCGCCTTCGCAAAAAAGTCCTCGACACCAAAAAGCGCCCCAAGCGCTGGCAGCTGATTCGCGCCAGCGCCGAAACCGCGGTCTGAACGATTGCTTTCAGATTAAGTTGTCATTCCGAGGAGCGGAGCGACGAGGAATCTGCTTTTTTCTGAGAATTGCAAAGCGGCCTAGGCGGAGTAGACGGATTCGCGCGAGGAGCGCTTCGCCGCGGCGGCCTGCTGCCTTCGCTCCAGCGCGTAGTGAATCACTCGGTATCCAAGCAGCACCGTGACGACGGCCGCGAAGCGCAGCGGAATCGTCTTATCGGATTTCACGAGCCATAAGTAATGAATGACTCCGGCGCAAGCGCTGACGTAAATCAGCCGGTGCAGCAGGTTCCATCGCCGCCCGCCGAGCCGTCGGATCATTCCGCTGGTGGAAGTCAGCGCCAGCGGAATCATAAGCACAAATGCCGTGAATCCCATGGTGATGAATGGCCGCTTGTAAACGTCATCGATCATAGCGTGGACATCAAAACCCGAATAGATCCAGACCCAGGTCGTAAAGTGCAGGCAAGCGTAGAAAAAAGCGAAAAGACCGAACATGCGCCGGAAGCGAATCAGCCAGTTCTGCTTCAGGATTCGGCGCAGCGGAGTCATCGACAACGTCACGCAGAGACCGACGAGCGCCCAGGTTCCGGTGGAATGTGTGATGTATTCGACCGGGTTCGCGCCGAGCTCGCCGTGGAAACCCATCCAGACGAGATGCGCGAGCGGTAACAGACACGCCAGGAAAATCGGCGGTTTAAGCCACCGCATGTTTATGTGCCGCGACAGATCTTTCATTTTGAGCCGAAGCGAAAAGTGACTTTAGTAGTTCTTCCGCAGGTCCATGCCGTTGTACAAGCTTGCAACCTGGTCTCCGTAACCGTTGAACATCAACGTCTTAATTCTCTTGCCGAAGAACGATCCATCCAGTCGCCGTTCCGATGCCTGGGTCCAGCGCGGATGATCCACCTGAGGATTGACGTTGGAGTAGAAGCCGTATTCATGCGCATTGGCGATGTTCCAAGTAGTCGGAGGCATGTCTTTCACGAAGCGAATCCTCACCAGCGACTTGACGCTCTTGAATCCGTATTTCCAGGGAAGAACCATGCGCACAGGCGCGCCATCCTGATTAGGCAGAGTCTCGCCAAACATTCCGAAAGTCAGGAGCGCCAATGGGTTCATCGCTTCGTCCAGCCGCAACCCCTCAACGTAAGGGAGTTCGATTCCCGCTCGCGGTCCGAGTGGCATCTGCTTGACGTCGTAATAGCTCTGGAAGGCCACGAACTTCGCGGTCGGCTTCGGATCTACTTCGTTGGTGAGCGCGCTGAACGAGTAGCCAATCCAGGGAACCACGATCGACCACGCTTCTACGCAGCGGTGCCGGTAAATGCGTTCCTCGAGCGGCGCCAGCTTGCGGAGTTCTTCAAGATCAAACTTGCGCGGCTTGTTTACTTCGCCCTCGACGGTAACGCTCCAGGGAGTGGTCACGAATTTCGTGGCATTGCGCGCTGGATCGCTCTTGTCGGTACCGAATTCGTAGTAGTTGTTGTAGGTCGAAACATCCTTGAGCGGTGTTTGCGGCTCAGTTGTCGAAAATGGACTCTTCGCCAGCGGTCCCAGCTTCGTTTCGTCGGCGAGCACAGATCGCGGCTCCAGCCAATCCGAAACGGAGCGCGCACCCAGAGTGGCCGCGCCGGTCGCCGCTGCGACACCGGCGAGAAATGTTCGCCGATTCATGTACACGGACTTCGGGGTGACTTCGGAATACGGAATATCGCTCGGCTTCTTGATCAGCATCCTCGCCTCCGTGACACCTTTTCTCCCGTGGGCGCCCGGAAGGGCTCACAGTCAATAGGAGTCAGCAACTCATCAAAGGTTACACCCACACAGAAGAAACTGCGGGCTTGCTCGATTTTAGCGCGTTTGCAGACATTCGGCGTAACGATCCTTGGCATTGTTTACGTGCTTCACCCCGATGTGTGGTCCGCCGCCGTTGCATAGCCCGCCGCGCGTGGCAGCGTGACTTGCTTGGCGTAGAGTTCTCGTACGCGCTCCAGAGTATCGATCTGCTCCGGCGTTTTGTCCGAACGGATGCGCAAAATTCGGGGAAAGCGAAGCGCAAATCCGCTTTCGTGCCGCTTCGACCGCTGCATGTTGTTGAAGGCCACTTCGAGCACGACTTTAGGCTCGACGATACGACGGAATCCCTGATCTTCCACAGTGTGCTTCAGAAAATAATCGGTAAATTCGCGAATTTCGGCGTCGGTGAGGCCGGAATAGGCCTTCCCGATATTGAGCAAGCGATCGCCCTCGCGAACCGCAAACGTGTAGTCGGAAAGCACGCCATGCCGCTTGCCATGGCCATATTCCACAGCCGTTACGACCACGTCGAGCGTGGCAAACGGTTCTTTGAGCTTGAACCAAAAGCGGCCGCGGCGTCCGGGTGTGTAGAGCGAATCCGGCGCCTTGGCGACGACTCCTTCGTGTCCCGCAGCCAGGGCATCGCGAAAAGCTTCTTCGAGCGCTTCGCGCGTCTCGCACATGCGTTCCGGTGCGAGTTGAAAATGTTTCGATTGCACCGGCGCTAGAAGTTGCTTCAGCCGTCGGCGTCTTTCGACGAGCGGCAAATCCAACAGGAGTTCGCCGTCGAGATAGAGGAGGTCAAACATGACGAATTTCACGGGAATTTCTTCCATCAGCCAGAGATCGGGATTGCGGCGGCCGAGCCGCTTCTGAAGCTGCGTGAAAGGCAGAGGCTGCGCGTCGTGCCAGGCGAGTATCTCTCCGTCAATGATGAATTCGCCGGGCAGAGATGCCAATGGCTCGCGCAGTTCGGGAAATTCGACCACTTCGTCCAGCGTCCGGGAGAAAATCTTCACGCGGCCCTCGCTCTTGTGCGCCTGTGCGCGAATACCGTCGTATTTTTCCTCCACGACGATAGACTCGGTTGCGTTCTTAAATATTTCCGCGGCGTTTTCAACCGGAGTTGCCAGCATGAAGTCGATTGGGTGGAAAAGCCGGAAACGTACCGTTTCGAGCTCGTTGCGAAATGCGCACTGCAGAGTTTCGCCAATATCGCCGAGCAGCATATTGGCGCGCCGCACAGCAGCGATGGGGAGCTCGTAGGCCTTGGCAATGGCTTCCTCGACCAGGCTTTCGCGCAGGCCGATGCGCAGATCGCCGGTCATGATCTTAACGATGTACTTCACTTCGGCGGGCCGGGCTTTCGCGAGCAGCGTGCGAACCAATTCGGATTTCTCGCTTTGCCCGCGGGCATTGGGCAATTCGGCAAACAGAGCGGCAACTTCGCTCATCGAAACTCCCGACGCAAAGTCGCGTTCGGATAGAAGCTCCTCGGCCATGTCACCGAGATCACCGTGCTTGAGATAAGCGCTACCCATCGTTTCGCCGCTCTTCGAGGACAGCTCGCCGATCAGCCGGCTGAGCAGCATGCCGCCAACTCCAAGCACGCGTTCGTCCCACCGAGGAAACGGACGGCCGGTGAGAAAAATCGCGGCCCGGGTAGCATCTTCGATGGGCAGCGATTGCAAAAGGCTGCTCACCAACCGGATTTTTTCGGTTTTCTTGGTGGTCGCGGCGACAGCATCGCAGGTCTGAGCGAATCGCAGCATTGTGTTAGCGGAGTGCTAGAGAACTTCGTTGTCTGTCCAGATGAGACTGAGAAAAAGCAGATCCCTCACTTCGTTCGGGATGACAAAGCTAAAGATGCCGGGTTAAAGGCCCCGGCGCTACGTTTTAACCTACTTTTGCAAGCAGCACGCTCTCCCTGAGGGAACGGCGCTACGTTAAAGTCGCCAGCGTCAAAACCTCCGATAATTGCGTCCTGACAACGCGCTATAGAGCCGCGGACATTGCCGCGATTGGAGGTGCGGAATCCGCTGCGGCACCGTCGCGGAAGGTGACGAACGCACCCGAATTTGCCGCGACGCGATCGCCCGGCACGATGATTCCGACGAGATTGAGCGGATCGGTTGCGGAAACTGTCACGGTTTCGCCCATCGAAGGCTCGCGACGCATGGCGCGCAGAGATTCCACAGCAATGGGCAGCGCAAATTGCTCGCCCAGAAAATCGGTTACGAATCTACCGCCACGCACTTCGCCACGCCCTTCCAGGCGACGCAGCATGCCGAGCAGTTCGCGCCACGGCGGCAGGATGCTCTCGCGCACCAGCGCTTCGCGGAAGACAACACCGTAGCGTTTCAACAGCACGTTGCAGATCGCTTCGAGCGCATGATCGCGGTCAGTCGAATGATCGATAGATTCGGCGACGTACAGCAAAGACCAGCGTCCACTGCTGTGGCGCGGCCGAGCACTGCGCCCCGTGCCCTGGCCGGAACGGCGCTTCGGATCGATCAGCGCGCGCAAGTTATCAAAGCCGTCCGCGGTAATCAGCCCGGCGGTGACTAATTCCCAAAGCCCGGTTTCGACCTCGGACTTCAGCCGACCCGTGCCGCGAACGATGTCCGGGAAAAACGAAGCTCCACGTTCGCGCAAGAACGCGTGCACTTCGCGGGCCGCAGCGCTCAAACCCTGCGCCGGGTGGCCGTCATGACCGCGGCGCGCGCCCATCCAATCGGCGTCATCGCGCACAAAAAACGCAATCGGCGCAACGCTGGTGGGAATCACGCGGCGTCCGCCGGAGGTGACGGCTTCGAGGGTTGCGGGATGCGGCGACAATCGTCCCCATCCCACCGCTCCGGTGAGGCAAAGCTGGTCAAGAATCTGCGGCGCGTAACCCGAAATGCGCTGGCGCAGAATCCGGTTTTCCCAGGAATTTGCGGGCGCTTCAAAGCCCTGCAATTGCCGTAGGATTTCCACTACGCCGCGCTCGCCGGTGAGTTGCGTGCCGGGAGCGGCGTGCTGCCAGCGCAAAAGCCAGCGCATGAATTGCGCGGGTGTGACCGGCTGCACCTGTTTGCGCAATTCGCCGACGGTGAGCCGATGGATGCGCGCGAGCAGACGGCGCTCGCACCATTCGATTTCGTTTGCTGCGAGGCCGGTGAATTGGCCGCGAAGTATGGAACCGGAGGCTTCGAGGCGCAGCAGGGCTTTATCGATTTCCGAGGGCGGAAGGCCGAGGACTTCGCCCAATTCTCTTGCGCTGGTGGGGCCGGCATGCGATACCCACCCGGTGACCATGGCCAGCACGGCGTCTTCCTGCGAAGCCGCGGCACTGCCAATCTCAGGCAGTGGGTCGGTGAAGGAAGCGGCGCCAAAAATCTGCTTGAAGATGGCTGCTCTTTCCGCGCAGACCCAGTAAGTACGCGCGTCGCATTCCGCGCGCGTGACGCGATTCTGCGCGATGAGTTCCGTGAAATGCGCTTCCCACTGCGGAATCGATTCGGCCACTCTTGCTTGCAGAGCTGATGAGGAAGAGTCGATTTGCGGGAGCGCGACGAATGTGAGCAGCGCATCGTGTAACTCATCGACGTCGCGAACGTCGGGCCAGGCATCGCGCCGCACTTCATCGATGGCGGCGGGATCGAGCCTGCCCAATTCGGAGGCAAGCGACTCCGGTAGGGCGCGGCGCAACTCGACAGCGCGCGCGCGGCGCTCCTCGAGCGGCGCGTCGTCGAGATAGGCATAGGGATTGGCGTTCAGGATTTCGTGCGAAAAGGCCGAGGGGACTGGCGTATCCACGGCGAGGCACTTGATGCGGCCTTCGACGAGATCGGTCAAAAGGCGCTTGAGACCGTCGATATCGAGCGCTTCGGTGAGCACATCCTTCATCGTTTCGCGGACGAGGGGATGATCGGGAATCTGAATATCGCCGACGATGTTTTCCTGGCAGGCCAGGGCCTGCGGGAAAACCGCTGCGAGCAAATCTTCCGCACGCATGCGCTGAATCTGGGGGGCAATTTTCTTTCCGCCCTGGAAACGCAGAAGCGCGAGCGCGCGTCCCGCGGCCCAGCGCCAACGCACAGTGAAAAGCGGAGCCGCGAGAACAGCCTGCTCCAGAATCTCCTGCACGGATGCGGGAAGCAGATAACGGAAAACATCGGCGAGCGGGAAACTGTGCTGTTCGCCGAGCGAGATATTCAGGCCGTTGTCGGTGGCGGCGGCTTGCAATTCGAAATTGAACGAGCGGCAAAACTTTTTTCGCAGCGCCAGACCCCAGGCTTTATTGATGCGCGCGCCGAAGGGCGCGTGAATCACAAGCTGCATACCGCCGCCTTCGTCGAAGAAGCGCTCGGCAATAATCATCTCCTGCGAGGGCACGGCCCCAAGCACGGCGATTCCGGTCAAGATGTAATTAATAATCTGCTCGGCGCCTGCATCATCGAGGCCGCACTCGTGCTTGAGCCATTCTCTGGTGGCTGCGGCGATGGCTTCCGTACCGTTTCCGTTTTGCGAGGTCATGCGCGCGGCGACTTCTTCGCGGAGGCGCGAAACCTGCGCGGAAAGCTCGGCCGTGCGAGCCGGAGCTTCGCCACGCCAGAAAGGAACGCTGGGCGGCGCGCCCTGCGCGTCTTCGACAAGGACGCGTCCAGCCTGAATGCGGCGGATACGCCAGGAAGAATTGCCGAGCAACATGATGTCGCCAGCGAGGCTCTCGACAGCAAAATCCTCGTCCACGGTTCCGACCGGCGTGTCATCCGGCGTGGCCACGACGCTGTAGAGGGCGTTTTCGGGAATTGCGCCGCCGCTGGTGATCGCGGCGAGACGGCTGCCGCGGCGGCCCTTGATGCGATGGTTCACGCGATCGCGGAAAAGATGGGCGCTATAGCGCCCGCGGCGTGCCGCAATGCCTTCCGACAACATTTCGATGATGCCATCGAAATCGGAGCGCGGCAGATCGCGATAGGGATAAGCGCGTCGGATCAATGCGTAGAGATCGTCCTCGCGCCATTCTTCCGCAGCGCAAGCGGCGACGATCTGCTGCGCGAGAACGTCCAGCGGATTAGCTGGAATTTCCAGGCGGTCGAGATCGCCCGCGCGCACGCTGCGGACGACTGCCGCGCATTCCACGAGCTCATCAAGCGAGGTGGCGAAAATGCGCCCCTTGGGAATCGCGCCGCGCCAGTGGCCGGCACGGCCAATGCGCTGCAACGCCACGGCAATCGCACGCGGCGAACCGATCTGGCAAACCAGATCGACGTAGCCGATGTCGATGCCAAGCTCAAGCGACGCGGTCGCGACGAGCACGCGCACCTCGCCGGCCTTTAGCTTGCGTTCCGCAGCGAGGCGCAGCTTGCGCGAGAGGCTGCCGTGATGGGCGGCGGCTGCTTCTTTTCCGAGGCGCTCCGCAAGATGGTGCGATACGCGCTCAGAGAGCCGGCGCGTATTGACGAACACCAGCGTGGAACGATGCTGCAAGACGAGCGCGGCGATGCGGTCGTAAATTTCGCCCCACATCTCGTTGGAGGCGACCGGCCCAAGTTCGCTCTGGGGCACTTCGATGGCGATATCGAGACGGCGGCCGTGACCGGTATCGACGATTACGGGGTCAGGCCGACCATCGCCGGAAAGAAAGTGCGCGATGGTCTCGATAGGCTTCTGCGTGGCTGAAAGACCGATGCGGACGGGCGGATGCGGAAGCAAAGCTTCGAGCCGCTCGAGCGAAAGGGCCAGATGAGCGCCGCGTTTGTCGTCGGCGACAGCGTGGATTTCATCCACGATCACGGTTTCGATGTTGCGCAGGATGGCGCGGCTTTTTTCGGCAGTGAGGAGGATATAGAGCGATTCGGGAGTGGTAACGAGGATATGTGGCGGCCGCACCAGCATATTGCGACGTTCGTGCATCAACGTGTCGCCGGTACGCACGCCGACACGGATCTCGGGCATGAGCAAGCCGCGCTCGGCGGCTTTGCGAAGGATTTCGCCGAGTGGGACCTCGAGATTTTTCTGGATGTCGTTGCCGAGGGCCTTCAGCGGCGAGATATACAAAACTTCCGTCTGGTTTTGCAGCGCACCGGTAAGCGCTTTGCGGACCAAACGGTCGATGCAGGCGAGAAACGCGGCGAGTGTTTTGCCGGAGCCGGTGGGCGCGGAAATTACCGTGGTTTTCCGGGCTAGGATCTGCGGCCAGCCGAGCTCTTGCGGCTCGGTGGGCGAAGCGAAGCGCTCCAGGAACCATTCGCGGACGATGGGATGAGCCCAGTCGAGTGCACGCGAAGCGGCCGCGTCAGCTGCAAAGAGGTTGGCAGTGGAATCGGCGGAAGCCATTCGCTAATTGTAACGCGGCGGCGAACAAAGTGCGAAGAAGCCCACGCGCCGCCCAAATTCTAGGAGAGATCCTTCGAGGCTAAAACCGCCTCTCAGGATGACATGCTATTCGCCAAGAATTGCTCAGCGCCAGCGCTGGGAGCTAGACGTCACTTGCGTCATGGCAGAATTTAGCCCAATTCATTGGTTGATCGTACTGGTCATTATTGTTCTATTGTTCTTCGGCAGAAGACCGCCGAAATTCAGGCGTCCTCCGAGGCCCCCAACTCATCCCGTGCCCGTAACGGGACTTGTCGAAACTTCTCGCGGTGCGAGGGAACCGGACAAGCCACGCGACTGGTCGTTGCGTCGTTTGCGTCCGAGATAAGCCTTCGCGATATTTGAAACGCAAATGAAGCTCCGCAAATCGCCGGAAGAATTGGTGGCCACCTTCGATGACGTTATGCCCGGGCCGCCAGCCACACTGCGCAAGATGTTTGGCTTTCCCGCGGGCTTCATAAACGGAAACATGTTCATGGGATTATTTGAGGACAGCATGATCCTGCGCTTGCCGCCGGAATTAAGGGACGAACTGATTCGACTGCACGGGGCGAAGCTCTTCGCGCCGATGGCGGGGCGCGTGATGAAGGAATACGTCGCGCTGCCGGAGTCGCTCGTTCGGGACCGCGAAAAGCTATCTGCCTGGGTCGCGAAAGCGCTCGTTCACGGGGAGTCGCTCGAGCCCAAAGCGGCAAAGGCGAAAGCCCCGAAAGCGAAAGCCTCGAAGACCAAAGGGAAAAGAAAGAAGTGATCTCGTCCGCGGCAGTCTTCTATGTGCGCCTTTATGTGTGCGTTTGCGCTCGAGCGGATTCCGTCTGCTTCGCGGAAGCCAGCAGTTCCTCGGCGTAAAGAGCCCCTTCCGGCGAATCTTCGTGCTTGAAATAAGTGAAAATGTCGCCTTTTTGCGCGAGCTCGACGGCATGTGTGGCGAGTTCCGCGCGCTCTTTTGGGGAGTAGCCCTGTTTGCGCAGGCGGAAGTAAGTGAAGCCGGCGGTCTGCACGTTCGGCGTTTCCAATTTTTCGCTTTCGGCCTGGCATAAAGCCGCATTGGCGGCGCGCAGGACGTCGAAAACTTCGGGGCTGAACCAGGAATCGTGGCGAAACTCGAATGCTGCGCGCGTATCGCGCGGCAACTGCGCCAGAAAATCCTTGAGCCGCGGCAAATCGCAGCGCAGGAACGGCGGCAACTGGAACAGCACGGGGCCGAGCTTGCCGGCTTCGTGGAGGGGAGCGAGCGCCTTGAGGAAACTCGATGTCCACTCTTCGGCGTCTTTGAGCCGCTTGACGTGGGTGATGTTCTGATGGGCCTTGACGGCAAACTTGAAGTCGGCGGGAGTTGACGCGATCCAGCCGGAAAGCAATTTTTCCGTTGGAAAGCGGCGAAAAGTGTAGTTGAGCTCGACTGAGTTCAGGCGGGTGCTGTAATAGCCGAGGAATTTGGCTGCCGCGAGTTTCGCGGGGTAGAAATCAGGCTTCCACTGCGGGTAGGCCCAGCCCGACGTGCCTGCGTACAACTTGCCCATGCGATTCCCGGCTCGAACTATATCAGGTTCAGCGGGCGGAGAAGAGCAGCGGCAAACGGCGTGAGTTCGATTGACACCAAAACCGCAAGGAGTAAACTGCGCTCGCGCTTTCCGGAATGCATTTTTGCTCGAAGATAAGCGGAGGAAAACTATGCGTAAAGCGGGTCTGACGCTTTTGACCGTTGCCTTTGGTGTGCTGATCGGATTTTTTCTGGCGAACCGATGGCCGGTTCGTGGGCAGGCGCGGCCCGGCTCCGGATTCGCGGCCGTTCCCGGCGAAACAGGCGGTTGGGACCTGACCGGGCCATACGATGTGGCGAAGGATTGGCCCAAGCCCTTGAGCCAGTTGCCGGGCCACGAAAAATGGACCTGGGGCTCAGTGGAGGGAGTTTTTGCCGAGAGCCCAAATCGCGTGTTCATCTTTCAGCGCGGGGAGTTGCCGTTGCTGACCCGGCCGCAGGGCAAGCCGGTGCCGGAGTTTGGACCGAGCCTCTCTTTTCCGGTGGGCCAAGTGCCGTTCCGAAATGCTTCGCAAGGACCTGTTTCCAGCCCGCCGGGAGCCGGTGGCCCGGGTGCTGATCCTTCCGATCCCGCGCAAGCCTGGAAAGGGAGAATGGGCATCGATGCGCGCTGGGAGCATCTGCTTGTGGTGGTGGACGCCAATGGCAACATCACGGAGCAGTGGACGCAGTGGGATTCGCTCTTCAAGCGACCCCACGCCGTCTACATCAATCCGTACGATCCGGACAAATACGTCTGGGTGGTCGACGATCACAATCACGCGATCTTCAAGTTCACGCATGATGGCAAACAGCTCGTTCAGACCATTGGGACGAAGGGCGAAGCCGGAGAAGACGACAAGCACTTCAATCGTCCAACGTACATCGCGTGGCTGCCGGACAGCACGATGTTTGTGTCGGACGGCTATAACGGCCATCGTGTGGTGAAGCTGGACAAGAACGGCAAGTTCCTGATGGCCTGGGGCGAAAAGGGCAATCCGCCGAATGAGACGCGGCCGGGCTACTTCAACGTGGTGCATGGCATTGCCGCCGATCCTGTGTCGCGCCGCGTTTACGTGAGCGATCGGGGCAACAGGCGTATGCAGGTGTTCGATGAGAATGGGAAATTCATCGAGCAGTGGCCGTTCGCGCAGCCTTCATCGGTGAATTGCCTGTACATCGGGGCCGACCGGAAGGTTTGGGCTTTTGAGGACACGACGGCGAAGGTCGTGGAGTATGACTCCGACGGGCATCTCTTGTATGCGTGGGGCACTCTGGGCGATTGGCCGGGAGGGCTTTTCAACATTCATGGGGCGACTGTGGACCAGGAGGGCAATCTCTATATCGCGGAAGTTGCCGGCGGGCGCGTGCAAAAATTCCGTCCGCGGCCGGGCGCGAATCCGGAGTATCTGGTCAGCAAGCCGGTGTATGCCGCGTGGAAGTGACCGGTTTTCGAACGTGGGTCCGGTAAAATTTCGAGCGTAGCCAACTGAAGTCCAGCGCCATCAAAAGCAGATGAACTTAGAATACGAGTAGCTTTGAACTCGCCACGCATTCGCGGCCTCTGGCAGCGGCTAAACGTTGCCGATGTGGTCGCCTGCGCGGTGGTGCTCGCGTATCTGCTCCTCGCTTTCTTCGGCTCCCATTTTGGCCCTCAGGTGCGCGTTCCAACACTCTGGTTGTCGCGGATACTTTTGATACTCGGTCTCGGTTATCTGGCGATTCGAGTGTTCGGAGGGCACACACATTGGCTATGGAGCCTGCGCAACCAACTCATCGCGGTCTATTTTTTCGTTTCCATCCTCCCCATCTTGCTGCAAGTGGTTATGACCGCGCTCGCTCTCTACGTACTCTATTGGCATTTCGGGGCTTATCTGGTTTACGCCGGTCTCGAAAGACGCATCGAGCAAGTCGCGGCCACGGCTGATACGCTGACAACCGCGTATGCTCTCGAGATCGCCTCAACCGGAGCTAGGGCGCCTATCGGTCCAATCTCAGAACCGCCGCCGCGCACCGCGATGTTTCTGGCGGCAGCCCAGGAAAACTTGCCGGG
>Ga0210408_10003157_pt1 | contig 15408 bp, 9 predicted proteins | sample IncBWH4MmetaG_FD_155471 | JGI IMG/M metagenome (GOLD analysis project Ga0210408, IMG submission 155471) | Forest soil microbial communities from Barre Woods Harvard Forest LTER site, Petersham, Massachusetts, United States - Inc-BW-H-4-M | ecosystem: Environmental > Terrestrial > Soil >...
CGCGGATCGCCACGTCACCGCGCATCGTGCCGATCCCACTGGCCCCGGGGCGCTCGACGATGTCGACGGGAAGGTCGAGGTACTCGAAGATCCGCCCGAAGAGGGCCATCGAGGTCTGCACTTCCAGGCCCACGGAGAGCAGCGACTGCATCGGAAAGAGCAGGCGGGTCTGGAGCGTGGTGAACGCCACCACCGTCCCGATCGAGAGGGCGTTGCTGCCCTGGGCGTTGGAGTAGCCCGCGAACCAGTACACCGCGGCGGGCATGATCGCGAAGCTCATCTGCACCGACGCCATCCGCCAGCGGCCCGCCATCCGTGCGCGCACCTCGAGGTCCGCCAGCTGCCCAGACTCCCCAGAGAAGCGCTCCACCAGCTCTGAGGAGCGGCCCATCGTCTTGCCGAGCAGGATGCCCGACACCGACAGGGACTCCTCCACGAGCGTGGACATGTCCGCCAGGCGCCCCTGGCGCACCGACTGGATACGCCGGCGCTCGTTGCCCACGCGCCGGGTGAGCCACACGAAGAACGGCAGCAGGACCAGCGAGAACACCGTGAGCTCCCAGCTCAGCGCGAACATCGCCACCAGCGTGGCCGCCACGGTGGTCACCGTGGAGACCGTGGAGGTGGCGGTGCTGGTGACCACGTCGTCGATGCCCCCGATGTCATACGCGATCCTTGACTGCACCTCCCCCGAGCGGGTGCGGGTGAAGAACGCCAGCGACATCCGCTGCAGGTGCCCGTACACGGCCGCCCGCAGGTCGTGCATCACGCGCTGGCCCACCTGGTTTGAGATCCACGTCTGCGCCACCCCGATCACTCCGCTCAGGATCGACACCGCGATCATGCCCCCCACGAGCAGCGAGAGCAGCTGCACGTTGTGGTCGGGGTATGCCGTGTCGATCACCCCGCGCAGCAGGAACGGCGAGACCACGTTCAGCAGCGAGGCCAGGCAGATCAGCGTGAGCAGGGCCCCCAGGCGCCGGCGGTAGGGCATGAACAGCCGCGCCACCCGCCGCAGCGGAACCGAGTTGGCCTCGCGCGCAAGCTCCTCGCGGTCGGGCTTCCCGGAGCCCGAGCGGCCTCCCGCTCCGCCGGCGGCTCCGCGCCCAGAGTTGCGCGCCGAGCCACGCCCCTCTCCGCCGCCCCAGCCGGGGCGGCCCTCGCCGTGGAAGCTCACCGCGCGTGCCCCGTCGCGGGTGGGCGGGCATCCGGGTAACTCATCCAACCGACTGTACCGGCAGCCCCCCACGGCCTCGGCGTCATACGATTGAGGCGATGAACCTGTTCGCCTCCGAGCTGCGCGTGCTGGGGTGCCTGCTGGAAAAGCAGCGCACGACCCCGGACATCTATCCGCTGAGCCTCAATTCGCTGCGGCTGGCGTGCAACCAGTCCACGAACCGCGACCCGGTGGTCTCCTACGACGACGCGGTGCTGCGCGACGCGCTGCACCGTCTGGAGCGCCGCGGCTACACCCGCCTGGCGAGCGGGCCGGGCAGCCGCGCGCCGAAGTACCGCCACCTGCTCGCGGAGGCGCTCCCGATGGGGGACGACGAGCAGGCGGTGATGACTGTGCTGATGCTGCGCGGCCCCCAGACCCCGGGGGAGCTCAAGCAGCGCACCGAGCGGATGCACGCGTTCGCGGACCTCGGAGGGGTGTTCGAGACGCTGGAGCGCCTGATCGCGCGCGAGCTGGTGCTCCGCATGGGGCGCCGGCCTGGACAGAAGGAGGAGCGCTATGGCCAGCTGCTCGGCGGGCAGGAGGACGCGGGTCCCGTGGGGGCGGGCCACGGTGCGCCCGCCCACCTGGCTGTGGCGCCTCCGCCCTCATCGAACCTGTCCGGCGGCCAGTCCCCACCCCATGCGAGCGGGGGAGCGCCCGTCGCGACCCACCCCGCGGCCGGCGGGGTGGAGGCGCTCGCGGAGCGGGTGGGGCGCCTGGAGCGCGAAGTGGCGGAGCTGCGCGCGGCGCTGGGAGACGGCCCCAAGGCTCGGGAGGGGGAGGAACACGGGTCCGGGGCGCGGGATGGGGAAGGACACCGGTCCGAGGTGTCGGAGGAGCTGGCGGAAGGCCAGCCGGAGGAGACGCTCGAATGGACATGATCCACGCCACGGCGATCCTTGCCGCGACGGGCTCCTCCGCGGCGGACACGGCCACGGGGGTGGGCATCCCCCTGGCGCTGGCGGCGGGACTGGTGTCGTTCCTCTCCCCGTGCGTGCTGCCGCTGGTGCCGGGCTACCTCTCGACGGTGATCGGGGTGACCCCCGCTGACATCCAGGGGGCGGGGGCGCGGCGGGTGCTGGGCCCGAGCCTGCTGTTCATCGCGAGCTTCTCGCTGATCTTCATCCTGCTGGGACTGACGGCGACGCAGGTGGGCTCGCTGCTGACCGACCACATCGAAACGCTGCGCACGGTGGGGGGTGTGTTGATCGTGGTGATGGGGGTGATCTTCCTGGCGACCCCGTTCGTGGACGCGCTCAACTTCCAGTGGCACTCGGAGTCGTTGCAGCGCGTGGCCGGCCGTGGAGGCCCGCTGGTGGCGGGGGCGGCGTTCGCGGTGGCGTGGACCCCGTGCACGAGCATCACCCTGGGCGCGATCCTCACCCAGGCGGCGGTGTCGAGCTCCGCGGCGCACGGGGCGCTGCTGCTGGCGTTCTACTCGGCGGGCCTGGCGATCCCGTTCCTGCTGATCGCGCTCGCGTTCGAGCGGATGACGGACGCGCTGACGGTGGTCAAGCGCCACTTCCCCGTGATCGTGGGGGTGGGCGGCGCGGTGATGATCGTGCTGGGCCTGCTGATCCTCACGGGCGAGTTCACAACTCTCAATTCCGAGGCCAATCGCCTGCTCCAGGGCACGGGGCTGGACGTCTCGAATATTTAATTTGGATAGGGGAGGGTCGGTGGTCCCTACCCCACGGGCAGGGTGCTCGACCCCGCGGGGGACCGCTCCCGGTAGCGCATGATTTAGCTGCGCCCCCGCGCGTGGTGGCTGGCCGCGACGTGTGTGGGCTTGCCGGCCACGGTTGCCGGCCGCTCCTCGCTAGGTCAAGGTTGCACAGCGGAAGGTTGATTGGGCGCCGTCGCGGCGAGGGACCGCTCGCGGTAGCGCTGTTCCCAGGCTTGTTGGTTGCGCTTGGCGTCGAGCACGAAGGGGGAGATCCCGATCAGCTTGACGATCAGGCGGTTGATGGCCGACTCGGGGAAGGGGAGGGGGCGCAGGACGTCGACGAACAGCACCACCCGGGTCTCGTCGGTGTCGTTCCAGACCTCGTGGTTGAAGGTGTCGTCGAAGACCATGCTCTTGCCGGCCTCCCAGTGGCGGATGTCATCGCCCACGCGGATGCGGCAGGCCTCGGCGTCGCGGGGGACGATCAGCCCGAGGTGGTAGCGCAGCACGCCCTTGTAGGGGCCGCGGTGGTCGAGGATGTGCTTGCGGGGGGAGAGGATCGAGAACATCGCGGTGGTCATCCCCGGGATTTCGCGCATCAGGGCGGCGGTGCGTGGGCAGAGCTCCACGCCCAGCTTCGCCTCGAAGCCGTAGCCGTAGAGGAAGAACGTCTTCCAGCGGTCGTCGTCGGTGATCTCGATCTGGTCCTTGGAGATGTCCTGGAAGTTGGGCAGCGCCTCGCGGTCCTCGAGCACCCGCTCGAGCTCCTCGCGGATGACGTGCCAGTTCTGCTCGACGTGCGCCACCCAGGGAAAGCGCTCGATCGGGAAGAAGGTGGCGTCGCCCACCAGCGAGCGCTTGCCGATGAAGCGCTCGATCGGGGCGAGGATCCGTTCACCTGCGGCGATCGTCAGCTCCACGGTGCGCTCCCACAGGGACTTCTCCGAACTGGTGGTCATCTGCTCGCCTCCTCCGGATCGCCTTCCACATGTCAGGCATTCAGAGTAGTGAGCAGCTGCGACGGTACGCTCAGCTGGACTTGCGCGGCGCTATGCTGCCTCGCGCAACGCTGCCAGCTCGGGCGACTCGGCGAGCTTCTTCAGCGCGCGCTGCTCGAGCTGGGAGGCCCGCTCGGCGGAGAACCCAAGGCGCTTGCCGATCGCGGTCAGCGTCTGGGGCTCCTCGCGGCCGGTGCCGAAGCGCAGGGTGAGCACGGTGCGCTCGGTGTCGGGCAGCTGGGCGATGGCCTCGTGCACGAGGCGCTCGCGCTCGTTCTCGTAGGCGATTTCCTCGGGGGGCTCCTGGTCGGAGGGCAGCAGGTCGCCGAGCGCGGTGTCTCCGTCCTCGCCCACCTGCTGGTCGAGGCTCACGAGGGCGGCGCGCTGGTGGCGCACTTCTTCGACCTGCTCCAGCTCGAGGCCGGTCTCCAGGGCGATCTCCTCGGCGGTGGGCTCGCGCCCGAGGCGCACGGAGAGCTCGCGCTCCACGCGCCCCACCTTGCGGGTGCGCTGGGCGACGTGCACGGGCAGGCGGATGGTGCGCCCGGAGTTCTCGAGGCCGCGCTGGATGGCCTGGCGGATCCACAGGGTGGCGTAGGTGGAGAAGCGGAAGCCCTTGCGCCAGTCGAACTTCTCGCTGGCGCGGATCAGCCCGAGCATCCCCTCCTGGACGAGGTCCGCAAGGGGCAGGCCCTGGTTCTGGTAGCGCCTGGCGTTGGAGGCGACGAGGCGCAGGTTGGAGTTGATCATCAGTTCCTTGGCGTGCAGGTCCCCGCGCTCGATCCGCTGGGCCAGTTCGATCTCCTGGTCGGGGGTGAGCAGGGGGTAGCGGCGGGAGTGGGCGAGCAGCTGGTCCACGGACTCGGGGATGAAGCTTTCTAGCTCCGGCGCCGCGGCGGGGCGGGCCCGGCGGACGCTCGCGGCGGGCACGGGGCGCTCCTCGACGTAGGGGGAGTCCAGGGCGGCGGCAGCTACGGGGGTGTCCAGGGCGACGGACACGGGGGCCGCTACCTCGGGGGTCTCAAGGGTGTCGAGTGTGGTGATGTGGCGGGGAGTGTTGTTGTCTGGCATGGGGCTCGGTCCTTCTGATTGAAACGAGGGGCCCGGCTGGCCGGCCTCTAGCCGACTGCGTCACCCTCGCGCTATATGTGGAAGAAGAGGGCTCGGCTCGCTGGCTCTCTGGCCGGCTGCGCGACCCTCTGGGTCGTTGCTAATCCGATGCTCGGAGTCGGAATTATAGGGCACAGTAGTTGCGTTGTCAATTATTCTTGATGGAGCGGCGGAAAGGGCGTGATCGTTCATCTCGTATACGCGAGCGCACCCCTTTTGGAGACCGTTGAGCCCCCTGGAAGTTGCTCTACCCGGAAAAGGCGCTCCACGCACGCTCTTCCGGACGGGCTGTTGGGCTGTGCCGCTCGCTTCTTATTCGTGCGCCGGATCGAGAAACCTTCGACCCGGGTTGTTCCGCTCATCGGATGCCCGCGGCGATCCCGCGAGCCGCGGGGGCCTGCGCTGGCCGGGCGTATGCTTAGGAGACCTCTTCGACGCCGGTCTTTGTCGTCAGGACGGCGCCGCGGCCACCGGCGAGGGTGCGGCGCACGAGCCGCGGAGCCAGCAGGCGGGCGGCGGCGGCGAGGAAGTAGGGACGGGGCACGTAGCGCTCGGGGCGCCGGCCCAGCCCGGCGTCCACGATCGCCTCGGCGGCGTGCTCGGGGGTTGAGACCACCCACGCGGTGAGCCTGCGGGCGAGCAGCTCACGGGCGGGGAAGCCCTCGGTGGCGATGAAGCCGGGGAGCACCTGGCCCACGTGGACCCCGTGGGGGAGCTCCTCCGCGTAGAGGGCGTCGCTCCACCCGGTCAGGGCGAACTTGCTCGCCGAGTAGGCGCCCGCCCCGGGGCGGGCCACGCGCGCGGCGGTGCTGGACACGTTGACGATCGCGCTCGGCGCGGAGGCCCGCAGCAGCGGCAGCAGCGCCTCGGTGAGGCGCACGGGGGCGTCGAAGTTGAGAGCCATCGTGCGCCGCACGTTGGCATACCCGCCGTCCGCGAACGTCCCCCGCCAGGAGGCCCCGGCGTTGTTGACCAGCAGCGTCAGGCGCCCGTGGCACTCCTGCGCGTGGGCGCGCACGCGCGCGGGCGCATCCTCATCGGCGAGGTCGAGTGCGAGGTACGAGCAGGGCGCGGGCAGCGACTCGGCCAGCTGGCGCAGGCGCTCCTCGCGCCGCGCCACCAGCACCAGCTGTGCGCCGGGCTCCCGCGCGCGGCGCCGCGCGGTCGCCTCGCCGATGCCGCTGGAGGCGCCGGTGATCACCGCGACGAGGGGTCCGCTCATGGGGCGCGACCTTACCGCAACGCCCCCCCGGGGCCGGCGGTGCCGGTTGGCCCAAGCGCCGGGGCGATGCGCTGAAGACGCCGGGAACAGCGATCCGCGTTCGCACCAGGGCCGAAGGCGCTCGCTTGGGGCTGCGACGGGGTCGCTCAGAGCTCAGGCGCGCGCTCGGGGCCGCGGCGGAGGTTGCCGATCAGCAGGCCGATCACGGTCACGAGGTAGATCTGGCCGACGAGCATCTCCAGGACGGAGAGGGCGCGGCCCACGTTCAGGGTGGGGGTGAGGTCGCCGTAGCCGGTGGTGGTGAGGGTGGTGAAGCTGAAGTAGACCTGTTGGCTCTGGGTGACGGCGGTGTTGGAGACCTGCTCGAAGTAGGGGTGGGGGCTGATGCCGACAAGCACGCGCACGACGAGCGCGAAGAGCAGCCCGATCAGCAGATAGCTGGTGAGCGCGCCGGCGACCGCCTGCAGGGTGACGCCGCGGGTGCTGATCAGATGCACCACCCCGCGCATGAGGATCACGAGCACCGCGAGCACGGCCACGGCCCCCCCCGCGGCCCCGACCCAGCGGGGCACCACGGCGAGCCCGACCAGCGCCGCCAGGGCGATCAGCGCGGTGACGGTCAGCGTTGCGGCGAGACTCCGGGAATGGGAGCCCCGCCCGCCCTCGCGCGAGGTGAGGATGATCGCGAACAGCATCGCCCCCTGGAGCACCACGGCGATCGCGCGGCCGATCGGGGTGTCGGGCGCGAGGACCGAGAACAGCACCGCGAGGATCGTGAGGGCGAGGACGACGCCGTAGCGGTGCATCGCGGATCTTCCGCTGTCAGGGGGTGGGGCGCTGCTGGGGGGTGGGGCGCTGCCCTGCGACATTGCTTGAAGAAGGATGGCGCGGGGGGCGGCGGAGCGCGGGGCGTCAAGGCCGCTGGCGGGCTGCCTCACCGCGGGTGATCGGGTTGAGCAGGCGCGAGGCGGGTGACCGGTGCGGCGAGCGCTCGGTGCGCGGGGGACACGCGGCGGATTCGTGCGAAGCTCTATCGCTTCTTGGGCCTGTGAGTGTGCGTGTCCGCTCGTCGCTTGGGTGTGTGCGTTGCTTTGTGAGCACCCTTGGAGTGCTTTGCCTTCGCAGGCTTCTTCTTCTTTTTCTTCGGTTTGGGCTTGGGTTTGGGCCCGTGGGTGGACGGTAACGTGAATGTCCCCCCAATCGGAGCTTCCCCGATGGCCGACGGCGGGTATTCCGCGGTCGTGAAGGTGCCGTCGGCTCCATAGCTTGTGCCACCGCCGTTGGTGGCCACCAGTCGGTAGTGGTAGGTCGTGGCGGGGAGCAGGTTCTGCACGGCGATCGAGATCGGCTGCTCGCCGGCCAGCGCGCCGAGGTCCGCGGGGACCGTGGGCCAGGTAGCGCCGTAGGCTGTGGTGGTGCCGTACTGGAAGCTGTAGGTGGTATCCCAGCCCTGCGGGTTGATGGCGCCGGCGAGCGTGGCCTGGTTGACGGTCACTCCGGTCGCGCCCACGGTGCTCACGGCGGGCGCGGGGATCGAGGACGTCATGAACGTCTGGTCGGAGCCCGTGAAGGTGCCTGCCGCGCTGCTGACGACCACGGCGAAGTGGTAGGTGGTGCCGGCCCGCAGGCCCGTCAGATCCTGGGAGACCGCGTCTTCGCCGCGGGCGATCGGGAGGCTCGTATCCGGAATGGGCGCGGTCGATCCGTAGGCTTTCGTGGGGCCGTAGGCGAAATGGTACGTGGTTGGCACTTCGCCCGGTTCGACGGTCGCGTGCAGCGTCGCGGCGAACTCGGAGACGCTTGTGGCGGGTTCCCCGGTCAGCGCGGGGGCGGTGATCAGCCGCTGCGTTGGGCTGGTGAGCGGCTTTTCGCTGAGGGGACTGCTGGCGGCCAGCCGATAGCAATATTCCGATCCTGGTAAGAGGTTCGTCAGGTTCGCGTCGATCGGAACTGGACTATTGCCGGGTCCAACTTCGCTCACGGATCCGGGGATCTTCGATCCGAATTCCTGACAAGCTCCCGGGCCGTATTCAAATGATACTTCGTGGGCCTTTGTCCCTTCGGGGTTCACGGCGCCGTTGACGGTTGCGCCGCTCGTCTGTATCCCGGAAGGCACTCCTATCGTCAACGTGGGCAACAGAGTGGGCGGACCGAAGATATCGACGACATCCCCGCCCGGTTCGAAGTTCCCGAGGACATACTCATCTTCACTTGCCTGGTCGACCGCTATACCCATCAGGCCGCTTGTCTGTGACTGCGGTTCCCCGAAGGCGGCTCCCGGAGAGCCCGTTATCTGCCCCTTGTAGGTTTCTTCCAGGGCATTTGCTGGGTCGAACATGTCCACGACACCCTGGATCGGATCGACGACAAACACATACCCGGATGCGTTGTCGGCTGCGATGGAGAGTTCGGGCACGCTCGCGCCGCCAGGACGGCGGAAGGCGTCTGCTGGGGTGTGCTTCCCGGTCCACGTCGTCAGGTATTCGCCGGAGATCCCAAGCACATACACGACAATACCGACGTTACCATCATTACCAGCGATAAATAGGTCGCCTGTATGATCATCGACTGCAATATGGTTCCCAAACCGGGCAAAGCCCGACGGTGGCAGTCCTGTTGGTGGCAGGGTGCTTTCGACGATCTGTTTCTGGTATTCGCCTACCGAGTTGAACACGTCTACGACCGCCGATTCACGGTTCACACCGTTGACCACGTAAACGTCGCCGGTCATCTGGTCCACCGCTATGCTTTTCAGTCCCGCGAATGGGATTCCCCCAGGCTGTTCCAGCTGCCCACGGTATCTTTCTTTGATTTCCTCTTTGCCAGTGTTTATTTCTTCCAGTTCGAGCATATCTACAACGCCGTGGTTTAGATCGGCGACATACACGTAACCGGTTGTGTTGTTGACAGCTATCACGGGGGTAACGGCACCGAAAGATTTCCCTGGGGTCGCCGCTCCGGTTAAAGTCGTAACATATTCTTCTTTTATTTCTGTCTTTCCACCGTTTTCGGCGTGCGTTAATTTGAATACTTCAACCCCATGAACTTCGCTGGTAGTGACAAGTAGGAGCACGTCGCCGTTGGTTCGATCGTCTACGGTTACTGTTCGTGCGTGGCCGCCGAATGCTGTTCCCCCGTCGGTCAGCGGTCCGATGAACTCAAAGCCCACGTCGGCGCCAGCCGACCCAGTGGCGTAGGCGAGTGTGCCGGCGAACCCAGCGAGAGCCGCGATGGAGGCGATGATGATCTTATGGACGCTCACCTGGTGCTCCTGCCGCGGTAGTCTTCGGTGCGTGGCTTTTTGGTTTTTCTGTGTCGCCTGCCCCGCGGGCGGTTGCTCTTTGCTTTGAGGTTGCCAATGTGGTGTTGCGAGATGTGCGCGGTCGGCCTGATCGTTATTTTTGTCGGCGGGGTCGGGGCGGGTGCGATCAAGAATGTTGGGATGAGCGGCAAAGTGTTGGGGGGTGTGAGTAGTGAGGTGGGGAAATTGGGAGTGGTGAAGACTTGGTCGGCACCATAGGCCTCGCCGTAGATGTTGATTGCGAGGATCCGATAATGGTATGTAGTGCCAGCGAGCAGACCCTGGATGGTTGTTGTTAGCGTCTGGGTACCGGTGGTTGCGCCGGCGTCGCCGAAGATGCGCGTGCCGTAGGTCGTGTCTGAGCCGAGGTCGAACTCGTAGATAGTGTGGACGCCTTGGGTGTTGAGAATCCCAGTCAGCGTCGCCTGGTTCTGTGATACGCCGCTCGCGGGTTCTGTGCTCACATCGAGCGGCGGCAGCGGCGGGAGCGTTGTGAACGTTCGATCTTCGACTTCGGCCATACCTGCTGTATGGTCGGCGACAACCTCGAAGTGGTAGGTCGTCGCCGGTTCGAGTCCGGTGATCTGCTGTCCAACGACGAGTTCGCTTGTGCCTGAGCCGATATCGGCGTAGGGTACGGGGATGCTCGTGCCGTACATCGGGGTGACACCGTATTCGAAGTGGTAATGGGTATCGTGTCCCCTGGGATTGATCGTCGCGTTGAGGATTGCGCTGGTCTGCGTAACCGCGGATACGGACTGCACGGTGACCACCGGCAGCGGTTCGGCGGCGAGCGCATGGGTCGGGACGCAGACCAGCACGGCGGCCTGCATGGTAAGGACCACGAGTGCCACTTGGACGGTTCTACGCGGCGCGCTCACCGGTCCCTCGCTATCTGGAGAGTGGCGCTGGCTTTCGTGGCTTTGCTGGCCTTCCTGTTCTTTTTGGTGACTTTGCTTTTGGGGCAGCCGCTGATCGTGAGTGGCGTGTTCTGGTCGAGCTGCGCTCCGTCCTGTGCGGTGAATTGAGTCGGGAGAACCAGCTTTTTGGCATGACATAGCTTTGCGTTCACCGTGAGCGCAGAGTGCGGCCCCTCGGGTAGGTAGAGCTGGAACTTATCGAACGGTACGTCCGGGACATTCGCGAAAGTCGAGCTCGTGACCCCACTTTTGCTGATGAACGTTTCGCCGTGCAGGTCGACTCGTACGCCGTAGCCCTGCAGCACGATGATCAGTTCGGGGAACTTCGCGCTGCCGTTTGAGACGAAGTACGCGGGGCCGGTGAGCGGTACGGGCAGCACCGGCGTGGTCACCTCCGCGGCTCCGATCAGCGAGCTCGCCGGGCAGACGGCGGGGTTGGCTTCGAACGTCCGGGCGAGGCACGCTTTCTGCAGCGTGGTCAACCGGGCGGGCAACTGCTTCGGGAGACTGACCTTGACGTGGGCGATGTTCGACTGCGTTCCGGCTGGTACGGTGACGGTTGCGTCCAGGCTCGCCCCGTCTACCCTTGATGTGTGTCCTGAGGTCGAGACCGTGAACCTCGGACCGAAGTGCAATCCCGCGCAGCCGGAGACCGCGAATGGAACCGACTCACGTGCCTGTGCGCCGCGTGCTCCAGTGAAGGTTGCGGTGATGGCCTGCTGGGCGCAGTTGGTCGGGTTGAAAATGAAGCCTGGCCGGTCGACTGTGAAGTTCGTCACGCGCAGCCTCAGGGGTATGCCATCGAGGATCTGTGGGATCGGGTCGCTGGTCACCGTCAGGGCGGCGGTCCGGGGGTCGATGTTGATCTGTGCACGGACGACGACGTTGCCCAGGTTGAACGGTCCCGCCGTCGTGGGGACGACGACGGAGAGACCGAACGGCGCGCCCTTGTAAGGGCCGGTGAGGTAGAGTGAGCCGTGCTCGTAGAAGGGATGCGATCCGGGACCCGCGGCGGCCGTGACCGATCCGATCCTGGAGGCTTCGGGGCAGGTTCCGAGGTCTGCCCGAGGCTCGCCGCAGAGCGAAACGTTGGCGAGTGACCCCAACAGGCCGGGGGGGGTTGTGACCTGGACGGCGGCGAGATCCTGTTCACGGTCCTGGCGGTCGAGGGTTACCGTCAACGGGCTGAGCTGGCCGGCATCGGGGTTTGAGGTTCCAGCTTCAAAATGAGGGTCGAACGGTGCAGCGGTAGGGCAGGCACCGCCATCGCCGTTCCAGTCGACGCGAAACGGGGATTGCGGTGTCGCGTCGGGCGTTATCGGCGCGCTCCAGGGCGTCAGGTCGCTGGTGCTCGTGAACGTGCCGCATTCCTGTGGTGTGGCGAGGGTCGCCCGCAGCCCGCCCTTGAACTGCAGTTCGATGTTACCCACAGGGACCTGGGGGATGCCCTTGACGGTGGCGGTGAGCTGGCCTGTGAGGGTGTTCGCGTAGATCGCGCCTTCCTTCTTGACGACGACCCCCGACCCGGCCAGCTGCAGGAAGAACCGGTACATGTTTCCGTCGGAGGCGTCGGCGTTGGTGCACGGGTCGCAGTGGGGCGTACCGACGAACACCTGGCCTTCCAGTGCTTCGTCGAGCAGCGGCGTGGTGGCCTTCACGGTCCCGATCTCCGATGCCAGCGGGCACGAGCCCCGGCTCGAGGAGAGCAGCGCGATCTGCGTGTCGGTGCAGCCCTGAAGGCCGTCGGCTGCGGCGGGAGAGATCGAAAAGCCAGAGGGCAGCGTCACGGTCGTGTCCCTGAGCTCTGGGTTGCCAAGATCCGGGGAGAGCAACGGGGCCTGTGGGACGCTCAGGTCCACCTTGAGGCCGGTCGGCTCATCCGCCTGGGACGTGTCGGGCTGGACCGATAGCGATGGGTTGAACGACAGTAGTTCGCAGCCGGTGATCTGCGGGAACAGCGTGCTGGTAGCGGTCACCCAATTGGGATCGTTCGGGTTTGGAGCACCGTCCGGCAGCATCGCTCCGGGGTGCTGCCAGGAGTCTGTGCTGACGCTCATGCTCTGTGGTTCGTCAGTACAGCCGGTGGGGTTCTCAAGGAACGTGAACGGTGAACCGCCGGAGGCCAATCCAGGGTTGCCGTTGAGGTAGTTCGGATCGCTCAACGGGGTTCCGAAGAATGTAACCGAGGACGCGATCACCCTCCCGGCAGCCGGAATGTCGGGCACAGTCACGCGCACCCCGTAGTTGGTTTCAGGACTGACCGTCGCATAGAGAGATACGGGAAACTTTTCGATTACGGTGAACTCGAACTGCGCTGGGTAGCCGCTATCGGGCACAACGTTGTAAACAGGCGAGATTTCGAAGTCGTTGAGGTGCCCGTCGGTCTGGGCGAGGCTCCCGATGACGACCTTCGCCACTCCGATCTGCGACGCCGCGGGACATTCGTGGTTCGGAACCTTGTACTGAGGGCACTTTTCGATGATGTCCGGGTCGCCGAGGAATCCCTGCGGGAGGTTGACCACGAAATCCTTCGCTGAGCCTTCGCCGCCACCCAGGCCGCCAGCGGGCCGGTAGGACCCTGCGGACGCGTCGGGTATGCTGTTCAGCGCAAACGACACAGTTGTCTCGTAGGGGTGATCCCCCGCCTGCGTATCGGTCAACCCGTCCGCGTTCGTGACCTCACTGGTGAAGCTTTCAAGACCGAACGGCACTTCTGAGGATTCTGCGGCAGATCCGAGCCGCGTCGGCGCGCTCGTGGAGACAGCCGCGGGGCCACCACCTTCCACTCTAGCCGTATTCGTCACCGAGCCCGTCGCTCCGGGCGTCACCTTCACCGAGACAAGCACGAGCAAGCTTTCGCCGGGCTTCAGGACACCGGCATAGCTGCACGTAGTCTTCGGCAGTTCGCATGACAACGCCACCTGCGAGGACGCCACCCGGCCTTCGATCGCCGTCGCCGTCAGCGCGGCCGGCAGGGTATCCACGACCTTTATCGTGCTGCCACTGCTTGGAACGCTTCCCGCGTTGGTGACAGTCAAGAAATAGGCGTCTGGAGTCGGGCTGCCATCATGTTCGGAAGAGAACATCGTCGGAACGCCATTCGAGCTGATCACATATCCGGGGCGGGCAACAGTCGCAGCCCACGCGCCGGACGCGTAGACGGCCAGTGCGATCGGAAACGCAGTGGCCGCGATCCACAGCGCCCTGCTGGCCATACGCCTCATGGGTGTGCCCCTTTTCGCACGTCAGCCGCACGCCGGCGCGCCCGCTTCGCCTTCTTTGCCTTGCGCTTTGGCTTGACTGCTGCCTTGCTCTTGGATGTGGCCTCGACCAGAGGTGTCGGACTGGCCAGCGGCGGGTTGCCACCCACCTGGAACTCGCTCCCCGGGGAAAGCAGCGTGGACGTACCGCTCAGCGAGCCCTGGCAGGCATCGCCGGAACATTCAGGTAAGGGTGCCGGTGGAGGGAATCCCCCTCCTATACGCGCATCGTAGATATCATCCGCTTCGCTGGTGGCCTGCGGCACAAGCCGGTCCAGCGTCGTGAAGAACACGTCCCGGCCGGATGCGTTTGCGCCAAGCAGCGCAACCGCACCCTGCCCGTTATACGTGTGGATGTCCTCCCCATCAGAGATCAGAGATACATTCCCTTCGGCGATGTCGCCATTGAGTGAATGATACTCATAGATATTGTTCGCGTAGATGATTCTATTTGGATGGCCCTGGCCTTCCACCTGTTCGCCGATGATATCCTGGTTGACGGCCTGCTTCGTGAGCCCATCGCCACTCTGGAAGTAAACATACGATCCATCTTCGGACACGGACAGCGAGCTCCAGTACGTGCTCGGGAAAGCGTTGGGTTCCACATTAGTGGTAGCCGTGTACACGGGCGACACGATTTCCGCGTTATTGGTAGACGTATTACCATTGTCATTGTATCCACCCTGGCCGATCGACACACGGACGAGCCTTCCCGTCAGCGCGTCGTACTCGAACACCTGTCGCGCACCGCTTGTGTCATCCGGGGTGAGATCGCCATAGCTCACAAATACGAGGAAACGGCCGTCAGGTGTCACATTCGAGCCTTCCTGGTTGAACGTCGCCCACAGGCCGACGTCGTTGCCGTTGGGAGCGTTGCCAGTGGGTGATTCGCTGGCGCTCAGACTCGACGGACACCTCCCATCGCTGACGCTGCCCGACATACCTGGTCCCGAACAGAGATCGGCGATGAACGCCAGCTTGTTCTGGCCTTCCGCTTCGGATTCGGGGGCCGGCTCAAAGACGTACAGGTTATCCGCGCCCCTCCGCGCGCGCAACCCTGCGGCGTTTTCGTCTGCCGTCAGGACGCCGTTGGCTACGAAATATACGTGAGAACCGTCCTCGGACACCTGCACGACGTGCCCCTGCACCTCCGCCTTGGTCGATCGGGACACAGTCGCAGCGGGTTCCGAGACACGAACTATCCGCTTCAAGTGCAGCGCTTCGTGAAAAGCTTGACAGTCAGTCTCCAGCGTCTGCTGACACCCGATTTCGGCCTCATAGAGGTTCTCGGTCGCGTCTTCACCCAGCAGCGGCTGGGTCGTCGAGAAGAACACCTTCGACCCGTCCTCAGACGCCCCTTCGAAATGTGCGCCAGCCAGCACTTCTGGCTTTGTTTGGCATTCTGAGCAACCTTCAGAAGGCTCTGAGATCGCGACCGTATGGGCATCGGGTCCGCCGTTGTCGATCCGCGCGAACAACTCTGTCACCGGGGGCCCCGGGGCGTTGCACCCGTTCCCAGGCGGGTACGCCGTGAAGAACACTACCTCACCATTCTTGGACACAGCGTTATGGCCAGAATCCATTGATCCACTGGGGCTGCCACCGCCGAGCAGGGTTCCACAGTCACTGATCTGGTCTCCCTGCCCCCCGTTTTCATCGACACCTACCAACAGTGGGGACGGGTTACCCGTACCGGCGTACTCATACAAGCT
>Ga0210408_10003158_pt1 | contig 15403 bp, 12 predicted proteins | sample IncBWH4MmetaG_FD_155471 | JGI IMG/M metagenome (GOLD analysis project Ga0210408, IMG submission 155471) | Forest soil microbial communities from Barre Woods Harvard Forest LTER site, Petersham, Massachusetts, United States - Inc-BW-H-4-M | ecosystem: Environmental > Terrestrial > Soil >...
GACGGCGTGCCCTCGAATGAACGTCTCTCCAAGCTGGGCGTCGCGCGCATTAGCTACGGTCCAATCCCATACATCAGCGCGATGAATGTACTTCAGCAAGAGGCGAAGAAAGTCCTTTCCTAAACGACGACTACTAAGGTTTAACTCCAATACTTCGCCATCAACGCATCTGCGTCGGGCCTGCCCTCGCCGGTCGCGCCAGTGTTTTAGGACAGCGAACATTCGGGGCCATCCCCCAAAGGTACAGCGCCGCATAGCGGCGTGTCCTCGAACAGATGCTTCCAATAGTTCGGGAAGCTGACGAACGCGTTGTCCACTCCTTGCCCCCGGAAGACGTATGGCTGCACGCAGCACGGGCGGTGTGACCCCTGGTCTCCCTCGCAAAATCCATCCTCCGAACCCACCGCCAAAAGCTACGGTTTTCGCCGCGATTGGGGGACTAGCCGCAACAGCCTTTATCGGGCTACCCATTTTTTTGCTGCCGATTCGAACAATGGGATACAGAGGAGAAGAGTGTAGTGGCGGAAGAACCGTCCTCCGAACCCACGGCGAAAAACTACAGCTTGCGCGAGGAATTAGCGCAAATTCGCGGAATTCATCGGTCGCCTTGCGGTAGATTCGAACAATCGGATACTGGGGAGAGCTGTGGCGTAGAAATGGCGGAGAGAGTGTCAGTCAATCCCCATTGAAAGATCAAGCATTTTCGCCCTTCCTAGACCAAAACCCACCGTTTGAGCTACCGCCGGAAAATGGGATTTCGCCTTCGACAAAAGCCTGTCCCGCCCAATGGCCCGTCATCGACAACACTGCCATCAAGCGACTAGCGAAAGGCAAATTGCCGTCGCACCGCTCAGCCTGATCGCCGTCCAGTCGCAGAATCTGATGGTGGCTCATCCAGTTCTGGCCCAGCCCTTCAATTTCCGTCGGCGGTCGACGTCATGACAGAGCCATAGCGCGGAGGCACGCTGTGGCGTGGTTGCCGGGGAGCTTGCAACACCCCATACTTGCGATCGAACGCCAGCCAAGCTTTGAACCGTATTACGATACGTTGCGCCCTCGCCGCCGTCGTAAGCTCACGAGTGCTTCATGGCTCAGCGCGAATTCCGCAGCGCCAGCGCACGTCTGAGGTTAATTATCGAGGTATCGAAGCGCTCACCGCGATCAATTGCGCGAAAGCTGATGCCGATGTCCGTCTGTCGTTTTTCGCGCTACGCTGCCGTGACGACCTCCGCGTCGTGGCCGTAGAGTCTGCTCATCGCCTCGGGATTGCCGCGCAAACCCACCGTGGCGTAAGCTTGATCCCTCTCGTATTGCTTGGGTCCATCATGCAGATGGAAGCTCGTAGAAAGGGCCTGGGATCGCTCTTGCAACATGGTTGTTCTCGGTTTTCGCAATGCGACGTAAGCCTGAAACGCCGCCGGAACATCGAAGGCAGTATTTTTCAGGCAAGCCGCCAACGTCGCGCCGTCCTCGATGGCCTGCGTTGCGCCTTGCGCCATGAAAGGCAGCATGGGATGACACGCGTCTCCCAAAAGCGCTACACGCCCCCGAGTCCATTCCGGCAGCGGATTGCGATCGAACAACGCCCACTTGAACGTCTCATCGACCGCGGTGACGATCGTTGCAATCTGCGGATGCCACCCCTCATAGTTCTTTAAGGCATCGGAGATCGAGCCGCGATCAGACCATTGTTCTCGCGTCCAAGTCGCCTCTTCGCTGACCGCTATAAAGTTCAGAAATCGACCGGCGGAAACGTAGTAGTGGACAAAGTGTCCGCCTGGCCCCACCCAGTTTGTGACATCAAGTGGAAGGCTGAGGTGCGCGACGCGTTCAGCGGGAGCAAGTCCCCGATACGCGATCTGCCCAGAGAACCGTGGCTTTTCCTCGCCGAAAAGCCGCTCGCGAGTTCGGGAATGTATTCCGTCCGCCCCGATAAGGAGATCGCCACGCTCGGACCCGCCATCCTGAAAGTAGGCGGTCACGCCGCTTTCGTCTTGCTCGATGTCGACCAGGCGTCGTCCAAGCTCAATGTCCCTGGGACCGAACGCTTCGGCCAGAAGGTTGATGAGGTCAGCCCGGTGGAAATGGTAGTAGGGCGTCCCGTATTGGCTCTCAATGGATTCGCCCAATTCTTCGCGCCCCAGGACACGACCGTCTTGCCAGCGACGAAAGACGATCGCAGAGGGGCGGACCGCGACACGCGCCATAGCGTCGCCAAGCCCGTAGCGGCCAAGCAGGCGGGAAGCGTTGGGGCTGATCTGAATGCCCGCCCCAACCTCGCGTTGCGCGATGGTCTGCTCAAACAAAGAAACGTCGAGACCGGCTCGACGCAGCGCAATAGCGGCGGCCATGCCTCCGATGCCGGCGCCGATCACCAGAGCATGAAGCCGTTTCACGGTGCCACACCCAAGGCGCGCCGGGCCTGACGCTGGAATAGGTCTACGTCGCCGCTGAACCAATTGCGGAAGGCAGCCCGCGGGCACTTCAGCGTTCCCGCTACCAGTGCACGCTTGATGCCGCTTTGCTGCCGGAGGTCGGCAATGAATTCACCCAAGGATTTCCTCCTTACGCAATGACGCAGAACGTTGAATCGCAAACGTGCCGGGCTTTCGAAGCGGCGGTCGAAACGCTCGATTTCCGCTCACAAATCGATCGATTCCCGATCGGTCCTAATGCCGCACGTTTGTGTTAGACCTCGGCAACGACCCGGTTTTCGATCGCGCCTATTTTGTCGACCTCGCACCTGACGGTATCGCCGACGACCAATGGTCTCGGCGGCTTGAAAGCGAAGCCAACGCCGCCCGGAGTTCCCGTGAAAATGAGATCGCCCGGCTCAAGGGTCATGGCCTGTGAAAGCTCGGCGATCTGCTGCCAAATATTGAAGACCAGATGCCGGGTGTTGGAGTTCTGGCGAAGCTCGCCGTTGACCAAAGACCGCACCCCCAGAACGTGCGGGTCCTCGATTTCATCGGTGGTGACGATGCTCGGGCCAAAGGGACAGTGCGTATCGAACGATTTTCCGAGCATCCATTGAGGGGTTTTCTGCTGCCAATCGCGAACGGTGACGTCATTGCCGACCGCGTAACCGAAGACGTAGTCCGGGGCGCGCTCCGCCGAGATTCGACGGCCCTTCTTGCCGATAACGACAACGAGCTCCACTTCATAGTCAAGCTGATCCGATATGATGGGCTTGTGTATTCCGCCAAAGGGCGAGTTTACTGAAGTTGGTTGCTTGCAGAACCAGACCTGCTCGGTCGGAATCTTCACTCCCGCGTCCTTCGCCTCCGCGATATGGTCCGCATAGTTCAGCCCTATGGCGAGAATCTTGCCCGGACGCTCGATCGGGGCAAGCAAGGTCGCACCGCGAACAGGCGAGACCGGGCGCCCCGCAATTCTTTTCGTAAGCGGTCCCTTTATCTCCTCCCAGCGATCGATAACGCCAATCATGTCGGTGGGCGCTTCGGGAAGGAGATCGCCGAGCGCAATGACCGCATCGTCGATCATTACGCCCGGTGTTGAGGGAGTGTCGTTCGTCGCAAAACGCACCAGCTTCATGGTCTTTTCCTCTCGAATATCAGCGCATTGCGCAGGGGAAGGCCGACGCTTGGGCCGACTGTCGACAGCTTTGCGCCGTCACGCCTGTCCAAGATTGAAAGCAAACTCGGAACCCCATGCGTTGAGCTCGGTCAGCTTCCACGTGCGGGGCTTCATCGGAAAGTGCTCGTGCCAAGGACGCGCCTCACACATGCCCAATTCCGGTATGAATACGTCCATCTCGGTGTAGAGTTCGATCAAGACGCGTTCGGGGTCGTAGTGATAGGCGGCCAGATTGTGACCCGCCGTATGACGAGAGGGTCCCCAGAGAGTTGGCGTTCCGGCGTGGCTAAGCTTGTCGCACGCGGACGGGTGAGCCGCGTTATCTTTTAACTGGAACGCGACATGGTGAACCCTCGACTCGGGGATATTCACAAGGTTGATCACGTGATGATCGCGATTGCATGTCAGAAACGTCGCGATGCCTTCGAATTCGTCCGTGTACCAAAAGCCAAGGAAGTCCTCGTAGAACCGCCGCAGTTTGTCGGCCTCGGGGCTGATCACCGCGACGTGCCCGAGGCGCAAGGGAGCCACGCCGGCTTCCTTGAATCCGGGCGCAGGCGCCTCAATATGCGGATAAAATTGAAGGACGTGGCCGGAGACGACCTCGACCTCGATCAGAGATGCGATACCGGGCTGGCTGTCTGACTTTGTTTCGGGACGCAAGCCGAGATCGCGAAGGTCCTTCAGGAGGGTCGCGATATCGATATTCGGCTTGAGTTGGTAGCCAAGGCTCAGCAGCGACTTTTGGTCGGTTTTCTTGAGGATGATGTTGTGATGCTCGTACCCGACCGACAGATAGACCTCCCCGTGATGGCCCTTGACCGTCTCTGACAGGCCCAGGCTGCTTACGTAGTGCGCGGTCGTCCTTTCGAGATTCGTGCATCCAAGGCCTACATAGCCGAGCTGAAAAACCTTCGGATCAAAAATTCTGGGCATCATTTCCTCCGCTGACAGTCTCTCGTTGCTTAGTCGCCAATCGCGCTCATTCGGCAAGCACGGCGGGTTGCCGCCGTTCCAGCACCGACGCGCTTTCGCGTCCTTGACCTGGCAAGGGCGCAAGGGCCTCATGGGTGAACCAGGCCGGAAGGGATGGAGCTTTTGATTGGCTCGAGCGAGCTGGTGAAGGAACGAAGCGCGCGCGCGCCTCGATCACCTTCTGGGCGATATAGTTCGCCACCGTTCGAACTCTCGGCAGATCCCGAAGATCGGCGTGAACCACCATGTGATAGGCTTGCGTCGCCTTTACGACATCCGGGAGAACGGGCGTCAAGGACGTTTCCTGATCGGCGACGTAGCGGGAAAGAATGGCGAGGCCTGCGCCGCTCACCGCTGCTGCCAATTGCCCCGCGAAGCTTGAACATGTGAATCGGAGTGTCGGTGTGCAGTCGAGCCCGGTCGCGGCGTCCAGCAGTGCGGCGGAGTTGAAGTCGCTGACGCAGCCGATCCAAATTTGCCTGGCGAGGTCGGGCGCTCCGTCGATCGGACCATGGGCGTCGATGTAGTCTCGTGTCGCATAGAGACGCATTTCGAAGTCGGTCAGCTTTCGAACGAAAAGACGACCTTCGACCGGCCTTTCGATGCCGATCGCGATGTCGACTTCTCGCTTTGATACGCTGAGCGCGTAGGGCAAGGTGATCAACTCGATTTTCAGACCCGGATGAAGGCCCTGCAGTTCGCCAATACGCTTTGCCAAGAACACATTGCCGAAATCATCGGGCGCTCCTATGCGCACCAACCCTTCGACATGTTGCGTGCGCCCGGCGATGTTGCGTTGAATCTCCCAAACGGAGCTCTCTAACGCGTCCACATTTTCGTAGAGTCTCTGGCCTACCTCGGTCAGGCGGTAGCCGTCGGGCCGGCGTTCGAAGAGCTTGCTCTGGAAAGCGCTTTCGAGGCTGGCGATATGCCGCCCGACAGTCGTGTGATCCTGGCCGAGGCGCCGTGCGGCCGCCGTCAGTTTTCCGGCGCGAGCGACCGCGAGGAAATAGCGCAGGTTGTCCCAATCGAGGTGTTCGCTGGTCATCTGCTGGCCTCACCTTGGATCGCCTTGATCGGCGAGACTAGGAAGCGATTGCCGTGGGTTGTCTCGACGCAGCCACCGACGGCCATCCCAGCGCACGCGTGAACAGGTATTCGGCGTGGTCGGAATCGCTCTCGGCGTTGCCCCGCCAGCAAACGTGCTGGTCGGGCCGCACCAGGACTAGCTTTGCCTGGTAGATCTTCGCCAGTTCAGGATCAGCGATCCGCAGAACCTCGAGCGGGACGCACCTGCGAGCCGCAGCCGCTGCGATGTGGTCAGTGGAGGCGTCGTCGAACGCCAGCAGCGAGAACCAGGGCCCGAGCTTGTCGTGCAGAGGCGTGCCATCGGCAAAGTAAACATTGGGCAGTCGCGCGCCTGGCAGCGTCGTGGGCTCGTAGGCAACCGGGTCCCGCGGAACGTCGACGAAGGGCTCGGGCATGACCACAGGAGAATCGGCATAGCAATAGCCCATCTCGATGCCGTAGCTTTCGTTCTCCGCGTTTCCAAGCCCCTTGATGCGGACGCCCGCTTCGGCGAGGGCCGCCTCACTCTGGGCGTCTCCGGAACTGGCGAGGTCCTCGTAGGCTTTCCCGATCGCCAATCGTACGGTCATATGGCGCCAGGCCGCCTGACAATTGCGCAGCCCCACGGGGCGACGTTCCCGGTCGTAGGACTCAAGAAGAGCCGGCCCCGCGTAGCCCTTCAAGGTCGCGGCCAACTTCCAACCTATGTCGAACGCATCGCCGATGCCCGTATTCATCCCGTAGCCACCCGTGGGAATGAATTGATGGGCCGAGTCGCCCGCGAGGAAGACCCGTCCACGATTGTAGCTCTCGGCAACGAGCAAATGCGGATTCCAGGGATTCGCAACGAGAGTCTCGAATGCGAACGGACGCCCAGCGAAGCGATGGACCAGCGCAGAGGGATCGATTTCGTCCAATCGGACATAGGGCGGGAGAAATGTGTGCAGAGTCCAGATGTCCCGATCGTTCTGCGCGATCATGGTCGCCTGCGAGGTCTGATAGTGCCAGGCGATACCCCATGGCTGCAGGACGTCGCGGACATCGGAGCGAAAATGCACCATATAAAGCTGAGCGACCCGGGCAATTCCGTCGTAGCGGATGTCAAGGCAAGCACGAACCTGGCTGATGCCGCCGTCGCAGCCGACCAAATATTGGCACTTTATTTTTTCGGTCTGGCCGGTTTCGACATTCTTTACAGTCGCGATCACAGAGTCCGGATCTTGAACGAGGTCCTCGAAGGCGACGCCGAATCGCACGTCGACTTTCGGCTCCGTCTCGATCGCTCGCTTAAGAACAGGCTCGATCGCGACCTGGGACACCCGCATTGCGGGTTCGACCGGCTGCGAGCCGTCGTTGCGCTCACGAATGATCGCCCTCGCCTGCTCGACGCTCGGATAGCGAAACCGATGCAATTCATGTCCGGAAAGAGACGTGATCCACGACACGTCGAAATTGTTCGTTTCCGGAATGGCAACTTCACGCAGGTGTTTCGACAATCCAAGCTTCCGAAACAATTCCATGCTGCGTGAATTTGTAATATCCATCTTGGGGTGGCGCGTCGTTGATGGATTTTTCTCGACGAGCATACATTCGATCCCGAATGACGCGAGCGCTTTTGCCAACGTCATGCCAACGGGGCCGCCCCCCGCAATCAGGACAGGAACTTCCTTCATGAGTTTCCTCCATATCCCCGGGCGAGGAGCCCATTCCGTGCCTCGGGCCTCCGAGTTGCGTTCAGGCTCTCGGAGACCTGAAATCGGACGCCTTCCCTTTGGGGCTGCCGTATTTTACACTTGGCAAATTATATAGGAGAAAAATTTGCCAACTGGCAAGTCTTTTTTTTCGGCGGAACTGAAACGACCGAAATCGGCAAAGCCGGCCCAGGAGCGGCGGGCCGCACGAGCGCGCACTTCGACGCCGCCCAAGGGGGACTCACGCGCTCGGATCATCGAAGCGGCGCGCGAGGCTTTTTCTACGATGGGTTTCGAAGGGGCGTCGCTGCGGGGCGTCGCCAAGGAAGCGAACGTGCAGCACCAGCTGGCGACCTACTACTTCAAGACCAAGGAAGAGCTTTGGATGGCGGTTATGGACGAACTGGCCACCGGCTTTTTCGACCAACTGGGCGAACGCATTCGCGGACTCGAGGGGGTCGATGCGGCCACCAAGCTGCGACTGGTCGTGCGTGAGTTCGTCAAGTACTCGGCGGAGAATCCGCAGCTTCATCGCTTGATGACCATGGAGGGCCGTAAGGAGAGCGAACGCCTGGTCTGGTTGGTCAAGCGTCACATCTCGCGATTCTTTGCGATCAGTACAAAGCTCATTCGTGAAGCGCAGGCGTTAGGCGTGGTTAGGCCGGGCGACGCCGGTCAATTGCATTATTGCGCCATCGGCATCGCGACCGCGACGTTTTCGCTGGCGCCCGAATATAAGCTCGTCACCGGAAATGACCCCTTCACCCGCTCGCATATCGAGCAGATCGCAGACCTGGTCTGCGATTTCCTGTTTATTCCTTCCGGAAAGTAGTGGCGGAGGCGATCCGACCTCGCCTATCCGTTGGCTCGGGCGTTTGCCGCAGGCAACTGAATGACGAACTTGCCCGTATTTTCGCCGTTGTAGAGGCGCTGCAGAGAACCGGGAGCATGCTCCAACCCTTCATGAATCTCTTCGCGGTAGTTGATGCGTCCTTCCTTGATCCATCGAGAAATCTGCGCCGCGGCTTCCGGAAAGCGGCTCAAGAAATCAGTCGCCAGGAAGCCTTGCATTCGCGAACGCTTCACCAGCAGGTGACGCTCCGGTCGCGGCCCCATATTCCAGGGATTCCAGCTCGGATAAGACGCCGTGCCGCAGATCACAATGCGTGCGCCGATCGCCAGGTTTCGCAACACAGCGTCCGAAATTGATCCTGAAGTGTTGTCGAAATAAACATGGACGCCGTCCGGGCAAGCGCGACGCAACGCTTCGTCCAGATCGCCCTCGCCTTTGTAGTCGATGGCGGCGTCATAGCCGAACTCCTCCAGGCATTGCCGTACCTTTTGGGGCCCACCCGCTATTCCCACGGTGCGGCAACCCTTGATCTTCGCAATCTGCCCCACGCAAGATCCCACCGCGCCCGCGGCGGTCGAAACGACCACGGTCTCTCCCGCCTTGGGGGCGCCGACATCGAAGAGGCCGAAATAGGCCGTGAAGCCGTTTAACCCCAGAACGCCGAGGTACAGTGAGAGCGGCAGGTCACTAGGCGCGATCTTGAGATTGACATGCTTGTCGGACGCGGACGCGTATTCCTGCCAACCGAACAAACCCATCAGCTTCTCGCCGACCGCGTAGCGAGGGTTTCGGCTCTCGATGACCTCGCCGACCGCAAAGGCGCGCATCGTATCGCCAATCTCGATGCGGGGCCAATAGGTGCTGGCGTCGGCAATCCATCCGCGCGCCGCCGGGTCGCTAGAAAGATAGTGATTTTGAACGAGAAATTCGCCCTCGGCGATCGAGGGAACGTTGCTGTCTCTAATGTCAAAATTTTCAGCTTGCGGAATTCCGTTTGGACGCGACTTGAGCCAAACTTGTCGGTTGCCTGTCATTGAATTCCCCTAAGCGTCGCCTCCGGGCCCAATCGCCCCGAACGCTCGGAGCGGGGGAAGCATCTCCCGAGGCAATGTTAGGACCGGCGCATCGCGAACCAAACTAAAATGCTTGCACATGCGATATGCGCATTTCCCCATTCCCGGCCTGACATCTCTTATGAGGAACAGGCGCTAGTTCTGCTCCTCGTGCCTGGATCAGGGTGGGCGAGTCAACAGCGTGAACCGGCCGCTCGACTACCATAAGTGCGGCCGCGCGCAGCCCGGTTCGCTATGCTTGCCATAAGTGGCTAGGTATTTACTTGTGCATCACGATCGCGGTTGCGCTTCCTACAGAAGCCCCCGTTTGGCTTAGGGCGGATTTCTTTCTGTAAAAGTGGCAGGGGCTTTGCTCAGCGCGGAACTCCGCCTCAGAACATTCCATTTGAATTGGCGCGCCGCGTTGAGGGGAGCCTGTGCGGCGATCGGCGCAGGTGCCGCTTACTGCGGCGACCGCTCCGGCTCATATGATTTCGCGCCCGCCGTATCCTACCGCAAACATGGCCGCCACTATCACCGGATGTGACCACAGAGGCTCGCGCTTCGTTGAAAGGCCGTGATGAAATGTTTCCCAAGGCTGGCCGCTCTTCATAGCAAGAAGTCGATCGTTTCCCTGACTTCTGCCACCATATGGAGAGACAAATGACCAAAATGACCTTCGTGTCGGCTGCGCTGATCGCGGCAACCCTATTCGCAACCCAGGCCATGGCTGCTCGCAACGATTCCGCGGCACGGCACGCCACGACCAAGGACTGTGTACGGGCTCCAAACGTCGGCGCGTATGCCTCGGATCCGTACACTGTGCCCCCGTGCCTGCCCAACACCGCTACTGACACGTTCCAATAAGCGACGAGAGTCGGGCTGGCAGACCTCGCCAGCCCGATACTTTTTTCGACCGCACATGGGGCATGCGTTGCGCGCTCGGTGGCGTCCAACATAGGCGCGCGAATGTCCGTGTGCGCGGCATAGATGTGGCTGGCCGGCGCCGGCGATGTCGATCTCAGCGCCGCAGAAGCAGCGCGAATCCATCCGGGAATTGAATCGGCATCCTGTAGCCAATCCCAAAATGACATGTTTCCAAACGCTGCGGGCGCGCTCGCGCCGATACTCCTGGAAGTCGACTTGCAACAGCCAGCCCCAGGTAGCCTCGAAGGGCAGAAGGCGCATTGAAGAAGTCAAACACGGCGGGTGCCCGAGCCGGCCGCGGTCCGAGAACTAGTAGAAGCTACAGGTCCAGGCCCGGCTAGTTTGCGGAGACTGGCACGCTGGCGCGGATACCGATCCTGCCGATCTGAACGTCACCATAGAGCACGCGCCAGCGCTTTTCGCGAGCATCAGGATCGCGGCAGCGCAGGAGCACTATGCCATTCGGGCTTATTCATCTCTTGCCTCCCGACTGGTTAATCTCAAAACCAGAATGTCTGTGTCGAGCATGCGGCTCAGGGGCGCCATAGATCCACATGGGTTCGCCGCAGTCGCTCGGACCGTGATCGGTCATGCACGCGGCACTCCACGGTGGCGCTGCGATCTGGCGACCCTCACTGCCGAATGCCGGCGGCTGCGCCATACCTAGCATTGACAGGAAGGCGAACGCGCCAAGCAGTTTGAACTTAATCATGTGATTTCTCCACACGGAAGATACTTATCTGAGAGCAAGACCTCCGCTAGAGTACTGGCATTCCCGCATGCGAGAGCCATCTACGAGTGCAGCGATCACTGTTGCGCGATCGGGATTTTGAGATCGAATTTCGATTTGTTGGTTCAATCTTTGCGATGAGGGCCGTTGGGCTTCCGCCAGAACGTATGCCGTAGAGGCGCTTCGCGCACGAAGGGACAGTTCGGCCCTAGTTTTCTACGCTAGTGATGGCCGAATTCCTGCCGGCTTAATTCAGCGTCTCTACAAACAGGAAAGGCCTCGGGCGAGTTGGACGAAACTAGGCTTCAGCGCAGCGCGATCACTGCTTGGGTGCGGGATGTCCATTGTGAACTTGTTCACTGCGTGCCAGGAGCTGATCGTATAATCGATCGATCTCGCGCGCCTGACCGGGCGTGGCATCCTCCAGATGCAAGGCTCTCAGCTCGCGCTCGGTTGGCTGGTAATTACGACCATTGCGAATCGGCCATGGTCCCCTATGAAGTGGCGCGGATTGCTCTGCAGATACGATGTTTGCCAGCAATAGCGACGCCAGAGCCAATGCGACCCCAAAGACAATCTTGCTTGACATGGCTCGCTCCCAATCGGTTATCGAGCTCACACGCCAGCCCGTTTCATCAGGATGGGAAATCACTACCGAACGTGTGAAACCGCTTGCTTCGCAGATGTCGAGCATGTTGTGGCAGCCAAGTCACCATGTAGTGCTCCCGCAAGGGCCCGTCCGCGGCAAGCTCATAACGCGCCACGTGGGTGGCCAGGGCTCCATAGGCCAGGTCAATATTTCTATGCGAGCCTTCGTGGACAATTGTTGCAACCTCGACCTCAGGCGAGTGGTAGGGCCGGACCCGACTGATACTTTCGATCGGCCCATCACAGGGAATGTAGATCGTTGCCGCACCTCGCCCTTTGGCGAAGATCTCGTCCGAGAAGAGTCCGCCCGCCGGGGCGACGACTCGTCTGCCCTGGGTGGCGAGTGTCGAGTGCAACTCTGCCAACGCGCCCGACAGCCACGCCACAGCGTGCTTTACGTCGACGTGCTCACCAATGGCAGCGCCCAACATCGGGGCGATGTGGCGATGAGAAATGGTCACGGGGCCCGCAGGCGGCCCGAGTAGACCGCGCAGCTCCGACACAGCGCTTCGAGTTCGTTCCAGATCATCTTCGAGTCGTCTCAAGTGCGCGGCCATAATGGCGTTGCGGGTCGAGCCGTCAGGCGAGGCAAGCAGCTGCCTGATCTCGTTCAGCGGCATCCGCAGCTCCCGAAAGCGCTTGATCATCTGCGCCTGCGGAATCTGGTTGGTCAGATAACGCCTGTAGCCGGATTGGGCATCGACTTCCGCCGCCGCCAAGAGGCCCGTGTCGTGATAGTGCCGCAGCGTCTTGATCGTGAGCAAGGTGGCTCGCGAAAAGTCCCCAATCGTAAGCATGACCGGCGTAGCTGGCATGGCCTTAGTCTGCACTCTCCCCTTGCAGGAGAGTCAACCCTCAAAAAGGGGCTTGAGTCTCCCATTGCTGGAGGCTGCAGAATGGGTCCTGAAGGAGATGCACGCCATGTCTAGCTATCTTGTCTATATCTGCCAGGCGGTGAAGAACCGAGCGGGCCTCGAGGGCTACTGGCAGGTCGCGCGGTACCCCGAGAATATAGATGTGCTCGCAGGGTACGCTCCATTCGAGGTGCTCGACGCGGATCAGGATGAGCGCGTCGAGGGAATTGTGTTGGCTGAATTCCCTCCGTTCGAGCAGACGGTCGAGTGGTTCAACGGTGATGCATATGTCCAAGCCCGCAAAAACCGGGAGGGCAACGAATACCTCGGCATGCTCGTGGAGAGCGGAGTCGCGCCTATCAGCAAAGGCAGTGCTCGCATGCCTGCGTATGTCGTCTTCGTTTGCCGTGAGGTTTTTGATCGGGAGGCGCTCAATGCTTATCGGCAGCGCGTGAATGGAACCTTGGGTGGGCACTCGGCTCGGGTCCTAATTGACCAAAGCCGGTTCCTGATCCTGGAGGGACAGGGTCCGGCCGAGGGAGTGACGGTGTATGAGTTCCCCTCAAAGGATGCCGCGCGAAGTTGGTATGACAGCGTGGCCTATCAGGAGGTCCGGCAACATCGGAAAATGGGTGCAAAGTATCTGGTAATCCTGACAGAAGGCGGAGCGCTGCCTGCCGAACAACGGATGCCGCACACCAAAGTCGCTGGCTAGCTGGCGAGCTGCTCCCTCCTTTTCCTTGTCGCCAGAGATTAGGGTGATATGAATGGCATCTTGAGGCGCCGGTCAGTTTTCAATGACAGCGCTCAGCCGATCAGAGCTGCTGAACGATCGTGCGACCGAGGGGTCGCTGCGACCACCCAGGCGTCAAGTCCGTAAGACAACGTCAGAACTGGGAGGAGAGAATGGCAGACGCTTCCGAGCGACGGAAAGTAGTTCGTGCGGCCTGCCCGCATGACTGTCCGGATACATGTGCCATGCTAGTGACCGTCGAAGATGGACGGGCGGTTGATGTTCGAGGCGACCCAGAGCATCCCTTCACGCGAGGAGGGCTGTGCGTAAAGGTCAACAACTATGAACAGCGGGTCTACAGCCCGGAACGACTGCTTCTTCCGCTTAAGCGCTCGGGGCCGAAAGGGAGCGGCCAGTTCGAACGCATCGGTTGGCACGAGGCGATGGACACAATCCGGAGTCGCTGGACCGATATCATCGATCAATTCGGGGCGACCGCCATCCTGCCCTACAGCTATCTCGGCACCGAGGGCATCCTCAACGGCCTCAACGTCGGCGATGCCTTTTTCAACAAGCTCGGCGCTACCATTAGCGAGCGGACTTTTTGCGATTCGGGCTCGTGCACGGCCTACTTCATGACCATCGGTCCCTCGCCCGGCATGGATCCGGAGAGCTTCAAGCACTCGAAATACATCATTCTCTGGGCCTGCAACACGATCAGCACCAACTTGCATCACTGGCCGTTCATCGCCGAGGCAAAGAACAACGGTGCAAAGTTGGTCGTGATCGACCCGTTCAAGACACGTACTGCCCGAGAAGCCGATTGGCATATTCCTATTCGTCCCGGGACCGACGCGGCTCTGGCGCTCGGCTTGATGAACGTCATCATCGGCGAGGACCTGGTCGACCAAGATTACGTCCAGAACTACACGACCGGGTTTGACGAGCTCAAGGAGCGCGCCCGTGCCTACCCACCGGAGATGGTTGCGAAGATCACCGGGATTCCGGCGCAAGATATCAGGACGCTCGCGCGCGAATACGCAACCACCCAACCGAGCGTGATCCGCATCGGCGTCGCCATCGAACGCCACGCCGGCGGCGGCCAGACGGTGCGCGCCGCCGCTTGCTTGCCGGCACTGGTAGGTGCTTGGCGCCATGTTGGCGGCGGCATGTTGCAGTTGCCGATCTGGGCTTTCCCGGTCAAATGGGAGAACTTGATGCGCCCGGATTGGATCAAGCCCGGCACGCGCGTGCTGAACCAGTGGCGACTGGGACCTGCACTGACCGGCGAGGAGCCGCTCGATCCGCCGATCAAGTCGCTGTTCGTTTACAATTCAAATCCTGCCATCGTAGTCCCGGAGCAGGAAAAAATCATCCAAGGCCTCAAGAGCGAGGACCTTTTTACAGTGGTCAGCGAGCAATTCCTCACCGACACGGCCCGGTACGCAGACATCGTACTCCCTGCCACCACGCAGCTCGAGCAGTTCGATTTGATGTTCTCGTGGGGGCATCTCTATCTGTCGCTGAACCAGCGGGCGATCGCGCCGCTCGGCGAGTCAGTATCCAACACCGAGCTGTTCCGGCGGCTTGCCCGCACCATGGGCTTCGATGACCGCCAATGGCAGCGGAGCGACGAAGAGATGGCAGTGGATGCCTTGGATTGGGCGAACCCGGCCCTTCAGGGAATAACGATGGATCTTCTGAAGGAGAAGGGCTGGGCGCGCCTGAATGTAGGAACGCCGGAGACGTACGCGCCCCATGCCAACGGCAACTTCCTCACCCCGTCCGGCAAGTGCGAATTCAAGGCGTCGATGGCGGCAGGCGGCAACTTCGTGCTACCGCTCTTCCGTCAAGGCTCGAACGAATTCCAGGCGGGCGAGCCGGTCGATCCGCTGCCAACCTACATTCTACCTAACGAGTCGCCGGCAACCAACGCACGGCTCGCCGCCCAATATCCGCTCAACATCATCTCCCCGAAGAGCCACGCATTCCTCAATTCGTCCTATGGCAACTTGCCGGGTCAATTGCATCACGCCGGGGAGCAGTTCGTGCTTGTCAATCCGAAGGATGCCCTCGCACGGAATGTTGGCGAAGGGAGCCCCGTTCGGATCTTCAATGATCGCGGCAGCTTCGAGGCGATCGCGAAGGTGAGCAGCGACGTCATGCCAGGTGTTGTCGTCGCCCCTATGGGATATTGGCGCAGCCTGAGCCGAACGGGTGCGACCGTAAATGCTCTCAACCCGTCAGCCTTTGCAGATCTTGGACGCGCGCCAAC
>Ga0210408_10003159_pt1 | contig 15393 bp, 11 predicted proteins | sample IncBWH4MmetaG_FD_155471 | JGI IMG/M metagenome (GOLD analysis project Ga0210408, IMG submission 155471) | Forest soil microbial communities from Barre Woods Harvard Forest LTER site, Petersham, Massachusetts, United States - Inc-BW-H-4-M | ecosystem: Environmental > Terrestrial > Soil >...
ACCGTATCGCACGCATGACTAGTTCCTTTCTCACGTTTGATTCTACCGCGGCTGTGCAGGGCATGACTGGCATCAAAGCGAATAGCGGTTGATCGACGCGCGCAGCGCGGGTCCGATCCAACCCTCGCAAAGCTCATTCGGCAGGCGCCGGCACGACATGACCGGAGGCCGCTTGCTTCTTCTCCCCGAAGAGCCAGCTCTGCAGCCGGTCCAGATAGATATAGACAACTGGCGTCGTGTAGAGGGTGAGAAGCTGCGACAGCGCGAGGCCGCCGACGATGGCGTAGCCGAGCGGCTGGCGGATCTCCGATCCGACTCCGGTACCGAGCATCATCGGAACGCCGCCAAGCAGCGCCGCCATCGTGGTCATCAGAATCGGCCTGAAGCGCATGATGCAGGCCTGATAAATGGAATCTTCGGCCGTCAATCCCTGTTCATGCTCGACGTGCTGCGCAAAATCGACCAGCATGATTCCGTTCTTCTTGACGATGCCGATCAGCAGGATGATGCCGACGATCGCGATCACGCTGAGATCGTAGTGAACCGCCATCAGCAGCAGCAGCGCACCGAGACCGGCCGACGGCAGCGTCGAGATGATCGTGATGGGGTGAATCAGGCTCTCGTACAGCACCCCGAGAATGAGGTAGATGACAAAGAGCGCGGCGACGATGAGGATCGGCGTGCTCTTCAGCGAGTCTCCGAATGCCTGGGCGTTGCCCTGAAAGCTGGTCTGAAGCGAGAGCGGCTTGCCGAGATCCTTCTCGATCTTTTGGATGGAGCTTACGGCCTGGCCGATGGCGGTGCCCGGCAGGAGGTTGAACGAGATCGTCACCGACGGGAACTGGCCCTGATGGTTGACCACGAGCGGGGCGACCTTCACCGCCGAATCGACCAGCGTCGACAGCGGCACCTGCTGTCCGCTCGATGATTTGACATAGATGCCGTTGAGCGCTTCGGGCGAGTATTGGAATTTGGGATCGACCTCCATGACGACATGATATTGGTTCAAGGTCGTATACATGGTCGAGACGATCCGCTGGCCGAAGGCGTCGTCGAGCGTGTTGTCGATCGTAAAGGGCAAGATGCCATAGCTCGAGGCGACTTCACGCTTGATCGTGATGTCGAGCAGCGGCCCCGCATTGAGCTGATCGGTAGCGACGTCGGTGATGCCGGGGAGCGCCTTGATCCTGTTGAGGAACAGCCCCGCCCAATGGTTGAGCTCGCCGGGATCGGCGTCGTTCAGCGTGTACTGATACATCGTCTTGGACACGCGGCCACCGATGGTGATGTCCTGCGCAGCTTGCATATAAAGCGTGATGCCCTGGATCTTGGCGAGGTTGGTCCGCAATCGCGCGAGCACCTCGTTCATGCTGCCGCGCTGGCTCTTGGGCTTCAGCGCGATGTAAACGCGGCCGTTGTTGACCGTGGTGTTGCCTCCGCCAGCACCTACGGCCGCGCCGACTGAGGCGACCGCGGGATCCCGCACCAGGGCATTGAGCAGGGCTTGCTGACGCTCGGCCATGGCCTGAAACGAGATATCCTGCGCCGCCTCGGAGAGGCCGATGATCAATCCGGTGTCCTGTTCGGGAAAGAAGCCTTTGGGGATGACCAAGTAGAGATATCCGGTCAACGCGATGGTGCCGAGCATTGTCATAAGAGTGATGAAGCGGTGTCGCAGCACGATTTTGAGGCCGGCCTCATAGAGGTTGAGCAGGCCATCGAAGCCACGCTCGAAAAGCCGGTAGAGCCAGCCGTGCTCCTTGCTCTGCGGCTTCAGCAGGCGCGAGCACATCATCGGCGTGAGCGTCAGCGAGATCAGCAGCGACAGCATCAGCGAAACGCTGACGGTGATGGCAAATTCGCGGAACAATAGACCGACATATCCGCCCATCAGGAACAGCGGAATGAACACTGCGATCAGCGACAGCGTGATCGACACGATGGTGAAGCCGATCTCGCCAGCACCCTTCAGGGACGCCTCGAACGGCGTGGCGCCTTCTTCCATATGCCGCACGATGTTCTCGATGACGACGACGGCATCGTCAACCACGAAGCCGACCGCGATCGACAGCGCCATCAGGGAGAGGTTATCGAGGCTGTAGCCGAGCTCGTAGAGGACGGCGAAGGTGCCGACCAGCGACAGCGGCACGGTGACGGCCGGAATGACCGTGGCCCAGAAATTGCGCAGGAATATGAAGATCACCATCACCACAAGTGCGACCGTCAGCATCAACGTGAACTGCACGTCGCTGACCGAGGCGCGGATAGTCTCGGTGCGGTCGGAGATGATGTTGACCTTGACCGCCGGCGGGATCGAGGCCTGAAGCACCGGCATCATCGCCTTGATCCGGTTCACGGTGTTGATGACGTTGGCGCCGGGCTGGCGCTGGATCGCCAGGATCACCGCCCGCTTCTGGTTGAACCAGCCCGCGATCAGATCGTTCTCCGGCGCGCTGATGGCGCGGCCCACATCGCGTATGCGGACCGGCGCTCCGTTGCGATAGGCAATCACCAGATTGGCGTAATCGTCGGCTTTCAGCAGTTGATCGTTGGTATTGAGCGTGTAGGTCTGGCGCGGACTGTTGAGCGTGCCTTTCGCCAGATCGACATTCGCTTGGCCAAGCGCTGTGCGAACGTCCTCGAGGTTGATGCCGCGGGCGGCCAGAGCCTCCGGATCAAGCTGCACGCGAACGGCGGGCTTCTGCTGACCTCCGATGCCCACGAGACCGACGCCGGATATCTGCGATATCTTTTGCAGCAGAATATTTTCTGCATACGCATCGACGGTGGTAAGCGGCAGGGTGTCCGAGGTCAAGCCGAGCACCAGGATCGGCGTGTCAGCCGGATTGACTTTCCGGATCGTCGGCGGATAGGGCATTCCCACCGGCAGGTACGCGGTCGCGGCATTGATCGCCGACAGCGTATCGCTGACCGTGCCATCGATCTGGCGATTCAGGTCGAACTGAAGGGTGATCTGGGTGTAGCCAAGTGCGCTCGCCGACGTCATCTGGGCGAGGCCCGGGATCTCTCCGAACTGCAATTCGAGCGGCGTTGCCACCGAAGACGCCATGGTCTGCGGATCGGCGCCCGGTAGCTGGGCCGTGATCTGAAGGGTCGGGTAGTTGACATTCGGCAGGGCCGCCACTGGCAATAGCGGATAGCTGACCAAGCCGCCGACCAACAGCCCGACCATCAGCAGGGCGGTGGCGATCGGCCGATGGATGAACGGCGCGGATATGTTCATGGGATTGGCGCCTGCTGTGCGCTTTGCGCGATCGCTTCCTGGGCTGCCTTGCCGTGCAGCAACCTGACACGCGTGCCGGGCTGCAGCTTGTATTGCCCGTCGACCACGACCTGTTCGTTGGCCTTGAGGCCGGAATCGATGAGGGCTTGGCCGCCACTGATCTCTGCGACCTTGACCGGCCTGCTCTCGACCGTGCTGTCGGGATTGATGACGTAGGCATAGGGTCCATTGGGACCCTGCTGCACAGCCGATGCAGCGACGGTCAGGCCGTTATGCCTGGTGTCGACGAGCAGCCGCGCGTTGACGAGTTCGCCGGGCCAGAGCTTGTGCTGTTTGTTGGGAAAATTCGCCTTGAGCTGAATCGAGCCCGTTGTCTGCAGGATCTCGTTGTTGACGAGGCCGAGCACGCCTTGATCCAACAGCATTGTATCGTCCTGGCTAAAGGCGAGAACCGCGAGCGGCGTCTGGGTCTTTTGCTGTTGCTGCTGGATTTGCGGCAGATTGGTCTCCGGGAGAGTGAAGATCAGCGAGATCGGATTGATCTGCGTGACGACGACGAGGCCATTCGTGCTTGATGGACTGATGATATTGCCGACGTCGATCTGACGAATCCCGACCACGCCGTCGATCGGCGAAGTCAGCCGCGTGAAGCTGAGCTGCACCTTCGCGGCGTCGATCAGCGCCTGGTCGGCCTTGATCGCAGCCTGTAGCTGCCCCACTTGCGCCTTCTGCGTCTCGAGCAATTGCGGGGTGGCCCAGCCTTTCTCCCCCAAGGTGGTGTAGCGGGTGAGATTGGCCTGGGCATTGATGAGCTGGGCCTGATCGCGTTCGAGGTTTCCGGTGAACTGATCGATCTGGGCCTGATAAGGACGCGGATCGATCTGCGCGAGCAGGTCCCCGGCATGGACGGTCTGGCCTTCGGTGAAGTTGATGCTGATGATTTGCCCCTGGATCTGGGCGCGCACGACGTCGGTGTTGTACGCAATCACCGTGCCGACGCCGTTAAGATAGATCGGCACGTCATGTTGGGCGACTACGCCTGCGACGACCGACACCGGGGGTGGTGGCGCGGGCGCGGCAGCGGCCTTCTCCAATGGGTGAATATGCGTGAAGTACAGAAGTCCGCCGGCCGCAAGCACGGCGGTCAGTAAGGCAACAGGGATGATGACTTTCTTTTTCATGGCCGCCCCGGAATGATCGACGTTCCAATGGCCCCAGCGGTGCCGGTTGTCAGGCCCGGCACAGTGCTTATCGTGGGAGATGAGACAATGGGCGGAGATGTAACAGTGGGCGTCGTTGGTACTGGCCCCACGGTACCCACAGTGGGCAATACGCTCATCGTCGGTACCGCCGCCGCGGAACTGACCCCAAGATTGCCAATCTCGATAGATCCCAGTGGGATTCCGGTTCGAGCGCCGCCACCCGGCGTTGTCGGCGACGTCGGCGTTTGAGTCGATGAAGCGGCAATGCTGCTTGAGCCGGAGCCGCACATTCCTGACATGCCCGAAGTTTCCAGCATGCCCGAGGTTGTCGACATTCCCGATGTCGCCGACATGCCCGATGACGTCGACATTCCCGAGGTTGCTGCGGCGGCGGCAGCTGCGGTTCCGACTGCCATTCCGCCACCATCGAAGCTCGCGGTGGATCCGAACATTCCCGATGGCGAAGTCCCCAGGGTCGAGCATGTGCCGCTCGTCGGCATCGAAATTGTGCCCGTTACGATGGGACCCGGGCTGACTCCGGGTGATGCGATTTCGGTAGAGCCTAGGGGGATGCCAGTCGGGGAAACCGTCGAACCCGTTGTTATGCCAAGCGGCGAGGTTGCGCCCATGCTGGGTGTCGGGCTGGCGATTCCGCTAACCTGCGCCATGGCAACGTTACCGACAATGAGCGCTGGAAGAGCCGCTGCGATCAACGAAAATTTCACGTGCATTCTCCGGTTTGCAACTATCTCGCCTGGTGTGAGGCCGCGGGACGTCGATCAATCCCGCACTGGCGCAGGAGATCTTCGGCTCGCGGCTGAACGTGAACGGTCGGCGCTGCGGCAGCAGGCGGGGGAGCTGTTTCCATGGGGCCGGCCTCGGCAGCGCTGATGCTTGAAATCAGAATGCTCGCGAGAATCGATGTTGCGAGAAGGACGCGCATGGAGCTGCTCCCGAGGTTTCGCGCAAGATTTTTGGACGCCGTTTCTTCCGAATTCTCTTGGCCGGAAGATGGACGGCTCGCTCAGCCTGTTCAATTAAATACGCGTTTATTGTCTTTGACGCCGATGCCGTCGCGCAAATCAGTTACGTTACCCGGATTCGAATTCTGTCTTTGTGAACGGGAGTTGGTCAAAGCGCGGTCTGCGATTGTCCGCGCACGCGTGTTTTGAGAATCTAACAATATATTTAATTGAGCAAGCTGCGTTCGCTTCCAATGTCTCCCGGATCATCCCTGATGGAAGAACATCCGCAGATATCGCGAACGTGGAGAGCTCGATGAGCGAAGACGATGTCATGGGCGTCGGCGAATACGATGGCGCTGCGGCGGGGTGGGGTGCCCTGAAAGCCGTTGCAGATGTCGTCCGCGGTCAGAAGGCCGTCGTTAAGGAGACGCGCGGTCTGCTCACCATGAACCAGCCGCATGGATTCGATTGCCCGGGCTGTGCTTGGCCGGATCCAAAACATACTTCGTCGTTCGAGTTCTGCGAGAACGGCGCCAAAGCCGTCTCTTGGGAAGCAACAGCCAAACGGACGACGCCGGAATTTTTTGCCGCGCATCCGGTCAGCGAACTCTGGAAGTGGAGCGATTTCGACCTCGAGAATGAGGGTCGTCTCACACATCCGATGGCGTACGATCCGGCGACGGATCGATACCTCCCGATTTCGTGGGACGAGGCGCTGGGGCGCATCGGCGCGGCGCTCCGTGGGTTGCCCCACCCTGACATGGCTGAATTTTACACATCCGGCCGGGCATCCAATGAGGCTGCTTTTCTCTATCAGCTGTTCGCGCGGGAATATGGAACCAACAACTTTCCGGATTGCTCGAACATGTGTCACGAGGCGACCAGCGTCGGTCTGCCGGAATCGATCGGCGTCGGCAAGGGAACCGTGACGCTCGGGGATTTCGACCATTGCGACGCGCTGTTTTGCATCGGCCACAATCCCGGAACCAATCACCCACGCATGCTGACGACGCTGCGTGAGGTCTCAAAGCGAGGCGTGCCGATCATCGTCTTCAACCCGCTGCGCGAGCGCGGGCTGGAGCGGTTCACTTCGCCGCAGCACCCCGTCGAAATGTTGACGCTGAGCTCGACGCCGATCGCCTCGACCTATTATCTGGTGAAGGTTGGCGGCGACATCGCGGTGCTGAAGGGAATCATGAAGACCCTCGTGGTGCTGGATGCGAAAAGCCTCGCCGAAGGCGGCGCGGGTGTTCTCGACCGCGACTTCATCGCAAATCACACGACCGGCATAGATGAACTGTTGGCTGACCTTGACGCGACCTCCTGGGACGAGATCGAAAAGGCCTCCGGCCTGTCGCGATCGGATATCGAGTTCGCCGGCAACATCTACGCCAAGGCCGAACGGGTCATCATCAACTACGGTATGGGGATCACCCAGCACCGTCACGGCACTGGCAATGTGCAGCAGATCGCCAATCTCTTGATGCTCCGCGGCAATATCGGGCGCCAGGGCGCCGGCATTTCCCCGCTGCGCGGCCACTCGAATGTGCAAGGGGACCGCACGGTTGGCATTACGGAGGTTCCGAATGACGAGCTGCTGGACGGACTGGCGCGCGTGTTCGGATTCGAGCCGCCGCGCCACAAGGGCCACAATGCGGTCGAAGCGATCGAGGCGATCCGGGACGGACGCTCCAAGGCCCTGGTCTGTCTCGGCGGCAATCTTGCCGTTGCGATGTCCGATCCGGAAGTCACATTCAAGGCGATGCGAAACCTCGACCTCGCCGTGCATATCGCCACCAAGCTCAATCGCTCGCATTTGCTGCTCGCCAAGCAATCCTTCATCCTGCCTTGTCTTGGGCGAACCGAGATCGATGCCCAGGCAACCGGCCCGCAGTCGGTCACCGTCGAAGATTCGATGTCGATGGTCCATGCCTCGCGTGGCGGCCTGAAACCCGCCTCCGAGCACCTCAGATCAGAGCCTGCCATCATCGCAGGGATGGCGCTGGCCACATTACTGCACACGCGGGTCAAATGGGCGGAGCTGGTTGCCGACTACGGCAAGATCCGCAATTGCGTCGAGGCGGTGTTTCCAGACTTCGCGGACTTCAATGCCCGCATCAAAAGGCCGGGTGGATTCCGGCTCTACGTTGCGGCATCGGAGCGGGAGTGGCGGACACCGACGAACAAGGCCAATTTTCTGGTCTATCCCGGACTGGACGAGGATCCTCGCGTCGCGGACCGCGAAGCGCTCACGCTCACCACGATCAGAAGTCATGATCAGTACAACACGACGATCTACGGCATGAATGATCGCTATCGCGGAATTACCGGGCGCCGCGACGTCGTGTTCGTCAACGAACGCGACCTAGCAAGCCGCGGCCTGAAGCACGGCGATCTCGTTGATCTCACCGTCGTGCCTGATGCGGGATCGAAGGCAGACAAGCGGGTCATGCGCAACCTGACGGCGGTCGCCTACAATATCGCGCAGGGTTCGATCGCGACCTATTATCCCGAGGCCAATGTCCTGGTTGCGCTCGATCATTATGACGCAAAATCCGGAACGCCGTCCTACAAATCGACGCCGGTTCTGCTCGGCGCCTCGCGAGACTAGGGCATGATCCGGAAAAGTGGACACCGGTTTTTCCGAAAAAGATCATGCTCAAACAAAGGGTAGAGCGCGATGACGATTCGAAGAAGAGTCATCTCGCTCTAGCTCCGAAAACCTACCTTGTTTGAAAGGTCCGGCCAGCGTACCTGGCGCCACAGATGAGGGCGATCTGCCCTCAGCTTGCGCGGGACTTTAGCGCGATCTGGAGATCGGATCTCGGTTCAGGCGTTCAAAGCCGCCAACATCGCCGCCGGCGCTTGTGCGGCGCGGGCCTTGGCGGCCTTCCGCACCTTCTCGAACGCGCGCGCCTCGATCTGCCGGATGCGTTCGCGAGATACGTTGAACTTTATCGCGAGCTCCTCGAGCGTCTGTGGCTCGTCGGCCAATAGACGAGCCTCGAAGATGTCCCGTTCGCGGCGGTCCAGTACATCGACTGCGGCGATCAGTGCCCTGCGTTGGCGTTCTGTCTCGTCCTGTTCTACGACGATGGCCTCCGGCGAGGGCGACTGATCAACGAGATAGTCCTGCCATTCGCCGGCTTCACCGTCATGTTGAATCGGCGCATTGATCGATTTATCACCGCCGAGCCGTCGATTCATGTCGACGACATCCTGGTTTGAGACATCAAGGCTCTTTGCGATCAAAGCTACCTGATCGGGATGCAGGTCTCCGCTTTCCAGCGCAGCGATCTTGTTTTTTGCAGAGCGCAATTTGAAGAATAGCTTCTTCTGGTTCGTGGTCGTGCCGATTTTCACAAGTGACCACGAACGCAATATGTAATCCTGTATGCAGGCTCGGATCCACCACATCGCGTAGGTCGCGAAACGAAAGCCTTTTTCAGGCTCGAACCGGTTCAATGCCTGCATCAGGCCGACGTTGCCTTCCGAGATGATTTCCGAAACCGGCAGACCGTAGCCGCGATAGCCCATGGCGATCTTGGCAGCAAGACGCAAATGGCTCGCGACAAGCTGGTCGGCAGCATCACGGTCACCATGCTCGCGCCAACGTTTGGCGAGCTGATACTCCTGGTCCCTTTCGAGCATTGCGAAACGACCGATGTCGGAGAGATAGCCTTTGCCGCGTCCGCCTCTGACAAATGCCGGCTGACGCCGGGTCCGAACTGCAAGGCCTGCGAATTGTCCCTCAATGCCCATATCAGTCGCTCCGTGCTGTAAGCTGGTTACCATCTGCCGTTGGAAACTCGAGTGGATCACCAGAGGATAGACGGGGGACGGCGGGGAGCCATTAAATTGAGGTTTAGAACATTAAATTCGAATTCAATCGAAGCTAGCCGTCGAATTGACGTCGCCTGGGTGACGCTTTGCTTGCCGCCGAAATCAATTGGGCCCACCCGGACGCGCTGGCGCCGGTCGCCAACTTCCGGGTGAGCCCGTTGAAGCCGCGAAAGCCGCGTCGGCGGCTTTCGGATCGGCTTAACATTCAGTAGGTGCAGGGCAAGGTGTCGGACGTGTAATACGGATAATACGGGCAACCCAGGCCGTCATCGTAGTAGCCGCCGCCGACGAAATGACGTCTTCCAACACCGAAGTGATCCCGGCCAAGACCAGCGCGACCTCCGCCGAAGCCGCCGATGTGAGCTCCGCCAAGGCCGCCGATGTGGCCACCACCAAAACCACCCATGCGACCTCCGCCGAAACCACCGATGTGACCTCCGCCAAAGCCACCACCGTGTCCGCCGCCACCGCCACCGCCGCCGCGGGCTTGTGCGCCCGTGGCAGCAAGGCTGCCGGCAATCAGCACACTTGCCAAAATCGTTATCAGTCGTCCTCTCATGATCTTTCTCCATTGGGATGGGCGGACGTTCCGCCACAGGACCTTCGTCAGATGTCGGCGTGTCTCAGCTAGACCATGCCGACGCCGCGATGGACTGGAGATGGGAGTTCCTATCGGTCGTCTCTATTAAATTCGCTTTCAACCGGATCGGACGCAGTGTTCCTCGGTTGGGGTGGCATCAGCTTTCACCCACACATAGCCGCCGCCTCCATCAGCTCGCATAGCGATCGATCGTTGCCGCAAATGAATTTGGTCTTGAAAAAATCGAACCGCGCACGCCCGCCTCATTGAGGGGATAGGACACGGCGTGCGCCGTCCGCTCGACAACCGCAGACTCGGGGGACAGGTGTGGCTGTTCTGAAAATGATCTAGGATCTCGCGGCTATTTGCGCCATTAAATAATGTTTTAAGAATTGCTCGCATTGCTCCCGGTGACGGGTCAGGACCGACGTGTTTCTTCGCGTCCGCTTCCGCTATCAATCGAATTTCGGAAAGTTAAATTTGTTTTTAGTTGAGTAAACCGCGTCAGGTCGCGACGTCTATTTCTTGTCGCTCTCCGCATTGTCCCGGAGAGTAGCGCTTTTCACGGCGCGGCACGCCACTGAACGGAGCAATGCACCATGGAACCGGCCCGAGTCGTGGATCGCCAGATTTGGCGAGCAAGCGGTCTCAGCTTTGGCAGTCGTTCGATCCCGGAAGAGACCGCGGTAGCGCTTACGTATAATGGCGGGACCTATGCGGTAATGATGGCGACACCCCACGATCTGGAGGATTTTGCGGTCGGCTTCAGCCTGTGCGAGGGCGTCATCAGCTCTCCCGATGACATCGATTCGTTGGACGTCATGCGTCTCGACGACGGTATCGAACTGCGGATGTGGCTTGGTAAACCAAAAGCCGATCGCTTGCAGGAGCGACGGCGGCATATCGCTGGACCGACAGGGTGCGGATTGTGCGGCATCGATTCAGTGGCGGAAGCCATGCGTCCCGCAACCATTGTCGGGCCTGGCCGGCAGTTCTCGGCGGAGCAGATCATGACCGCCATGCGGAACGTGTCGTCGCGTCAAAAACTTAACCTCGAGACGCGCGCGGTTCACGCAGCGGCGTTTTGGGATGCCTCGGGCGGTATCTTTGCCCTGCGCGAGGACGTTGGCCGTCACAACGCGCTCGACAAGCTCGCAGGCGCGCTGGCGCGTTCGTCGATCGCGGCGGGTGAGGGGATCATACTTCTCACCAGCCGGGTGTCGGTGGAGATGGTGCAGAAGAGCGCCGCGATCGGCGCACCTGCGATGGTGTCGGTTTCAGCCCCAACGGCGCTGGCCGTTCGCATGGCGGAGGCGGCAGGTATCACACTTGCCGCCATTGCCCGCGCCGACGGATTCGAAGTGTTCACGCATCCTCACCGAATTCTATTTGCGGCGGTTGCCGATGCCGCTCGCCTCGAAAGGCTTTGCTGACGGCTCATCATCTTGCGAAAGGGTACATGATCATGAAGATAGGAATCGTTGGCGCAGGAAGGGTTGGATGCGCATGCGCGCTCGCGGCCGTGGTCCGCGGCAGCGCCCGCAACATCGTCATCGTGGACCGAACCCGCAAACGCGCCAAGGCGGTTGCGACCGATCTTCGCTACGGATCGCCGCTTTGCCCAAAGACGACGGTCGTCGACGGGGACTATGACGATTTGACGGATGCGGCCCTGGTGATGGTTACGGCCGGCATCAACGAAAAGGCCGGCGGCGCCACGGATCGTAACGATCCCCAGGGTCGATTGCGGCTTTTGGATACGAATGCCGAAATCTATCGCGACATCGTTCCGCGCATCGTCCGCGCCGCACCTGGCGCCGTTATATTGGTGGTGACCGATCCTCCGGATCCCCTCGCCGATATTGCCCGCGTCAGCGCGGGGCATGGTCGCGTCCTGAGCACGGGCACTTTCCTGGATAGCCTGCGATTCCGCGTTCACCTGGCAGAGCATTTTGAAGTCGATGCCAATCAGGTTGAGGCCCAGGTTGTCGGAGAGCACGGCGTCTCGCAGGTGTTCCTCTGGTCGACCGCCCGCATTGCCGGTGTGCCGATCGGGACACTCGTCAGCGAGGGCGGCGAAACGCTTGATAGCGTACGGGAGCAAATCGAAAGAAGCGTACGCTACGCCAATATCACCATCATCGAAGGCAATGACGCGAGCCAGTTTGGCATCGGCATCGTAGCGGCGAGGATCGCTGAGATAGTTCTTCGCGACGAGCGGGCGGTGCTGCCAATAGGAAGCTACAATGAAAAGTTCGGCGTTACGTTGTCACTTCCAAGCGTCGTCGGACGATGTGGTGTGGTCCGGATCCTGGAACCCGAGATGTCACCCGAAGAGGAAGAGGCGCTGCAAAGGGGCGCTGCCAATTTGGAGAAATCCGAAGACAGGATTTTGAGAGCTGCAAGGTGAAGAAACGAATGGCGGCCGTCGTCGATCGCACGGCTGATTGTCGCGCCCGGACCAAACGAGGAAGAGAGCTGTGTGCTGGCCTCATGCCCAAGCAACGATAACAAAATTTCTAACAAGAATGACGCGATGGTGACCTGTTGGGGTCGGCGAGAGGCGTCCTCTGACATTATTTCTTGGACAGATATGCAGCGCGCCGGCGAGATGCAGCGACCGCGCCGGGACGTCTGTGTCTGATCAACCAGCTATTCAAAGGAGACTACGATGCAAAAGATAGCTTTGACCATTCTCGGTGCGTTGCTGATCGTCGGTTCGACAATGCAGCTGGCCGCGGCAGCCGAGCGCCACGCCCACAAATCGGTTCGCGCCCGCGTGCACGCGAGCCAGCAGTTCCGCAACGCCAATGATTTCTTGGCCCCGCCGTCTGTCGAGCAACAGGACTTGTCCGACTATAGTGAGGGTCATGTGATCTCGGCGCCAGCCGGGCATTGATGCCTTCCGACAAAGCAAAAAGCCCGGTTTGCGCCGGGCTTTTTGTTTTTTGTTGTTTGGACCGGTCACATGGCCGGCTTTGGTGAAGAACCAGAGTGAGCCGATGACACGCGCCAGACCGTGTTTCCGACATCGTCGGCGATCAGTAACGCTCCGGCGCGGTCAACGGCCAGTCCGACCGGCCTCCCGCGCGCGTGGTTGTTGGCATCGAGGAATCCTGTCACGACATCCTGTGCCGGGCCGCTGGGCTTTCCGCCGCTGAATGGCACGAAGACCACTTTGTAGCCGTTGAGAGGCGTTCGATCCCAGCTTCCGTGTTCGCCCACGAACGCGCCGCCGCGGTAGTTGGCGGGAAGCTCGGTGCCGGTGTACATCGCCAACCCCAATGGCGCGACGTGAGAGCTCAGCGCGTAGTCCGGCGCAATCGCCGACGCCACCAGGTCGGGTCGCTGCGGCACGATGCGGGGATCCAGGTGTTGGCCGTAATAGCTGTAGGGCCAGCCGTAGAAGCCACCGTCGCGCACCGACGTCAGATAGTCCGGAACCAGGTCGGGCCCGATCTCATCGCGTTCGTTGGCGATGGCCCAGAGTTTGCCGGTCTCAGGCTCCCATTGCAGCCCGGTAGGATTGCGTACGCCGCTCGCGTAGATGCGATGCGCACCCGATGCGCGGTCGACCTCCCAGATCGCGGCTCGTTCATATTCGGCGCCAATTCCGTTTTCGCCGATGTTGCTGTTTGATCCGACGCCGACATAGAGTTTGGAGCCGTCCGGACTGGCCAACAGCGTCTTTGTCCAGTGATGATCGATAGGCCCGCCGGGAAGATCGGCAAGCTTGGTGCCCGGCGCGGTGATGCTGGTCTGTCCCTCTTCGTATGGATAGCGCATAATGGCGTCGGTGTTCGCGACGTAAAGATCGTGGCCGACCAGAGCGACGCCAAACGGCGAGTCGAGGTGATCCAGAAAGACGGTGCGGAGTTCGGGAATGCCGTCACCATTGGTGTCGCGCAATAGCGTGATGCGGTTTGCGTCCTTGGCCTTGGCGCCGGCGAACCATTGCACCCAACCGGTGATGATGTCCTTGGGCCGGTAAATCGGCGCTTTCGGACCATTGCTCTCAATCACCAGCACATCCCCATTGGGGAGGACGTAGAGTGACCGCGGATGCTCAAAGCCGGTCGCCAAAGCATGGACCCGCAATCCCTGCGGCACCGTCGGAGTTTCGCTCCCCCATCCGATGGCCTTTGCGATCCGTATTGGCGGCATCAAATACTGCTGTAGCTGGGGCAGCACCGGATTGGCGCCGATCTGCCGTGTCGGGTCGCCGCCATGATCGTCGCAGCCGGCGAGCGCCAGCACGGCGACAGCGGCAGAGAGAGCGGCGAGACGACGGGCCAGCTTCGCCGAGCCTGCATTCCTAAGGGCGTGCATCATATTCATGCTCCTGCGCGACGATTTGCCAGGGCCGAGGCAACCCCGGCCGTCAATATGAGAACGGCAACGACGATTCCGGAAAGCATGAGGCCGGTTGGTACCACCGCCGTGTAACCGTCGCGGCTGTGAACGAAGGCATTAAACAGCGAGAGCAAGACCGCGAGTCCGTAGCCGACCACGCGGGGCCAGGCCGGCCTATCGATTTGTCTGCCGCCCAAAAGGTCGATCACGTAAGCGATAGCGGCAACGCCCGCCATGATCAGACCAACGGTGATCAGCCATATCGAGAACCTCTCCCACATCACATCAGGCATCTGCCAATAGACAAGATCGGTGACGAGGGCGCCCGCGAAATAAGCGGCAGAAAACGACGCCGGCATTTTGTGGATTGGCCGCCTGCGAGGCTTCGCAGTTGACCTCAAATTGGCGTCACCTATGAAAGCCGCTTCCGCGATCGTCGCGTGCTTCATGCGTTAATCCTCCTGATGGACTGGATCATATTTGTTGGACACGACCAGGCTCCATTATTCCACGAGAGCGTTTTTGCGTAGTTGAGGCTGAAGTAGGTCTGTCCAAACGCCGGCGCCATTAAATTGAATTTTAGAATTGGCCAATCAAAAAGCTTGTTGTCAGAACTGACGCGCGTCCCCATTTTCGCTTCACGTTGCCCGAAGAACCAACCAGGAGACTGAAATGAAACTCGCATTGATCGGCGCCGCCGCTGTTGTCGCGGCAGCGTTTGCAACTCCCGCACTGGCGCAAGCCGTCATCGAAGACCCCGGCTATTGCGCACAGTTCTACCCGAACGCAAATTGCCAAAACCTGGGAGCCGGCAATCCCTACACCGATGGCGGTTACTGGCGGAACGACTGGCGGAACGGCAACGCATCCATGGAACGTCATGTGCAACGTCACCACGTGGCGCACCGCCGATAAGGGAATGGAGATGGAAGCGGCTTGGCAGCCGCTTCCTGTCGCCAAGCGCAGAAGCATTGCATTCAAGGCGCGATGCAAGTCCTCGAAGTGAAGATCAGTTTAGCTTCTTGAAGCCCAATTTAGTGGGACGCCTAAAGTTTCAACTTACCTCCGTGATGAGCCCTCTCAGCATTTCAGGGCCGAGAAGGCGAGAATTCCCGAATCTCGCTACCCATCGATTCACGGAAGAAGTCAAGCTATGACCAGATTCAAGATCTTCAGCGCGTCAGCGATTCTGTCGCTGATGTTCGC